>Ga0187891_1002315_pt1 | contig 14563 bp, 12 predicted proteins | sample June2016WEW_21_4_FD_132990 | JGI IMG/M metagenome (GOLD analysis project Ga0187891, IMG submission 132990) | Peatland microbial communities from SPRUCE experiment site at the Marcell Experimental Forest, Minnesota, USA - June2016WEW_21_40 | ecosystem: Environmental > Terrestrial > Soil >... | reverse complement strand
GAGCATACGATCTCGCGCCTCTGGCGTCGGATCGGTCGCGCCGTTACCGATTTCAGCGCACAAGAATGCTCCAATTATTTCCGACATGTAGGATACGCTTCTACATGACCGGAATCGGCTCTAGCATACGTCATCCAGCGCTTTACCGGTCCCTCTTCTTCATTGTTGCCTGCGCTGCACCAGTGGTGTGGACTGACAGTTACTACCGGCATCTATTGGTTCTGTTCGGCATTTTTGCCATCCTGGCCTTGAGTTTGGACATCATCGTTGGCTATCTCGGAGAGTTGACGCTGGGACACGCAGCGTTTTTCGCCACGGGAGCGTACGTATCCGCCCTCTTGGCGACGAATTTCGAGCTTCCGTTCTGGGTCACTCTTCCAATTGGAGGCCTAGCGGCCGGCTGCCTCGGGGTTCTTGTCGGGATTCCGTCGTTCCGCCTCAAGGGGCCGTACTTCGCCATCGTCACCCTCAGCTTCGCGCAAATCATCGGACTGATCATCACAAACTGGATATCCATCACCCGCGGTCCCATGGGTATCACCAAAATACCAGCACCGAAGTTGGATCTGCCGTTCCTACCGCCGATCGAGTTCAACACGGAACTTTCGTATTATTACATCGTGCTGGCATTAGTTTGTGCGTCGATTTTTGTCACACGCACGTTGATTGCGTCACGCACCGGGCGAGCCATTATCGCGATCAGAGAGAACGACGCGCTCGCCAAGTCGATTGGGATCAACGTCTATCGTTACAAGATCGTCGCTTTCGGCATCGGGACAGCGCTGGCGGGTGTGTCTGGTGCGGCTTACGCCCACTACGTCAGAGTCGTCACGCCCCACCTGGCCGACCTTTACTACATGTCAAACGCGCTGATTATGGTCGTGGTAGGCGGAGCAGGCAGCATCACGGGAGCTCTGCTTGGTTCATTTGTCTTCACGGTCGTTCCCGAGAGCCTTCGCATCGCGGGGGATGCGCGTGGTATTATTTTTGGTGTCGTCCTGCTGCTCGCCATCATCTACCTTCCGGATGGCATCAGTCGCGCTATAAAAATGTTCTTTAGCAAAACGCAGAAGATGGACGAGACCGTCAAACAGAAGACGTCGTGTGCATGACCCAGACAGGCGCGCTTCTTCATGCGACAAATTTGTCGGTCGCTTTCGGCGGACTGATCGCCGTGGACGATGTGAACCTGAAGGTGAACCGGGGCGAGATTCTTAGTCTGATCGGCCCCAATGGCGCAGGAAAGACCAGTTGTCTGAATCTCCTAACCGGCTTCACCAAGCCGACGGCGGGCTCGGTACAATTTCTGGGGCGTGAGATTTCGGGACTTCCACCGTGGTCGATTGCCCGGCAGGGGCTGCTGAGAACCTTTCAGCACAACAGTCTTCTATTCAATTTAACGGTATTCGAGAACATCTTGACCGGGTTCCACGTCCGCCAGACAGGCGGACTATGGGCGTCGATGATCGGGACGCGTCGCTTCCGCAGCGAAGAGCGCGTGGCGCGAGAGACGGTATCGGAGATCCTCAAGATCCTCGGCATGGAAGCGCAGCGAGACTCCGTCGCCAAAACCCTACCGTTTGGCGGTCAGCGAAAGCTGGGAGTCGGCATCGCACTAGCGGCCCAACCGAAGTTGTTGCTGCTGGATGAACCCGCTGCCGGTATGAACCCCGATGAAAGCCTTCAGTTGATGGAACTGATGCGTGAGCTCAAGCGGTCTGGCACGACGATCCTGCTAGTCGAGCACGACATGCGTGTTGTCATGGGGATCAGCGATCGAATTGTCGTTTTGAATCGCGGCAAAATGATCGCGGAGGGTTCGCCCGGTCAGATTGCTGCCAACGAACAAGTTATACGGGTTTACCTGGGAGACGGCGGGGTGAACCGCGCCGGGGCGTGACCCGCACGTACCGAGAACGACTGCAACTCGAGAGGAGAGGACTATGTTCAATCTATCGAGGACTAAGAATCCAATTCGGATCAGCCTTGTCGCCGCGAGCTTGCTCGCCGCCTCTTCGGCTCTGACACAACCCGCGGACAAACAACCTGTGAAGATCGGTGTGACGCTACCCCTCTCTGGCCCCCTCGCAGTGAACGGCCGCAACTACCAGAACGCCATCAACCTAGCCGTCAAGAAGATCAATGCCGATGGCGGAATCCTGAAAGGCACCCTTGTGGAGGTGATCATCGACGACGACAAGGGCGTCGCCGAGGAGGGTGTTAGTACCGTCAAGAAGCTAATCAGCCGGGACAAGGTCGATGCTCTCGTCACCGGCGCAATCAGTAACCCTGCGCTTGCGCAGAAGGAAGTGTCCCGGGAAGCGCGTATGGTCCACGTCATCATTACCGCGCAGCACAAGGACATCACGCTGCAGGGGCACCCTTATCTCTTTCGTTTGAACACGACCGTTGAGATGGGCAGCGCGGCGCTCTTGAAGTACGTCGTCGGATCGCTCAAGCCCAAAACAATATGGTTCTTGGGCGTAAACGACGATTACGGACGCTCGGTCGCCCAGGCCTACAAATCAATGTTTGACAAGGCGGGCATCAAAATGCTCGGCACCGAGTTCTACAATAAGGACGACACCGACTTTTTGGTATACTTGATCAAGGGAAAGGCGACGCAGCCCGACTTGGTCATGTTGGCCGCACCATCCGATGCCATCGCTGCGACGATCCTTCGTCAGAAAAAGCAAATCGGGTTCAACACTCCGGTGGCACAGGCTGCCGGGGTATTGACCAAGACTCTCGTCAACCTCGCAGGCGACGCGGCCGACGGCGTCTACAGCGCTGACAGTTGGGTGAGAACCTTGGACAACCCACAGAACAAGTGGTTCATCGAGAACTACGAGAAAGAGTTTAGCCTGCCAGCCGGCAAGCAGGAGGCAGTGGCCTACGAGTCGATCCTGTTCCTGACTCAGGCCATTGACAAGGCCGGAACGGCGAAGGATTCCGACAAGATCGCAAGTGTGTTTAGGGATACCACTTTTTTTGGTCCGCGTGGCGCCATTAGCTTCGACCAGATCGGCCAAGCCCTGGCGACGGACTACCCCATCGTCGTCCAGAACAAGGAACTGCTGCTCGCGCATTAGCATGTCAATGCCCCGGAGCCGCGGGGATGCGCTCAGGGATGGCTGGGTACCCCGCTTCGCTGTGGTTCGTTCTGCTCTGCAATGAGATGCGTCACATGGTACGTAGGAGCCGACCGATGCTGGACATCGAGGATCTTTATGTTCGGTATGGGAACGTGGAGGTACTCAAGGGAATCAGCCTCTCGATCAAGGAGGGGGAGCTTGTCACCCTGATCGGTGCGAATGGTGCTGGGAAGAGCACATTGCTGCGGACAATCTCTGGCCTGCTGAGGCCAGCCAAAGGGAGCATTCGATTCCAAGAGGTGCGCATCGATCACCTGCCACCCTACTCGATCTTGGAACTGGGGTTGGTGCATGTTCCAGAGCGGCGGGCCTTGTTCCCGGCCATGACGGTCATGGAGAACCTGGAGCTTGGCGGCTACCGAGCCAAGGACAAAGGCCGATGCGCGGAAAGGCTGAAGAAGATGTTTCAAGACTTTCCGATCCTCGCGGAACGAAGGAATCAGTTGGCTGGAACGATGTCCGGCGGCGAGCAACAAATGTGTGCGGTTGCGCGTGGTCTGATGTTCGGTCCCAAGCTTCTGCTGCTCGATGAGCCTTCGCTGGGGTTGTCGCCGCTGCTGTTGGAAATGCTGTGCAAGACCATCAGAACGCTCCACGATGACGGGCTAACCGTCGTTCTCGTCGAGCAGAATGCCTATATGGCGCTAAGTCTGGCGGACCGGGCTTATGTACTCGAGAACGGACGCGTCATCTTGTATGGGCCGACGTGTGAACTCTTGCGCAATGAACAAGTCAAGAAGGCCTATTTGGGTATCTCGAGTTAGACAAAAAAGGGAACGGCACAATGAAACTCAACGGCAAAGTTGCAATGGTTACCGGCGGTGCCTCTGGCATCGGTAAGGCGACCGTTATGGAACTCGCGCGCTGCGGCGCGACGGTCATCTGCGCCGACGTCGACGAAAGGAAAGGCGCCGAGGTCGAAAAAGAGGCGAAGCAGACCAACTTAGCCGTCGAGTTCGCCGCCATCAATCTCGCCTATAGCGCAAATATCCGCACCGCGGCGGCGACGGTGCTGGCGAAACATCCGCGCATCGACATCCTGGTCAATGCGGCGGGCTGGAACGATATCCAGCCGTTCGTCGAGAACGCGCCCGACTATATGGAGCGCGTCATCGCCATCAATCTCGGCGGTACGCTGCATCTGACGCAGGCTCTGCTGCCGGCCATGATGACCGCCGGCAAGGGTAAGATCGTCAACGTCTCGAGCGATGCCGGACGCGTCGGCAGCAGTGGCGAAACCACCTATGCCGCCGCCAAGGGCGGGGTGATCGCCTTCACCAAGTCGCTGGCGCGCGAAGTGGCGCGCAACCAGATCAACGTCAACTGCGTCTGCCCGGGGCCGACCGACACGCCCATGCTGCAGTCGCGGCCGGAAAAGCTGAAGGAAGCCTTTCTCAAAGCGATCCCGTTCGGGCGTTTCGCCCGACCGCAGGATATCGCGGACGCCATTCTGTTCTTCGCCAGTTCCCGTTCCGACTACATCACCGGCCAGGTGATGAGCGTGAGCGGCGGACTCACATTCGCCGGTTAGCGCATGACCCCGAGAAGTGGGTACCGGTTGTCGGAAATGATCATGTGCAGCTCTTATGGAGTTGACGGTGTCTAGTCTCGGACTTGCGGCCGCGCCTGAACGCCACCACGACTATTCCGTAACGTGTCATTATGCGAATTGAACAGTCTCCGCGAACAGACAACTGATTAAGAAGTTGTACTTTCTTAATGAGTCCGCCACTTCCCGCGCGATCAATAATTCCGGGTTATGCTGCGCTGGAGGGCTACTTCCCCGAGTTCATGCGACCTGCAAGCCTGATAGAACATCCGCCTTCGCCAAGCTGCTCCTCAGTGTCAATCGGCGTTCAAATTTTACACGCCGAATGACACGAGGCGATTGCCCGATTTCTTGAACAAACGGGCTGGCTCATCGTGAGCAAGGCGGACACGCACGTGAAGGAGCGCGGCGTCGACATCCACGCGACCAAGCATGGCTCGACTCTGCTGGTGGAGGCGAAGGGATTTCCTTCGAAGAACTATCGCGACCCGCGGCGCCGGCGAATACAAGCCGACCAATCCCACGAACCAAGCTCAGCAATGGTACTCGCATGCCCTGCTGAAGGTAATGCGTCTTCAAACCAAATATCCGAATGCCATCGTCGCGCTCGGGTTCCCGGACTTTCCGCGCTACCGCGCGCTGTTCCAAGAGACACGCGGTGGATTGGAGAAGCTGGGTGTGGCTTTCTTCAGTGTGCGTGAATCAGGCGAGGTTGACGCTTGGGGATTTGGAACGGCACCGCCTTCAGGGTAGCGAAGAAAATGCGATTGGTTCACGCTGAGGTTAAACGACGGCGTTCAAGGCGCTGGGTCTGAATTCAACGAAGATGGCAAAGCGAAAACGTGGAAATAGTCTAGAACGGTGGGAAGTCGCGCCGGCCCACCTCATCATCGTTTCCCGACAAACATTCCCCTGCTAAGAGCGCGCTGACGCCGCACGTGCGGGCGGCTCGAACATCACAGCCATCCTCCTATTGCCGCATCGCGGGCATCGCAATCGGCTTTCAAGGCGCGACAGCGGAAACGCCCGGCCGCGCGTGCACACCAACGTTTCTAAATCCAATTCCCGGCGATAGGTGCACTCCCGGCTTGACCGTGAGCTTGGGCCGTCCTCGCGGCCACGGACGCACCGCGCGACCACGCGCCAGCCGAGCGAAAGTGCCTCGCCTATAGTCTCGACTCCCATAGAACAAACCGTGTACACTTGATGCAGGCCAGACTCAAGGGGAGCGCCGCTATGACCTTCGATCACAACGTCGGCGGGCATGCCTTCACCGAACGCGGCGGAAGGTGCCTCAGGTGCAACATGACTTGGGCCTTTTACTGCGACAACGGCGAACCACCGTGCACCGGCCCGCGAGCAGAGCGGGAGCAGCCTATGCAAATCGAGGACGAATAGCCGTGAACCCGGAGCCGTGGCACTTCACCACGTGGCTTAATCTATTCGACCACTGGCAGGCGCTTATAGCGGGGGCGCTTGGCTTCGCGGCTGCCATCATTGTCGTTCGTTTCACGCTCAAGATGGAGCGGAGAAAGGCCCAGCTTGAATTGGACGCGTTGCGAAAATCGCTTGCCGTAGAGTTACGTCAGGTCGTTCCGCGAGCATTAGGAGCTGGCATTGCACTAAGGAAATTAGCACGCGGCTCCGACCAAATTACTAGCCGCATGGTGGAAAGCTACTCGCGCGTGCCAACGCCGTCCGTTTTTCCGGCTGCCGCTGGCAGAATCGGTTTGCTTGGCGACGATGCTATGGGCGTTGTCATTATATATTCGCTCTTTGAGTTGGGCCGAAGCGGCACCATGTCATTGATAAATTCTCGCGATCCGAACAACATCTCGCCCGATACTGTGGCGGCATCGGCAATCCCGTTCCTGACGGCTTGTGAATACGCGCTATCGGTGCTCCCAAAGCTGAAAACAGGCGTTACCGCCCACGATCAGCACGACGCGGCGCTGATGGAACAGATCAAACAGGCTATCAGTAAGGAAAGCGGTCGAAGCCGCGCGAATGGAATTTAACCGCGCAAGGGATAACATCGAAGGCCTTGTGACGCTTAAGCAATCTTGCTTGAGGCCGAACGAATGGTGACGTGACACGGACATGCAACCTGAGTTGGTGCGCGGCTCGCGCGAATGGGCTAAAGCGAACGGCAACGTTCGGCAGCTTTGGCTATTCGTCAGTCGTGCTCCCGGCGCGGGTGAAGTGGATTGCGGGGAAAGCCTCAGAATTGCCCCGACTTCAAGCGCCGAATCAAATAAGCAAAGCAAAATCCAATGGAGATAGCAAATGACTGACAAGCCCCGCTATGTCGCCGTTGTCGAGCGCGACGGCAAGGTTGACGAAACCTACGTGTTCAACGGCAGTGATACGCTCGACGCAATTTTCGAGTTCATCAATGACCGTCGCGTGCTCGGCAAGACTACGGGCATTTCGGTGCATTTAGATCAATCGACGCAAGCGCCGTGGTACGAGCGACTTAACGAACGTCCCGAGCGGCCGTGTCTTGTAGAGCAATCGTGACGATCCATGGCGCAGTCGATGATTATTCCGCCAGAATGGCTCGCGGAAGCTGGCGTGCGGAACTTCAAGCCAAAGGGGCCGGGCTTCCGCTGCGATGACCCGGATGCTCGCTTGTTCGCGCTGGCCGACATTGAGCCTCCATTGCGATTTTCAGATTACCCGCTGTCCGCAAACGGCATCGATCATTCGGGTGAGTATCGGATAATCCACTGTGTTAGAATGGTGTGCCATGAAGCCGCCGCGTAAGCCGTCATGAAGCGCCTCGATTTACTCAAGCAAATGTCCTTCGGCTCGCAAGTCGCCGAAGACGAAATCAATGCGCTTATTAGTTATTTCGTCGAGACCAACCAGTGGGCGAAAATAGCCAACGGCGAAATTGATATAATTCGCGGTGAAAAGGGTGCTGGCAAAAGCGCAATCTATGCCTTGCTGACTACCAAGGCCGGAGATTTTTTTGATCGCGGAATATTGCTGGTGGCCGCCGAAAATCCGCGAGGCGCGACGGTCTTCAAAGATTTAGTCGCCGACCCGCCCACAACGGAGCAAGAGTTCATTGTCCTGTGGAAGCTGTACGCATTGACCATCATCGCTCAGCAGCTTCGGGAATACGACATACGTGGTGCCCGCGCCGAGCGCGTTTACCGGGCACTGGAAGACGCGAAGCTGCTTGAAAAGGAATTTAGTCTTACCAGTGTCCTTCGGAGCGTCCACGACTATGCTCGGCGTATCCTCAAAGCAGAGGCGCTTGAAGGTGGCCTCACGCTTGATCCTGCAACGGGTATGCCTTCAGGAGTTGTTGGGCGAATTGTTCTTAAAGAACCATCACCGGAGCAAAAGCAGCATGGCATTGTATCAGTCGATACGCTTTTCGATCTTCTGAATGAAGCACTAAAAGAACATAAGCTGAAGGTTTGGGTACTGCTGGACCGTCTCGACGTTGCCTTTGTCGAGAATCATTCGCTTGAAGCAAATGCATTACGGGCGCTTATTCGCGCTTATTCCGATATTCGAAATAGGGACGAAATCGCTTTCAAAATATTTTTGCGCGAAGATATTTGGAAACGTATTACCGAAAAGGGACTTCGAGAAGCAAGTCATTTGACGAGATATGTCATCTTGGATTGGTCGCAAGCGGCGCTGCTCAATCTGATAATGCGTCGCCTGCTGAACAACGCCGCGTTTGTCGAAGATTTTGGAATCGATAGGGTCGCCGTCTTGCAGGACGTGAAGAAACAGGAGGAGCTTTTTTATAGATGCTTCCCGAAGCAGGTAGAGCAGGGACAACAAAAAGCACTGACTTTCAAATGGCTCGTTACGCGATGCGCGGATGGGACCGATAAAACTGCTCCTAGAGAGATGATACATCTTGTCAATTGTATCCTTGAACAGGAAACGAAGCGATTGGAACAGGGCGGCGCGCCTGCTCCCGATGGTCAGTTATTTGACCGTTCCGTTTTCAAGCTTGCACTACCGACCGTTTCGAACGCCAGATTGAATCAGTTTCTCTACGCCGAATACGCCAATCAACGGCCGTTCGTAGCAAAGCTAGAGAAGCAAAAAGCCGAGCAAACACCGGAGAGTTTAGCCGATCTATGGAACGTCTCAACAAACGAGGCAATGTCTAAGGCAAAGGAGTTAGTCGAAATCGGATTCTTTGTCGAGCGCGGGACGCGCGAAAATCCGACCTATTGGGTTCCGTTTCTCTATCGCGACTCACTTCATCTCATTCAAGGAAAGGCCGAAAGCGACGATGAGCCAGAACTCAAATTTCCTACAAAGTAGTCTGTTCGCGTCCTATTTTTCTGAGCCGGTCAGCTAGGTATTCCGTGCTTATCATCGCTCCATGCCCTCCGCGCGCCGCTTCCCGCCGCTGGCCTTTGATCGTCGGTGAGCACGCGGAGAGCTTCATCGTCAAAGACGCGACCGGGCAGGCGCTGGGGTATTTTCTATTTCGAGGAGGAGTTCGGTCGGCGCTCGGCGGCCAAGCTGCTCACCAAGGACGAGGCGCGGCGGATGGCAGTGAACTTCGCTGAGCCTTTAGTCGTTCATCGGGGAGCGGCGCGCCAAAGTCCGCAACGCCGCCAAATTTCAACGGCCCTAAGCAGATTGCGATGGTAGTTCGTCAGTTCGCCTCTGCCATAAGACGTCAAAAGTTCAGAGCGGAGGTCTTCCGGCAACGCCATCCAGTGCTCCCAACATGCACACATGCTGCGAGTTGGAGTCGGCGCCCCGCAGCAAACGCATTTACGCAAACCCCCCTTATCGAGCCCATCCCTTTGGGGTTCCTTAGAATTATCAGCCAGGACCGTCTTTTTTTTACAAGCCATTGGAACCGAAACGATGAGTAGGCGTTGAAAAGCAGTTGCGTCCAAGTGGCGTAGCAGCAACGCGGCTCCGGTCTTGCACCACCACCCCTCCCCCCCTGCACCCAAGACCGGGGCCGCACCGCGCAACTTCTGTCGTGACTCGACTCTCGACTCATCTTTGGAATGAAAATTGCCACACCGCTCTATGCGGCGATGGAAACGTGCCAAAATGAGACCCCGTCTCGTAAAAAATGTGAGCAGCGTAGAACGGCGCAGCGTATTGACCGTGCGCCAACAACAGGTTGCGGTGTTGGTACAGCAAGGTCTTTCCAATAAAGAAATCGCGCGTAAACTGCGTCTAAGAGTCGGTTTCGAAAGTCATGAAGCACGAGCGATCCGACGCACGAGCAGCATAACAGATGCGGCGTAGAGGAAGGCGCGTGCGGAATCGATGGTGGCCTCGAAGTCCTTTGTCAGCCGTCGATTGCGCCCGATCCAGGCGAAGAACCGCTCGACGACCCAGCGCCGCGGGTTTACGGCGAAGCCGATTTGGTCAGGATTTTTTCGCACGATCTCGACGGCGATCAACGTTGCCGTGGTGACCCTTTCCCCTGCATATCCGCTGTCGGCGAAGACCCGCTGGATGAACGGGAAGATGCGGCGCGAAGCCCGCAGAATCGGTCCGCCGCCGTCGCGATCCTGGATGCTCGCCGGATGCGGTTCGAGCACGAGGCCACGCCCGTCCGTGTCCACGAGCGCGTGGCGCTTGCGTCCGTTGATCTTCTTCCCAGCATCGTAGCCGCGTGGCCCTCCGGCCTCGGTGGTCTTGACGCTCTGGCTGTCGATGATCGCGGCCGAGGGGCTGGCCTCGCGCCCGAGCCGTTCGCGATCTGCCATCACGAGCGCGTGGCTTATCCGTTCAAAGCGCCCGTCGTCGCGCCAGGCGGCAAACCAGCGGTAAATCGTCCCCCATGGCGGCAGGTCGTTCGGCAGTAGGCGCCACGGGCAGCCCGCCCGCATGATATAGAAGATGCCGTTGATGATCTCGCGCATCGGCCACTCGCGCGGCCTCCCCGTCGCGCAGGGCTTCGGCAAGTGCGGCGCGATCACACGCCACTCTGCGTCGGTCAGATCGGTCTGGTATCGGGTGACGGGGCGGCTATGCTGCTGTCGAGTGGTTGGCGTCCACATGGCGAATCCAAGGTTGGTTCGGGAAACCCCTTGGAATCACGGCGGGTGCCAATGACACAACCCTTTTCAAAAACTGCCGCTGACAAGAGCCGAGGGGACTGAACTTGGACATCGACGGTTGGCTCAGAGGGATCGGTCTCGACCAGTATGCCGAGATGTTCCGCGCCAACGACATCGACATCGAGCTGCTGGGCCGGCTGACCAACGACGATCTCAAGGACATCGGCGTCGCGTCGTTCGGCCATCGCAAGAAGCTGCTGGAAGCGATTGCGGAGCTTGCCGGTGCCGCTCCGGTGTCGCCGCAGCCTGCGTTGATTGAACCGAAGGCGCACGATGCTGCCGAACGACGGCAAGTCACGGTGATGTTCTCGGACCTCGTCGGTTCGACGGCGCTGTCCGCCCGCATGGACCCAGAGGATTTGCGCGAGGTCATTTCCGCCTACCAGAAATGCGTTGCCGAGACCGTGCGCCGCTTCGGCGGGTTCGTGGCCAAATATATGGGCGACGGCGTGCTGGTCTATTTCGGCTATCCGGAGGCGCATGAGGACGACGCCGAGCAGGCGGTGCGGGCGGGGCTGGAGCTGATCGCGGCGGTGAGCGCGCTCAAGTCACCCGTTTCGCTGCAAACCCGTGTCGGCATTGCCACCGGGTTGGTCGTCGTCGGCGACTTGATCGGATCGGGCGAGGCGCAGGAGCGTGGCATCGTCGGCGAGACTCCGAACCTCGCGGCGCGCCTGCAAGGGATCGCCGAGCCGAATATGGTCGTCATTGCCGACGGCACGCGACGGCTTCTCGGCAATCTCTTCGAGCTGGAGGACCTTGGGGCCAAGGACCTCAAGGGCATTGCTGGGCCGGTGCGGGTTTGGGCCGTGCTGCGAGCAAGTTCGGTGGAAGGCCGCTTCGAGGCACTGCACGCTAGCGGCCTGACCGCCCTCATCGGGCGGGAAGAAGAGACGGAATTGCTGCTTCGGCGCTGGTCGAGAGCCAAGACCGGCCAAGGCCAGGTGGTGTTGCTCTCCGGCGAGGCCGGTATCGGCAAATCGCGGCTCACGGCCGCGCTGTTGGAACGCCTCGCTGGCGAGCCGCACACGCGCTTGCGCTATTTCTGCTCCCCGCAACACACCGACAGCGCCCTTTATCCAATCATCGGTCAGACGGAACGTGCCGCCGGACTGGTGTACAACGACACCCCGCAAGCAAAACTCGACAAGCTCGATGCCGTGCTCGCGCAGACCTCAACCTCCATCCAGGATGCGGTGCTGTTTGCCGACATGCTGTCGCTTCCCAACGATGGACGCTATCCCACGCTCGACCTTGCTCCGGAACAGCGCAGGCAGAGAACGCTGGAGGCGCTGACGGCACAACTCGCGGGATTGGCTAGACAGCAGCCGGTGTTGATGATCGTCGAAGATGCACACTGGATCGACCCCACAAGCCTGGAAGCGTTCGGTCGGACCTTGGACCGAATTAAAACCCTATCGGTGCTGCTCATCGTAACTTTCCGCCCCGAGTTCAACGCCCCGTGGGCTGGACGGTCGCATGTGACGAGCCTGGCGCTCAACCGGCTTGGAGAGCGTGAAACGGCGGCCATCATCGCGCACCTTGTCGGCAATAAGGAGCTACCGGCGGATGTGATGGCGGAGATCGTCGAGCGCACCGATGGCATTCCGCTGTTCGTGGAGGAGATGACGAAGGCCGTGCTGGAGGCGGAGGGCGAGGGCGCGGCCCGGCGCACAGTTGAGGCGGTCCCTTCCCCGGCCGTAGCGGTCCCTGCAAGCTTGCACGCCTCGCTGATGGCGCGTCTCGACCGGCTCGGCCCCGCCAAGGAGGTGGCGCAGATCGGGGCGGCGATCAGCCGGGAGTTCTCCCATGCCCTGCTGGCTGCGGTGGTGCGTAAGCCGGAGGCGGAGCTCCAATCGGCGCTCGACCGTCTCATTGCGGCCGGTTTGCTGTTTCGGCAGGGCGTGCCGCCGCATGCGAGCTATTTGTTCAAGCACGCACTGGTGCAGGACGCGGCTTACGGCACGCTCCTGCGCGAACCGCGCCGGGCGCTGCATGCTCGGATCGCCGATACTCTGGAAACTCAGTTTCCGGAAATAGATGAAAATCAGCCGGAGCTGTTGGCGCGTCACTTCACCGAGGCTGGCCTGATCGAGAAGGCCGCGGGCCTGTGGGGCAAAGCGGGGCAGCGGTCATTGACGCGCTCGGCGCTGGCCGAAGCGGCCGAACAGCTCACGCGCGCGCTGGCGCAAATCGCGACTTTACCCGGCACTCCGGCGCTGCGTCGCGAGGAGATCAAGCTGCAGGTCGCGCTTGTGAATGCCTTGATGCACGGCAAGGGCTATAGCGCGCCGGAAACAAAGGCGGCGGTCGAGCAAGCGCGCGCGTTCATCGACCGAGCGGAAGCGTTCGGCGATACTCCCGAAGATCCGCTGGTCCTGTTTTCGGTCCTTTACGGTTTCTGGGCAGTAAAGCTTTTGGCCTCCAATATGGATGCGAGCCTCCATCTCGCCTCACAGTCCCTTGCGCTCGCCACGACACAATCCTCGGCTCCGCGCATGATTGCGCACCGCATGATGGGCCATAGTCTCTTGCACGCCGGCCAATTCAGCGAAGCGCAGACACATTACGCGAAGGCGATCGCGCTTTACGTTCCCACCGAACATGGGCCGCTGGCGATACGATTTGGCCAGGACACAAAGGTGGCAATTTTGTCATTTCGGTCATGGGCTTATTGGTTTCTTGGCTACCCGGACGCTGCGCGCGCTTACTCGGACGAAGCGGAGAGCTACGCGCGCGAGATCGGCCACACGGCCTCGCTGATGTTCGCACTCGCGTGCGGCCAGTACACCGATGCATTCTGCGGATGTTACGCAACAGCCGGCGCGCGCATAGATGAGCTCGCGGCTCTCGCTGACCAAACAAATTCGTTTTATTGGAAAGCCCTAGCACGGATATTTCGAGGCAGTCTCCTTACCCTGACCGGCAACGCTGCCGACGCGATTTCTCATTTTACGTCCGGATTTGTCGCGTATCGCGCGACTGGCGCCACGCTTTATGAGTGCGCGTTTCTCTCAAATTTTGCGACGGCGTATGCCGCCATTGGCCAGATGGATGATGCCTGGCGCTGCATTGGCGAAGCCATGGCGGGGATCGAAGCGACCAAGGAACGGTGGTGTGAGGCGGAGGCCCATCGCGCTGGTGGCGAAATCGCGCTCAGGTCGCCGGAGCCGGATGTGGTGAAAGCGCAGGCATATTTCGCCCGCGCGCTTGTGATAGCGCGAGCGCAACAGGCGAAGTCGTTGGAATTGCGCGCGGCGATAAGCATGGCGCGGCTCTATCGCGATCAGGGCAAGCGGGAGGAGGCCCGCGCTCTGCTCGCTCCGGTCTATGGCTGGTTCACCGAAGGCTTCGACACGCTCGACCTGACGGAGGCCAAGGCACTGATCGATCAGCTGCACGCCTGACAAAGACTTTCGAAACGGCCTCTAACATTACAGTTACATTTTCGTTTTGAGATGGGCGCGGCGTGCTTCGGCTTGGTGAGCTCTTCGCCAGAGTGACCATGCGATGATGTGCGCGGGTTGGATGCGCCTTTGTGCAAGCTTGATGACGATGCGGCGGATTTCCTGGATCGACCAGCGGATCAGGAACGATGTCTTGGCCGCAGACGGCGCATCGTTTTTTTGGGCGGCGTGACATTGGCGCGATGACGGATGACGGCCATCATGGCGAAGGCGAGCATGACCAGCGAAACGTGACGGTGCCAGCCATGCCAGGAGCGGGTTTCGTTGTGATCGAGGCCGAGTTCGTTCTTGGCGGTTTCGAAACTGTCCTCGATG
>Ga0187891_1002312_pt1 | contig 14594 bp, 16 predicted proteins | sample June2016WEW_21_4_FD_132990 | JGI IMG/M metagenome (GOLD analysis project Ga0187891, IMG submission 132990) | Peatland microbial communities from SPRUCE experiment site at the Marcell Experimental Forest, Minnesota, USA - June2016WEW_21_40 | ecosystem: Environmental > Terrestrial > Soil >... | reverse complement strand
GAGGTCGCGGAGGATGTAGGCGACAAATTCGCGCGGCTCGCACTGGGGGTCGAGATCGAAGAGAAAGACGACGCGGGCGGAGTCGCGGATGTCTTCGAGGAAGCGGAAGAGGAGAGTCGTTTTGCCCATTCCGGGGGGCGCAATCATGGCGGTGAAACCACGGTTGCTGGAGAAGCCGAGGTCAAGCGCTTCGAGCGCCTGCTGATGCGTACGGCTGAGATAGAGGCAGTGCGGATCGGGGTTGACTCCGAAAGGTTCTTCCTTGAAACCGAAGTGCTGCAACAGCATGATACGAACCTCCAACCTACTGCGGTGCAACAAGCACCGGCGTGCGCGCGGAGCCGGGAGGCTCGTGCGGCACGCAGAACGTTGGACTCATCTTATCTGGAATCTCCCGTCTACTAATGGGCTTCGAACCAATCCGGTTACCTGTGATGGGGTCTTTGATGCATTCATCTGAGGGCCAGATCACTGCGATGCGCCGGGGGCGCGCCTGGAATTCAGTGCTTGCCCGGTCTTTTCCACTGAAAGTTCCGCTGTGGCCTTGCAAGACCTTCCCGACGCAGGTAGATTCGACGAATCGATCTGGAAAGGGCAGACCCGACCAAAATCTGGCCTTTTCGACACTCAAAAGGAGAAAATCATGGGAATACTCGAAGAACTGGCCGGGGCTGCGGTCGCGGTTGAAGGAGCCAAGAAGCTGGATCCAAATGCGGGAATCGTCACTGATGGCATTGCCGCTGTGGTTGGCTTTGAAGGCACAAAAGATATAACTAACTTCATCGAGGAGAAAGAAGGAGAAAAGAAGGAAAAGCAAGGCTGAAGCTTGAGCCGGCGATGACCGGCTCATTCAAGAGCAATGTGGAAAGCGTCGTCAATTAAAGACAAACTAAAAGGGGTACAGGCCAGAGCCCGTACCCCGATGTCATTCAAATAGCAGAAAATCGGCTCGGATCCGGTTGAAACCGCGAACCTGCTACTTGCCCGGTTTGGCCGGCTGGTTGGCGATGACCAGGCTGGCAATCTTGCTGTAGGTGGCGGCAGGGATGATGTTCTTCGTCTTCAATTGCGTTTTGTTGGCGTAAGGACGCCCGTTGATAATTTTCTGGGCGTATGCGTCACCAATGCCGGGAAGAGCCTTGAGCTGACTGAGTGTGGCTGTGTTGAGGTCCACAAGCTTAGAGGCCGCCGCTGGAGCCGCGGGTTTGGTGACGGGCTTGGTTTGCGCGATAGCGGCCGGAAGGACTCCAAAGAGGACGGAAGCGGCCAGGGCCACGAGGGCGGTTGTGAGACGATTTGCTTTCATGTCTTTCTCCTTGTGCTTTCTGATTTCGATTCTTGCCGGATGAACAAACACAAACGCTCTGTCACTGCCGAATCCCCTGTTCGCGGGACTGGCGTCGACAGATTTGATCGCTACAGAGGGATTTGGTGAATGCGGGACATTCAGCCCTTAGCCCCCGAATAGCTTGGTCGCTTCGCCGAGAAGACCACCCATCCCACCGGAGTCGGGAGCCGCCGGTTGAGCAGCGTCCGCGCCTGCTCCCGAGCCGAGAATCGGGCCCAACATACCCTGAAACTCGGACGGTACTTTGGACATGATGTGTTCAACAACAACTTGTTCCGCTTGCTGGGCCTGGTCCGGGCTCAGTCCAACCTTCTGCTGCAATAAATCGGCAATCACACTCATAATCGGTTTCTTACCCTCCTTGCGATCTTTCCGTTCGGGGTGCGGAGAAAGGCAAATCTTGCCCACCCAACGCGCGCACCGTGGTCATTTGTTTGAGTTTCGATGATTGTCATGGACGCACCGCGACACTAAGACAGTCAGGAATCATCCGCGAAACCATCGTTAACTACCGGTGAAGAAGTGCTCGACCGCCAGAGGCTCACGATCACCGCGCAGGCAAAGAGGCTGAGCCGCCTTCGGCCCAGCCCAATCTCTTCACAAGTAGTTCCAGCTCAGAGAATCACTTGGTGCAGGGCTTGCCTCCATTCGCGTGGGCGCCTTTGGCCTTCGCCTGATCCTCAGTCATGTATGCGCCGGCCTTCGTCTTGCCGTAGTAAGTGGTGCCGGGGCAGTGGTAGACGTTGGAAGCGGTGTTCAACCAGACGAGACCCGGTCCGCCACCAGGCGCAGCCGCGGTCGTGGAAGTTGCAGGTTTTGAAGCGGGCGCCGGGGCAGCGGGTTTTGTCGCTGGAGCAGGCGCTGAAGCAGCAGCGGGGGCTGGGGCGGTCTTTGCTGCCGGGGCCGGAGTGGATTTGGCTGGCGTCGTGGTCTTGGCAGGAGTCGTCTTCGCAGGAGTGGTCTTGGGGGCGCCCCACCAGGTTTTGAGCCCCTTATGACCAGTGCAGGCACCTATCTTTACTGATCCTTTGAAATACGTTCCATCATTGCAAAGCCCGGTTGTGCCAGCTGGGGCACCGGCGGGGGCCTGTGCCAAACAGAGCTGGGGAGTTAAAAGCGCAGCTAACAGCGCGATAAGGCTAACAATTTTCTTCATCGTACGTTCTCCGTTCGGCGCCGGTGAAAGCCAGCGAGCCGACGAGTTGGATAATTTCACAGCGCAGTGGAGCATGTCCAGCGATTCGTCGGAAGCTCCATTCTTCGCATTCTCGGCGCGCATTGTACCGCGCTGCGGCGGGGAAACGGGACCCACACTCGACAGGCGGCAAGAGGCACAGACGATTCAAGCCAAGACCAGATCATCAGCACCGACTCAGGTTGTGCGACCGATCACTGCGCCGGCGGGGCTGATGCGACGCCCGGGCGGTCAGCGCGATTCAGTGGGCCAAAGGGGGCTTTGGATGCGGAGGACGGATGGGGCGAGGAGTTCGTTAGTGGGCGGTAGGTTCGCGAGGAGTTTGGCGGCGGTGAGGCCGGAGCGGGGATCGATGGCATGGGGAGCGATTTCAGCAAGGGGAATGAGGACAAAGGCGCGCTGGGCGAAGCGGGGGTGAGAGATTTCGAGCCCGGGCTCAGAAAGGAGAAGATTGCCGTAGAGAAGGATGTCAAGGTCGAGGGTGCGGGGACCGTTGGGGAGGGCGGCGGAGCGGTCGCGGCCGAAGAGGCGCTCGATGGAGAGAAGTGCGTCGAGGAGGGAGCGCGGGGAGAGATCGGTTTCGAGGGCGACAACGGCGTTGAGGAAGCGGGGCTGATTAGCGAGGCCGACGGGGGCGGTGGAGTAGAGAGAGGAACGGGCGGCGATGCGGCCGACAGAGGCGAGGCGTTCGGCGGCTGCGGCGAGCGTGGCGTCGGGAGGGCCGGCGGGGCTGGGCAGGTTTGCGCCGAGGGCGATGTAGGCGGTCATGCTGGATCAAGAGTAGCGGAGTGAGCGGAGTTCGGAGTGGTCGATCTGGTAGCATCGGTTTTCGGAGAATCTGGATATGGACACACTGAGTAGCGCGGGACTTGGGGCCCGGCGCAATGAAGATATTGCGCTGGATCTGATGAAGTTTGTAGCGGGGACGGCGGGGGTGGGAAAGCCAGCTATACCATCGACGGGTTTCAGCGGGCCGGGCGGGGCCAAGCCGGAGGAACACGTGAACCAACTGCTGGCGCTTTACAGCCGCTGCCTGAGGGCAGTGGAAGGAAAAGGGCCGGAGAAAGAGGCGGCGAAATAGCCGGGGAAAGACAGTTGCGCGTGGCGGTGGTCGGCGCCGGAGCGTTCGGGCGCAACCACTTGCGCGTGGTGCGCGAACTGGAGACGGCGGGCGAGGGCGTGGCCCTTGTGGCGGCGGTGGATCCGGATGCGGCGCGGGCAGAAGAGGCCAGGAAGCAGTACGGGATCAAGGTGTTCGCGACGATCGACGAGCTGCTGAAGGCGGACCTGAAACTGGATGCGGCGTGCGTGGCCGTGCCGACGGTGAAACATCACGAGGTGGCCGCGGCGCTGCTCGAGGCTGGACTGGACCTGCTCGTGGAGAAGCCGCTGGCGGCGAATTTGCGCGAAGCCGACGATCTCATCCAATACCAGGAAAAAAGCGGAAAGATTCTGCAGCCGGGACATCTGGAGCGGTTCAACCCGGCGGTGCTCGCGGTGGAACCGAATCTGAAGCGGCCCATGTTCTTTGAGGCGCACCGGCTAAGCGTGTTTACGCCGCGGGCGCTGGACGTGGACGTCGTGCTGGACCTGATGATCCACGATTTGGACATTGTGCTGACGTTTGCGAAGTCGGCGGTGCGCGAGGTGCGCGCGGTGGGGCTGCCGATTCTGTCGCCCATGGTGGACATTGCAAATGTGAGGGTGGAATTCGAGTCTGGTTGCGTGGCGAACTTTACGGCGTCGCGCGTGTCGACGGAGCGGGTGAGGAAGCTGAGATTTTTTGAGCCGCGGCAGTATGTGTCGATCGACTATGCGAGGCGAGACGTGCTGGTGATACGCGTGGAAGACAGCGGAGCTAGCGGGGTTAGCGGAGTTGGCGAGCAGCATCGTTCCACAACCGGTTCTTCGGCGCAGTTGGCCGCGGCGGCGGCCGAGTTTCTGGCGACAGGAAAACTCGATTCGGCGGTGATTCAAAAACTGCTGGCATCGGGAAAAATTCCTGCGACGCTGGTGATGAAGATTGCTGCTGCGAGGAACGATCCCGAAAAACTGAAGGAGATTGCGAAGGGACTGGCCGGGCCGCAGGCTGCGCCACAGGATGGGCCGGCACCGGGGTTGAGCTTTGTGAAGCCGGAGGTGACGCCAGGCGAGCCGCTGAAGCTCGAGATTCTATCGTTCCTCGAGGCAGTGCGGACGCGGCGCGAACCCAAAGTCACGGCTCGGCAGGGGCGCGCGGCGCTGGAGCTGGCGCTGACGATCCAGTCAACGATGGCGGCGCATGCGGAGCGGGCTGGGCTGGGGGATTTTTTCAAGAGCTAGGGGTCAGGGTTCAGGTTTCAGGGGTCAGGGGTCAGTTCCTAGTTCACAGTTCGCAGTTCACGATTCCCGAGCGGTGAGTGGAACCACGGGGCGGCGACAAGCGTGCCCTTGAAGCGGCTGGGATCCTGGCGCTGCCAAATTTCCTTCAAATCCTGAAGATGCGGCAAAAAGCATCCGGAAAGTAACTTGATTCAACGAAGGTGGGAGTTACCTGGCGCGAGATACGGTGCTAATCTCGCAGGCGAGGAGAGCACCGTGAGTCTTGGACAATTCATCAGCAAGCAGTTTATCCGCGTCATCCAGTGGAATGAGAGCGGGGATGGCGCGCTGTCGTACCGTTATCCCATGGCGGATATGGAGATTGAGAACGGCGGGCAGTTGACGGTGCGCGAGTCGCAATTGGCGCTGTTTGTGAACGAGGGCAGGATTGCCGACGTGTTCGGGCCGGGACTGCACATGCTGAACACGCAGAACATGCCGATCCTGACCGATTTGATGAATTGGACGAAAGACTTCGAGTCGCCGTTCAAGTCGGATGTGTACTTCTTCTCGACTCGGCTGCAGATCGACCAGAAATGGGGCACGCCCACGCCGATCACGATCCGCGACAAGGAATATGGCGTGGTGAGGCTGCGGGCGTTCGGGAACTATTCGTACCGGATCGCGGACCCGAAGAAGTTCTTCACAGAAGTGACGGGTACGCGGGAAGAAGTTGTGGCCGACGACCTGGACGGCCAGCTAACGACGATGATTGTGGCGCGGATGACAGCGATTTTTGCGAATAGCGAGATTTCGTTTGTGGATATGGCGGCGAATCTGGGCGCGCTGGCGGACAAGGTGACTGAGGATGTGAGGCCGAGCTTTGCTGCGCTGGGGCTGGAGCTGAACCGGTTCGTGGTGGAAAGCGTGTCGTTGCCCGACGACCTGCAGAAGGTGATGGACCAGCGGATCGGCGTGAACATGGCCGGCGACCTGGGACGGCTGACGCAGTTTGAGACTGCCGAATCGCTGGAAGAGGCGGCGCAGAATGCGGGCGGCACGGCAGGCATGGGCGTGGGACTGGGCGCGGGCGCGGCGATGGCGCAGGCGATGTACGGACGCGCGGCGACGGGAGGCGGAGTTGTGGGTGGCGCAGCCGTATCGGCGCCGGCTGCGGGGGCAACTGTTGCGTCACCGGCGGTGATAACGAAGTTCTGCATCGATTGCGGCAAGCCGATGCCGGAGCGGGCGAAGTTTTGCCCTGGGTGCGGGCGGGAGCAATGAACTGCCCATCGTGCGGAGCGCCATTGCGGATGGCGGATGACAACGGCAGCCTGCGTTGCGACTACTGCCACAGCGTAGTGATGGCGCAGGGCGATGAGACGGGCATGCAGTTCGTTGAAGAGGCCGCGGAGCTGGCCTGCCCGAATTGTGCGGTTTCGTTGTGGGCAACGATGCTGGTTGGCTTGCGGCTGCACGCGTGCAAGCAGTGCCACGGCCTGCTGGTAGACATGGGCGAGTTTGAGGCGCTGGTCGAAGCCATGCGAGCCAAGCACCCGGATACCATGATCCCCATGCAGCCGGATGCGGCCGATTTGAAGCGAAGTGTGGCATGCCCAAAATGCCACAAGGGCATGGACACGCACTTCTATTACGGCGGAGGCCATGCCGTGATGTCGACCTGCGAGCAGTGCGAGCTGCATTGGCTGGATGGCGGGATGCTGATGCAGATTGTGCGCGCGCCGCATGAGGAAGAGACAGCTTCTAGCTTCTAGCTTCTAGCTTCTAGCTTCTAGCTTCTAGCTTCAGCTCTCAGCTTTCGGCGGGTCGCTTTCAATTATCAGAAATCAGTAGGGGTCGATTCGTTGATGGCGAGCCGATCTTTGGCGTTTCCCAACCTTGCGGCAAAATTGCCGCGAGGGTGGGGCGGCCGGATGCGCCCTTCAGTGTACCTGTCGAGCGTGAGCGGCGGGAAACCAACGATGAACGCGCTGACAATAGGCCTGGTAGTCTGGCCCGAAGAGGCGGCGGAGGGTTGGCTCCTCGTAGAGCACGACGAAGAGATGCGTGACCAAAAGGAAGCCTGCTACGAACGCGGCGAGCGCGACGGATCTGTAGAAGAGCGCGGCTCCTGCGACTGCGAGCGCTGCACCGATGTACATGGGGTTGCGGACGAACCGATAGGGACCGCGAACGACAAGGCGGCGCGGCGGATCGAAGGGCGCGGGGGTGCCTTTGCCGATGAAGGCGAAGGCAAAGACGCAGGAGAGAGCGATGACGGCGCCCACAGTGCCAATGAGGAGACCGCCGATCTGCGGCCAGCCCATGACGGTTGGGCGGACAATGCCGCTCCACGCCAGGAGTCGCGCGGGGAGGTAGATGAGCACGAACGCGATAAAGAGGCTGGCGTAAGTGATGGTGCGAACGATCACGAACATGGTTGACTCCTTTCAGCTTTCAGCGATCAACCTTCAGCTTTCAGCTCCTTGCTCTTGGCTCCTGTTTCCAAGCTTTCATCTCCCAGCGCCAATTTGCTGGCTTCCGATGGAAGCCGATCTACCTGGCGGCATGCCGTTCTGCCTTTTGGGCCTTCTTGGAAACAACATCGGGGTTCTGGATTTATAGTCCAAGTACGACGCTCCAAATCGGATCTCCAGTTCCCGCTCTTCATACACCTTCACGAAGACAAGCAGCGCCGGGGCGAAGAAGACGAGCGCCCAGAGCACAAAGAGCCATGATTGAAACCAGATTCCTAAGGATATGGAGAGAGCAAGGACTGCAAGCACCATGGGATTGCGCGTCCAAGCATACAGCCAATCTGCCGCCAACTTCCGGCTGAGCGCAATGAAGAACGGTGCACCGATTCCTCTCAGCGCGAGGTTGACCACTGTCAGCAAACTCGCCGCCCCAGTAATCAAAACAAGCGCCAAACCGATTTCCGGCGGCACCGGGAGTATCCAAACGGACCAATCTTGATGAGTGACGATTGCCCGAACGATCGGGACGCCAAGTGAAAACATCATAGAGACATGGACAAACGTCGTTGTCCAGACGGCCCAGCTCGTTGTCCGATGCCGGTCCAAGATCATCCTCCCGAGCCAGACAAAGGGAAATACCAACAATGGGCCGACCACAAGGATCATCAGGTTCGCCGTATTGGAAAGGGGTGCGTTGAGCGTCCACTGCAACACACACAAGATGAATGCCAAAAGGGCAACTCGGGCAAGAAACTCGGTGACCTGTCTCATAACTGCCTCCTCTCCTAGTGAATCCTCCCGAGGGCTCGATACGATAAGCCGGCGTTAAGAGGCGATACCGAGGGTACGGTTGAGGAAGCCGACGATGTACTTCCAAACGAGGTAGTACAGGGCGACGCCGAAGCAGAAACCGACGGCGATGAAGGCGTAGGGGAACTGAAGGGCGCGGAACCAAGTAGCGCTGGTGGGTCCAAGAGTAAGGACACCGAAGCAGCGGGCGACGACGGCGCCGCAAGGGAGCAGCAGAAAAGGCAGAACGGCCCCATGGACGCCGACGGCGAGGTGGGTGCGCTCGTGGGAGGCCAGCCAGAGCATGTTCCACAAGCCCCAGACTGCAGGGACGAGGGCCATGGGAAAGACGAGGCCGCGCTCAATGGGGACGGGCACCTGAAGCACGAGGCGAATGACGATGAATGCCGTGAGCATAAGCGGCAGGATAAGCGTGGTGACAAAGACTCCGGCGAGGTAAGCGCGAAGATAAGGATGTGGGTTCATAAGGCTCCTTTCGAAAGCAGCTATTAGCCCTTAGCCATTAGCTTCGGGTTTGCTGTTCTTGCTTCTTCGTTCTTCTTTCCAAGTCCTCTGGCGCCCATGCGCGGTTTTGAGTTGCAAGTTGCGAACTGCGAGCTGGCTTTCATAGGTAGTAGAGAAAGACCGGGATCGTGGCCGGGAACGAGGTGGCGAAGACGACGAGGCCGGCGAGGAGAGCCCAGTCAAACCAATTCTGGCGAAGCAGGCCGGGAGCCGTGGCGGAGCGAGCGGGCTCGGCGTCGAGGCGGCGAAGGACCGCGGGCCAGAGGTCGCGAGACGGTTCGGCTGCGGGATCAACGGGCGGCAGCGACTGCTGCAAGAGTTGCTTGATGCGATCCTCATCATGTGCATTCATGGCGTAATTCCCTGCTCGAGCAGGTCCTTTCTCAACAATCGAATGGCGCGAAAGACGCGCAGTTTGACAGCGCCGACGGAGATGCCAAGTGCGGCAGCGACTTCTTTGTGCGGCTGCTCCTCGACGACGGCGAGCATGGCCGCGACGCGCAGGCCGGGCGGAAGGCGGCCAAAGGCCCGCGCGGTTTTCAAGCGAATCTCGGCGGCGATGCCGGGATCGGGCGCTGAATTCGAGGGCAAATCGGCGACGTCTTGATCGGTCAAACCGGATTCGGTGCGCCGCGCGCGGAGCCAGTCCAGGGCGGCGCGGGTAGCGATGCGCCGCGCCCAGGGCTCAAAGGGACGCGCGGACTCGAAGCGGTCGTGAGCGCGATGGATGCGCCAGAATGTCTCGACCGTGAGATCTTCAGCGGCGGCAGGATCACGGACAATGCGGAGGATCCAGCCGTAAACGGAGCGCTGATGCTCGCGGAAGAGAGATTCGAAGGCATCGAGATCGCCTTGCCGGAACCGATCTAATACGTTGTCCGATCGCTCCGGCATCTTTCTTCCCTTTCTGAACGGGTTTACGAGGGTGACGGCAGAAAGGTTACACGAATCGGACAACCGACGCAGTGCGAGCCGGGATGAGGCTGCACGCGCGGCAAGGGCTGAGTGAGAAAATGCCTTTGTAAAGCGCTTTTCAAGCGGTGAAAGGGCGTTGACAGCGATTCCTGCGCTGATTAGAGTGGGCCGCTGGGGGCGAGAGATTTCGAGCCTCGAACGATAGCCGCGGAGCAGAAGGGAAAGGTTTACTGAGGAGATGATTTCGATGCGTGGAATGCGGATAGTGGCGGGAGTATTGCTGGGGCTTGGCGCGGCGGCATTGGTGTGGGGCCAAAATGCAGAGAAGCCAGCTTATTTGAATCCGAATTTGCCGGCCGAGCAGCGCGCGGCAGACCTGGTGCACCGGATGACGCTTGAAGAGAAAGCGAGCCAACTGGTGAACCAGGCACGCCCGATTCCGCGGTTGGGAGTAAAGGGGTACGACTGGTGGAGCGAGGCGCTGCATGGCGTGGCGGTGGTGGGAACGACGGAGTTTCCCGAGCCGATCGGGCTGGCATCGACCTTCGACACACCCGGGATTCATGCGATGGCGATCGACATCGGCACCGAAGCACGCGTGATTTATGCGCAGTCGGCGGCAGCGAACGATGGAGACAGCCTGATATTTCATGGGCTGGATTTCTGGGCGCCGAACCTGAATATCTTTCGCGATCCGCGGTGGGGGCGTGGGCAGGAGACGTATGGCGAAGATCCGTTTTTGACGGCACGGATGGCCGTGGCGTTTGTGACGGGAATGCAAGGGGACGATCCGCATTATTACCGCGTGATTTCGACGCCCAAGCATTTTGCCGTGCACTCAGGACCGGAGCCGACCCGGCACTTTACCGACGTGGACGTGAGCAAGCACGACGAGCTGGACACTTATCTGCCGGCATTTCGCGCGGCGGTGACGGAGGGCAAGGCGGGAAGCGTGATGTGCGCGTACAACGGCATCAAAGGACAGCCGGCGTGCGCGAACGAGTTTCTGCTCCAGGACCAACTGCGCGGAAAGTGGGGGTTCCAGGGGTACGTGGTGTCAGACTGCGGGGCGGTACGCGACATTTTTGACGGCCACCGGTATGAGCCGACACAGGCGCAGGCATCGGCGATCAGCCTCGAGCGCGGGATGGACAACGAGTGCATCGACTTTAGAGCGAAGGTGACGGACGACCACGATTACAAGCCGTATGTCGATGCGGTAAAAGCGGGCTATTTGAAGGAGAGCGACATTGATACGGCGGTGACAAGGCTGTTTACGGCGCGGATGAAACTGGGAATGTTCGATCCGCCGGAGATGGTGCCGTACGCGAAGATCGACGCGAGCGAGTTGGACAGCGCGGCGCACCGCGGGCTGGCGCTGAAGCTGGCGAACGAATCGATGGTGCTGCTAAAGAACGATGGCGTTCTGCCGCTGAAGACGACGGGGCAGAAGATGCTGGTGGTTGGACCGCTGGCGGAACAGACGCGGGTGCTGCTGGGGAACTACAACGGGATTCCTGCGCATACGGTTTCGATTCTGGAGGGACTGAAGAAGGAGTTCGCGGACGACACGATCTCCTATATGAAAGGGACGGGATTCCTAAGCACCCAAGCCTCACCTGTGCCGGATGGGTTTTTGACTGTGGATGGAAAGCCGGGAGTGAAGGCGACGTATCTGAACGAGAACATCGTGAGCTTTGCGAGTGCGCAGACTTACGCGACCCAGGGGCTGGCGACGCGCATTGAGCCGAGAATCGACATTGGGGCGCAACCGGTCCCCGATGCGGCGGCTCATGTGGAGCCGTTAACGGTGAAGTGGGAGGCGACGCTGACGCCGAAAGAAACGGGCGACTACAACCTTGGGGTCGAGACAGATGGATTCTTCCGCGTGTTTCTGGATGACAAGCCGGTGGTGATGGCGAACTATCCGCACGGCGTGGAGACGATCACGGGAAAGGTGCACCTGGAAGCGAACAGGCTGTACCCACTACGGGTGGAGTACCAGAGGACAGGCAAAACGGCGCTGCTCCTGAAGCTGATGTGGAGCAAGATCGACCAGAGCCTGGATCCGGCGGTGGCCACGGCTGCGAAGGACGCGGATGTGGTGGTGGCCGTGGTGGGCATTACGAGCCAACTTGAAGGCGAAGAGATGAACGTGAGCGAGCCGGGCTTTCAAGGAGGGGACCGGACGAGCCTGGATTTGCCGAAGCCGGAAGAGGACCTGCTGAAAGGTGTGGCGTCGGCGGGCAAGCCACTGGTGGTGGTGCTGACGAATGGAAGCGCACTGGCGGTGAACTGGCCCAATGAGCACGCGAATGCGATTCTGGACGCCTGGTATCCGGGCGAAGAGGGCGGGACGGCGGTGGCGCAAACGCTCTCGGGCGCGAACAATCCGGCGGGAAGGCTGCCGGTAACGTTCTACAAGGGCGTGGATCAACTGCCACTGTTTGAGGACTATTCCATGAAGGCGCGGACCTACCGGTACTTCACGGGGACGCCGTTGTATCCGTTCGGGTACGGGCTGAGCTACACGAAATTCGCGTACAGCGGGCTGACGGTTCCGACGGAGGCTGTGGAGGCAGGCAGCCCGGCGATCGTGGAAGCGACGGTGACGAACACGGGAACGCGCGCAGGCGACGAAGTGGCGGAGCTTTACCTGAAGTTCCCCGATGTGGCGGGCGCGCCACGGCTCGCGCTGCGGGGTTTCCAGCGCGTGCATCTGGAGCCGGGGGCATCGACGAAGGTGCACTTCGAATTGAAGCCGCGCGACCTGAGCATGGTGACGGATCTGGGCGAGCTGATTGAGGCGGTGGGCCCGTACACGGTGAGCGTGGGCGGAGGGCAGCCGGAGACCGGAGCTCCGGTGGTAACTGGGACGTTCAACGTGAAGGGAACGGTGGCGATCCCAGAGTAGCGAAGGGCTCGCTCGCATCGGACGGAGAGGGAACCAGCGCAACGCAATATGCGTATGCTTTAGGAAATGCCCAAGCAACAAGAGTTGCCCGTTCAGTACGGCGACTTTCTGCCGGACCGGCTGTTTGATCTCACGCGCCGGATCAAGGGAATTGACCCGCAGTTAACGCGGGTTCTGGTGCCGTGGGTGATGCGGCATCGGCGCTACCTGCCCGGCTTTATGCGCCTCGCCCGGACGGTTCCGCAATCAAGTCGGGTTCGAGCGCGCTCGCTGGCTCGCGGGGTGCGGGTTCCTCCTTTTCTCGTTCTGAGCGTGACATCGAAATGCAATCTGCGCTGCGCCGGCTGCTATGCAGGCGCGGTGGGAACGGTGACAAACGCGCCCGTGCAGCCGGGACTCGGTGTCAGCGAATGGCGCGGCGTGGTGGACGAAGCGGTGCGGCTGGGCGTGATGGCATTCATGATCGCAGGCGGCGAGCCGTTCCTGTTGCCGGGCATTGTCAGACTCTTCCGCGACTATCCCGACCGGCTGTTTCTCGTGTTCACGAATGGAACAGCTTTGCGAGTTGCCGATTACGAGGTTCTGAAACAGTGCACCAATACGGTTGTTGTGGTGAGCCTGGAAGGCGATCGCGACCTGACCGATTTACGCAGGGGCAGCGGCGTTTTTGAGAAGGCGATGAGTTCTCTTGACCAGCTTCGCGACGCGGGCATTCTGACAGGCATCGCTGTGACGATCGGATCGGCAAACGTCGAGTACTGGTCGCAGCCGCAGAATATCGACGCACTGATTGCCCATAGCGGACCGCTGGCCATGTTCATCGAGCAGATTCCGACCGGAGGGTGCGAAAACGGATCGGTGCTGACCGACGAGCAACGAGCGCGTTTCCGGCAGACCGTCGTCGAGTACCGGGATCGATTGACGGGAGGCGCATACATCATCCATTCCCCAGGGGATGAAGAGGCCCTGGGGGGCTGCGTCTCCGCGGGACGCGGATTCGTGCATGTGAACCCGAGCGGAGATGTGACCGCGTGTCCTGTTTCCGCGCTGGCGACACACAACGTGAGGAAATCGAGCCTCAGCGACGCATTAGCGAGCCCGTTGTTTGCCATGATCCGGGAGAACGGGCATCTGCTGGAGACGGAGGGCCACCCGTGCGGGCTGTCCGCGCACGCTGAAGAGTTAGAGAAGATGGCGAAAGGCCTGGGAGCGTACCGCACCGGCGCGCCTGCCGCGACTGACACGCACAGCATGAAGGGCATGCTGACGCTGCCGGAATAAGCCCTGGAGAAACAGCGGGATGGAGCGATCGGCGGAGTGGGGCCTGCAAGATCGAGATGGAAGCTGTCAAGGAGCTTCTCCCATGCCGGCCCAGAGCCTGGGATCTCGGAACGCCTGATCGATAAGTGATTGGATCAATTTGAGATAGGTTTGAGATCTGCGTTTCCTGGAGCCGCCGGAGTGTGGAGAAAGGGGATGATCTTGCACACCTGCCCGGGGGCCAGGTGTAGACTTCAATGTAGCCCGGTTAAGACTCCCTCACCGCCGGGTAAACAACCGCGAAAGGCTGTGGTTGTTGAGGTTTTATGCAAGCCATCTTCTCCGGATCGTCTTTCTCCAGCCGCAAAACATCTCTATTTTCATTGAAAAGCTGCACTGACGTTGAGGTTTCCAACAGGAGGCCCAGGCGGAGCCGGAATTTCTCCGGCCGCCGTGGTGGTTTCTGATGGCCGATCTCGCGACCGTAGTTCCTGTTCTTCCTGCGTCTCCGAGCCGGATTGAGCGCAGACCGAGGCGCACAACGAGCCGTGCAGGCGCTTCGGTGTTTGCGCTGGCTCTGTTGAGCGGCCTGGTCTATATCGGCGTACATGTGACTCGGGACCTGAATCATGCGACGGTGACCAGCATCGGTCCGTATCTGCTGCTGGGGCTGGCTCTGGTGATCGCGCTGGGATTCGAGTTTGTGAACGGGTTCCACGACACAGCGAATGCGGTGGCAACGGTGATCTACACCAATTCGCTGACGCCGAGCATCGCGGTGGTGTGGTCGGGCATGTGCAACCTGGCAGGCGTTCTGTTGTCGTCAGGCACGGTGGCATTCGCGGTGATTACGCTGCTGCCGGTAGAGCT
>Ga0187891_1002308_pt1 | contig 14627 bp, 27 predicted proteins | sample June2016WEW_21_4_FD_132990 | JGI IMG/M metagenome (GOLD analysis project Ga0187891, IMG submission 132990) | Peatland microbial communities from SPRUCE experiment site at the Marcell Experimental Forest, Minnesota, USA - June2016WEW_21_40 | ecosystem: Environmental > Terrestrial > Soil >... | reverse complement strand
GCAGTTCGAGATCCGTACGCACAAGCGGCTTCTGGACATACTGGAGCCAACCCAGCAGACGGTGGACGCGCTGATGAAGCTGGATCTGCCGGCGGGCGTGGATGTGGAGATCAAGGCGTTTGGAAAGTAGCGCCGGGGGCGCGTCTGCAAGGCGCGCTTGAGGGCGCTGTGACAGGGCGGGTCTGAGAACCGCCCCAATTAAGGAACTTGTAATGAGTCCAGGAATTCTTGGTAAGAAAATCGGAATGACGCAGATGTTCCGGCCCGACGGACAGGCGGTGCCGGTCACCCTGCTCAAGGCGGGTCCGTGCACGGTGGTGCAGCGCAAGACGCCGACCACGGACGGGTATGACGCCGTGCAGCTCGGACTGGTGGAGTTCGTCAAGCCGCAGCGGATCAATAAGCCCGCCACGGGTCATCTCAAAAAGGCCGGCGCGGAAGGCAGCAAGTTCCTGCGCGAGTTCCACCTGGAGACCGGCGACGGCGATTTCAAGCCGGGCGACCAGGTGCTGGTGGACCAGTTCAAGCCCAAGGACAAAGTGGACGTGATCGGCGTCAGCAAGGGCCGCGGCTTCGCCGGCCTGGTGAAGCGGCACCACTTCCGCGGCGGCGAAGCCACCCACGGGTCGATGTTCCATCGCGCTCCGGGTTCCATCGGCGCTTCCAGTTACCCCTCGCGCGTGCTGCCGGGGATGCGCATGGCGGGCCACATGGGCGATGCGCGCGTCACCGTGCGCAATCTGGAAGTGATGGAAGTGGACACCGAGGACAACGTGCTGGTGGTGAAGGGCGCGGTGCCCGGACCCAACGGCGGCTACGTGGTCGTGCGGAGGTCCAAGAGGTAACCGCGATGCCGACAGTCGACGTAGTGGATTTGAACAACGAGAAGGTCGGCGAGTTGGAACTCGCCGACGCGGTTTTCTCTGCCGAGGTGAACGACGCGCTGCTGTACGAAGCCGTCCGGTATTACCAGGCGGGCGAGCGCGCCGGCACGCACAAGACCAAAGTGCGGCGGGAAGTCGCCGGCTCCGGCAAGAAGCTGTGGAAGCAGAAAGGAACCGGCCGCGCGCGGGTGGGTTCCATCCGCTCTCCGCTGTGGCGGCACGGCGGCACCTCGCACGGACCGCAGCCGCGCGATTACAGTTACAAGCTGCCGCGCAAGATGGTGCTGGGCGCGCTGCGCTCGGCGCTTTCCGCCAAAGTGCGCGACGGCGAGTTGAAGGTGGTCGAAGCCTTCGATCTTGCCGATCACAAGACCAAGCTGGCCAAGAGCGCGCTGGCCAAGCTCGAAGCCAGGCGAACCGTGCTGGTGGTGGATAACGGCGAGAACCGCAACCTGGCGCTCGGCCTGCGCAACCTGCGGGGTGTGACCTTGATGCCCACCAAGGACGTCAACGCGTACCACCTGCTGGGCCACAGCAGCGTGCTGCTGTCGGCGGCCGCCGCGCGCAAGTTTTCGGAGGCATTGGCGAAATGACCATCCACAAAGTATTGCGCCGCCCGCTGGTCACCGAAAAGGGCGTGGATAAGAAAGATAACGAGCGCACGCTGTGCTTCGAGGTGGCCGCGGAGGCCAACAAGACGCAAGTGAAAACGGCGGTCGAGAAGCTGTTCAAGGTGAAGGTTGCCGAGGTGCGCACCGCCAACATGGAAGGCAAGCTGCGCCGCCGGGGCAAATTCTCCGGCTACCGTTCGGATTGGAAGAAGGCGTACGTCAAGCTCAAGGCCGGGGAGAAAGTTCCCGAGTTCGCGGAGATCTAGTCCATGCCGATTAAAACCTTTCGACCCACCACCGCGACCCGCCGCTTCCATACGGTGGTCTCGCGGGAGGGTCTCACCAAACACAAGCCGGAAAAATCGCTGGTCGAATCCAAGGCGCGCACGGGCGGGCGCAATTCGACCGGGCGCGTCACCTCGCGCTTCATCGGCGGCGGCGCCAAGCAGGCCTACCGAGTGGTGGATTTTAGGCGCGACAAGGCCGGCATTCCGGCCGTGGTGGCGGCGATTGAATACGATCCCAACCGCAGCGCGCGCATCGCGCTGCTCCATTACGCCGATGGCGAAAAGCGGTACATCCTGCAGCCGGACGGGCTGAAGGTCGGGCAGAAGGTGATGTCCGGCGCGGACGCCGATATTCTGCTGGGCAACGCGCTGCCGCTCAAGAACGTTCCGGCCGGCACCATCGTGCACAACATCGAGCTGCGGCCGGGCAAGGGCGGGCAGATGGCTCGCTCGGCCGGCTCGCAGGCGCAATTGGTTTCCAAGGAAGGCGGCATGGCGCTGCTCAAACTGCCCTCAGGCGAAACGCGGCGCGTGCAACTGGAGTGCATGGCCACGGTGGGGCAGGTGGGGAACGTGGATCACGAGAACGTTTCGCTGGGCAAGGCGGGGCGCACTCGCTGGCTGGGCAAGACCCCGCACAACCGCGGCGTCTCGATGAACCCGGTGGACCATCCGCACGGCGGCGGCGAGGGCAAAACCTCCGGCGGCCGTCACCCGGTGACTCCCTGGGGCCAGCCCACGCGCGGCTTCAAGACGCGCAACAACAAGCGAACCAACAAGTGGATCGTCACGCGCAAGACCAAGAAGAGGTAAGGAAATGGGCAGATCCGTCAAGAAGGGACCGTTTACCGACACGCACCTGGAAGCCAAGCTGGCCGTGCTCACCGCCGCCAACGAAAAAAAGGTGGTCCGCACCTGGTCGCGCCGCTCCACCATCCTGCCGGAATTCGTCGGCCACACCGTGGCGGTCCACAACGGCAAGAAGTTCATTCCGGTCTATATCACCGAAAACATGGTGGGGCACAAGATGGGCGAGTTTTCTCCCACGCGCAGTTTCCGGGGCCACTCGGTGAAAGCGGCCACCACGGAGAAGACGGCCAAGCCGGCATAAGAGGAAGAGCATGGAATCCAAAGCGGAAGCCAGATACATCCGAATCTCCCCGCAGAAAGCGCGCCTGGTGGTGGACCTGATCCGCGGCATGCAGGCGGGGGCGGCGTTGAGTACCTTGCGCGCCGCCAACAAACGCATCGCGCCCACGGTCGAGAAGGTGCTGCAATCGGCCATCGCCAACGCGCAGAACCTCAATGAAGACGTGGATGTGGACCGCCTGTACGTGTCCGAAGCCAAAGTCAACGAAGGCCCGCGGATGAAGCGGGTGCGGCCCGCGCCCATGGGCCGCGCTTACCGGTACCAGCGCCGCATGGCGCATATCGTCATCAGGGTGGCGGAGAAGGAAGCATAGATGGGACAGAAAGTTCATCCGTACGGTTTCCGGCTGGGATTCAATAAGCCATGGCGTTCGCGCTGGTTCGCCACGCACGGCTATTCCAAACTACTGCAGGAAGACGTGGAGCTGCGCCGCAACCTGACCGGGCGGCTGCAGTCGGCCGGGGTCAGCTCGATCGAAGTCGACCGCCCCGGCAACAAACTGCGCGTCACCATCCGCACGTCGCGGCCGGGCATCATCATCGGACGCAAAGGTGCGGAAATCGAAAAGCTCAAGCAGGACCTGGCCAAGAAGACCCACCGCGAAGTCTTCATCGACATCCAGGAAGTACAGAAGGCCGAACTCGACGCCCAGCTCATCTCCGAATCGATCGCGCTGCAACTCGAGAAGCGCGTCGCCTTCCGCCGCGCCATGCGCAAGGCGGTGGATACGGCCATGCGGTTCGCCACCGGCCCGTTCGTTTGCAAAGGGATCAAGGTGCGCGTCTCCGGACGCTTGAACGGCGCTGAGATCGCGCGCAGCGAATGGTACTTGCAAGGCCAGCTTCCGCTGCACACGCTGCGCGCCGATATTGACTACGGTTTTACCGAAGCGCATACCACCTACGGCGTGATCGGCATCAAGACGTGGATCTATAAGGGCGAAATTCTGGATCTTAGCAAGCGCCGCGGCAGTGGGCTGCCGGAGCCGGAGCCGCGCCGCGAGCCGCGCGGCCGCGACCGGCGCGATCGCGACCGTGACCGTGACCGGGGCCGTGAACGTCTGCCCGAGCGCGCCTTTGAGCCGCCTGTTGCCGCTGCTGGGCCCGAACCGGCCGGCCCGGCCCGCCAGGTTCCTCCGATCGATCTTCCGCGTCCGGCGATGCGGCCTCCGGCGCCGATTCTGCCGCCGCTGATGTCGCCGCAGCAGCCTTCCTGGAAAGCCGAAGCCCGCCAGGAAGCCGAACCACAACCGGCCGAAACCGCCCCCCCGCCCGAAACTGCGGCGCCTGAGGCCGCGCCGCCGGCCGGCGAGGGCGAGAACAAATAGGACTCAAGCGAAAACCGCCATGATGATGCCAAAGAAGGTCAAATTCAGAAAGCAGCAGCGCGGGCGCATGGCCGGCAAGGCGTGGCGCGGTTCCACCATTGCCTTCGGCGAATACGGCCTCAAGGCCATGGAATGCGCCTGGATCACCGACCGCCAGATCGAGGCCGCGCGCATTGCCATGACCCGCTCCATCAAGCGCGGCGGCAAAGTCTGGATCCGCCTGTTCCCCGACAAGCCGATCACCAAGAAGCCCGCCGAAACCCGTATGGGCAAAGGCAAGGGCGCGCCGGAACAGTGGGTGGCGGTGATTCGCCCCGGCAGGATTCTGTTTGAGATGGAAGGGGTGGATCGCGCCACGGCGCACGACGCCATGCGCCTGGCGGCCCACGAGCTGCCTATCAAGACCAAGTTCATTTCCCGGGAGAACGCGGAGTAAGGATATGAAGTCGCAAAAGGTTCGCGATTTGGACGATCTGGAATTGAAGCGCCAGCTCGCCGAAATGGAAGAGCAACTGTTCCGTCTCCATTTTCAGATGTCGATGGGGCAGATGGACGGCTTGAAAAAGGTCCGCAGCATGAGGAAGACGCGCGCCCGCATTTTCACCGTGCTGCGCGAGCGGGAACTGGCGGGGGCCGGGCAGGCGCAAGCGGCGCCGGGAGCGAAGAAATAGGATGGCCGGACAGAAGCAGGCGAGCACCAAGAACGAGAAAATCGGCCAGGTGGTCTCGACCAGGATGGCCAAGACCATCGTGGTGGAAGTGAGCCGCCGCGTGCCGCATCCGCTCTACCGGCGCATCGTCGCCAAGCGGAAAAAGTTCTACGCTCACGACGAACAGTCGACCGCCCGGCTGGGCGACGTGGTGCGCATCGTCGAATGCCGCCCCTTGAGCAAGCTGAAGCGCTGGGCGCTGGCCGAAGTGGTGCGCCGCGCCGCGCAGGTGGCCGTGCAGCCGGCGGAGCTGGACGTGAAGATTTGAAGAGAGAAGTCAGAAGGCAGAAGTCAGAAGTCAGAATGCGCGGCTTTACATTCTGACTTCTTACTTCTGACTCCTGACTCCCTGGAGCTTTTTTTATGATTGGAATGCGAACGATTCTCGAGGTCGCCGACAATTCCGGCGCGCGCAAGCTCTCTTGCATTCTGCCGCGCGGCGGCGACAAGGGCCTGCGCGCCGGTTTGGGCGACGTGGTCACCGCCAGCGTGAAAGAGGCCACTCCCGAGTCGCAGGTCAAGAAGGGCAAAGTAGTGCGCTGCGTGATCGTGCGCATGCGCAAGGAGACGCGGCGCAAAGATGGCACCTACATCCGGTTCGACTCCAACGCCGCCGTGCTCATCAACGAAACCGGCGAGCCGGTGGGCACCCGCGTATTCGGTCCCGTGGCCCGCGAACTGCGCGAAAAGCGATTCATGAAGATCGTCTCGCTCGCCCCCGAGGTGATTTGATGGCACAAGCACATAGAAAGCCGGCCGAGCCGGTCCGCATCGATATCAAGAAAGAAGACACCGTCAAGGTGATTTCCGGGCGCGATAAGGGCAAGACTGGCCGCGTGCTGCGCGTCGACCGCGAAAGCGGCAAGATTTTGGTCGAGCACGTGATGATGGTCAAGCGCCACACCCGCCCCAACCCTGCGAAGCAGATCAAAGGCGGCATCGCCGAGCGCGAAAGCCCCATCCCGGCCTCCAACGTCATGGTGGTTTGCCCGGGCTGCAACAAGGCGGCCCGCGTCGCCCATCACATCGATTCCATCACCGGCGGCAAGACGCGGCGCTCGCGGGTCTGCCGCAAGTGCGGCCAGACCCTGGATAAGAAGTAACGGCCAAGAAGTAGCGGAGAAATTATGGCGGCACGTTTGAAAGAGCTGTACCAGAAAAAAGTGGTTCCCACGCTGGCCAAGGAATTCGGCTACAAGAACACTATGGCGGTGCCGAAGATCGAAAAGATTTCGATCAACATCGGCCTCGGCGAAGCCACCCAGAACGGCAAACTGATGGACGGCGCGGTGGCCGAGTTGGGGCAGATCGCCGGGCAGAAGCCGATCGTCACCAAGGCTACCAAGTCCATTTCGCAATTCAAGCTGCGCGAAGGCCAGTCGATCGGCTGCATGGTTACGCTGCGCGGCGACCGCATGTACGAGTTCTTCGACCGCCTGGTCAACGTGGCGCTGCCGCGCGTGCGCGATTTCCGCGGCGTCTCGAGCAAGAGCTTCGACGGCCGCGGCAACTACACCCTGGGTATCAAGGACCAGTTGATTTTCCCGGAGATCGACTACTCCAAGGTGGAGAAGACCAAAGGCATGAATATTTCCATCACCACCACGGCCGAGACCGACGCCGAGGGGCTGGCCCTGCTGCGCCACATGGGGATGCCGTTCCGGCAGTAACCGGACGAGAAGAGGAACGATGGCTACAACCGCGAAAATCGCCAAGGATCGAAAGCTGGAAAAGGCCGTGAAGGCCAAGACGCCGAGACTGCGCTGCAAGCACCGCAGCCGGTGTTGGCGCTGCGGCCGGCCGCGCGCTTTCCTGCGCAAGTTCGGCCTGTGCCGCCTGTGCTTCCGCCAGCTCGCCCTGAATGGCGAGATCCCCGGCGTGATCAAGGCGAGTTGGTGAGAACCAGGGAAGAGGCCGGGCGGGTCCGGCGAGTATCAGGAGATTTATGACGAGCGATCCCATTGCCGACATGCTGACGCGGGTGCGCAACGCGATTCAGGCGCACCATCCCAAGGTGGATGTTCCGGCTTCCAAATTGAAGGCGGAAATTGCCCGCATCCTCAAAGAAGAGGGCTTCATCGCCAACTTCAAAGTGGCGGAAGAAGGCGCCAAGAGGACCATCAAGATCTATCTCAAGTATGGATCCGACAACGCGCCAGTGATATCCGCCATCGAGCGCGTTTCGCGTCCGGGCTGTCGCGTATATGTGGGCCAGACCGAGATTCCGCGCGTGCTCGGCGGTCTGGGCATCAACATCCTGACCACCGCGCGCGGCGTGATGACCGGCCGCGACGCCCACAAGGAGCGCGTCGGCGGAGAGATTTTGTGCCGCGTCTGGTAACGGAGTTCCAATATGTCGAGAATTGGTAAAAAGACGATTCCGCTCGCGAGCGGCGTCAAGGTTGCGATTGGCAAGCAACTGGAAGTCACCGGTCCCAAGGGTAAGCTGACGGTGCCCATCCCGGCCGGCATCAGCATTGTGCAGAAGGGCGCCACGCTCGAAGTGCATCGGGCTGGCGACGAACACGCTGCGTTGCACGGTTTGACGCGCGCGCTGGCCGCCAACGCCGTCAACGGCGTTTCGACCGGCTTCACCAGGGAGCTGGAGATCCATGGCGTCGGCAACCGCGCCGAAGTCAAGGGAAAGATCGCTACGTTCACGCTGGGGTACTCGCATCCGATCGAGGTTCTGCTCCCCGACGGCGTGGATCTGAAGGTCGAGCCGCCGAAGTCGAGCGGCCAGCCTTTCCGCTTGCAACTGAGCGGCTACGACCGCCAACTGCTCGGCCAGGTGGCGGCCAACATCCGGGGCCTGCGCAAGCCGGACCCGTATAAGAACAAGGGCATCCGCTACACCGGCGAGGTGTTGCGCAAGAAGGTCGGTAAAACCGGCGCGAGTAGCACCAAATGATCCGTAAAACCAATAAGGCAGAAATCCGCAGGCGCGTTCACAACCGCATCCGCCGCAAGCTGGCGGGTACTCCGGAGCGGCCCCGCCTGGCGGTGTTCCGCAGCGAGGCGCACATCTACGCGCAGATCATCGACGACACGGAGGGCAAGACGCTGGTTGCGGCTTCGTCGGTGGATAAAGAGGTCAAGACCAAGGGCGGCAACGTGGCCGCGGCCAAGGCCATCGGCAAACTGGTGGCCCAACGCGCCAAGCAAAAGGGCGTGGCGCGGGTGGTGTTCGATCGCGGCGGCTTCGCCTATCACGGTCGCATCAAGGCGCTGGCCGACGCGGCGCGGGAAGCGGGACTGGAGTTCTAATGCGAGCCATAGTCAAACGGATCGACCCGGCGAGCCTCAACCTCAAGGAGCAGGTGGTTGCCATCAACCGCGTCACCAAGGTGGTGAAGGGCGGCAAGAATCTCAGCTTTTCGGCGCTGGTGGTGATCGGCGACCCCGCCGCCAAGGTGGTCGGCTTCGGCGTCGGTAAAGCCAAGGAAGTGCCCTCGGCTATCCGCAAGGGTATCGAGGCCGCCAAGAAAAACCTGCGCAAGGTGCACGTGCTCGAAACCACCATTGCGCACCAGGTGCTGGGCCAATTCTCGAGCTCCCAGGTGTTGCTGAAGCCCGCACCCGAAGGCACCGGTGTGATCGCCGGCGGCGCCGTGCGCGCGGTGATTACCGCCTGCGGCGTGCCCAACGTGCTCACCAAGTCGATCGGCCGGCGCAACCCGCACAACGTGGTCAAGGCCACCATCGTGGCGCTCGAATCCTTGCGCGACAGAGCGGCCGTGGCGGAATTGCGCGGCATCGCGGTGGAGAAACTCTGATGACGGGCAAAATCAAAATCAAATTGGTGCGCAGCCCCATCTGCACTCCGGAGAAGCACCGGCGCGTGGTGAAGGGCTTGGGCCTGCGGAAGCTCAACCAGGTGGTGGAGCGTCCCGATACGCCGGCCTTCCGCGGCATGGTGAAGAAAGTGCCGCATTTGCTGGAATTGGTCGATTGAGGGAGCGGGTGGCGAGTGAGGAGATGGGAAACAAATGAATCTTAGCGGACTAAAGCCCCCGGCCGGGCAAACGCGCTTACGGAAACGCATAGGCCGCGGCATGGGCTCGGGGACGGGCAAGACCTCCGGGCGCGGGCACAAGGGCCAGAAGGCAGTCAGCGGCTTCGGCCAGAAGCGCGGTTTCGAAGGCGGCCAGATGCCGCTGCATCGCCGCCTGCCCAAGCGCGGCTTCACCAACATCTTCAAGGAGCAATTCGCCATCGTCAACCTGGGACGGCTGGACAAGCTGGAGGGCGACGTATTCAATGCCGACAAGCTGACCGAACTGGGCGTGATCCACAAGCTCGGCGCCGGTCTCAAAATCCTGGGCGCCGGCCAGTTGACGCGGGCCATCACGGTCGAAGCGCATCAGTTCTCCAAATCGGCGGCGGACAAGATCGCCAAGGCCGGCGGCAAAGCGCAGGTGATCGGCGCGACGGCCTGAGGGGCGCCGGGAATCGAAGGCAACCATGAGGTTTTTCGAGGCGTTCGGCAATATCTTCCGGGTCCCCGACCTTCGCAAGCGGGTTCTGTTCACGCTGGGGATACTGGCCGTGTACCGGCTGGGCGGCCAGATCCCCACTCCGGGCATCAATATCCAGCGCTGGACGGAATTCTTCAGCTCGCAGTCCGGCACCATCTTCGGCTTCTTCGACATGTTCGCCGGCGGCAACATCCGCAAGCTGACCATTTTCGCGCTGGGCATCATGCCGTACATCACGGCGTCCATCATTTTGCAGTTGTTGACGGTGGTCGTTCCGACGCTCGAAAAACTGCAAAAGGAAGGTGAGTTGGGCCGGCGCAAGATCACCCAGTGGACCCGCTACCTGACGGTGATCCTCTCCGTCATTCAGTCGACTACCATCGCCGGCGGTTTGCAATCCATGGGGCAGGGAATCGTGATCAGCCCCGGCATCGGTTTCATCCTGCTCACCGTGCTTTCCCTCACCACCGGTTCGGCTTTCATCATGTGGCTGGGCGAGCAGATTTCCGAACGCGGCGTGGGCAACGGCATGTCGCTGATCATCTTCACCGGCATCGTGGTGGGCCTGCCGCGCGCCATACAGAACATTTACTACAACACCTTCGTCACCCACGAATGGAACCCGCTGCAGATGATCGTCATCCTGGCGGCGATGGTGGGTGTGGTGGCGTTCATCGTGCTAGTGGAGCGCGGCGAGCGCCGCATTCCCGTGCAGTACGCCAAGCGCGTGGTGGGGCGGCGCGTGATGGGCGGCCAATCCACGCACATGCCGCTCAAGGTGAACGCCGGCGGCGTTATCCCGGTGATCTTCGCCTCCTCCCTCCTGGCTTTTCCGCAGCAGCTCGCCATACTGCCTTTTGTGAAGAACAGTCCCTGGCTGACCAGCACGCTGGCGATTATCAAGTTCGGCGAGCCACTGTACTATGTGCTGTTCGTGGCGGGTATCATTTTCTTCTGCTTCTTTTACGTTTCCATTATTTTCAATCCGAATGAAGCGGCTGACAACATGCGCAAGTACGGCGGCTTCGTTCCGGGCATCCGGCCCGGGCGCAACACCGCCGATTACATGAACGAGATCCTCACCAAGATCACCGTGGTGGGTGGTTTGTACCTCTCGATCCTGTGCCTGATTCCCGACTTGATGATCTCCGGCATCAAGTTGCAGCACCTGGCGCTGATCGGCGACTGGATCGACCGGGTGTTCACTAACCTGCATCTGCGCTTCCTGCTGGAAGGCCTGAACGTGCAATTCTATTTTGGCGGAACGTCGCTGCTGATCGTGGTCGGTGTGGCCATGGATACCATCAATCAGATTGAAGCGCAGTTGATCATGCGCCATTATGAAGGTTTCACTCCGCGGTCGGGGAGAATCCGCGGGCGCCGGAGTTCGTTCTAACCATGGGCAGGTCGGTTAGGGCGTTCGCCAGGCGAGCGGGCGCGGAGGCTGTAGTTTGAAGGCGATTGTGTTGTTCGGTTCGCCCGGTTCGGGCAAGGGTACGCAGGCGAAGCTGCTGACCGGTTGCCTGGGAGTTCCCCACATATCCACTGGCGATATGCTGCGGGAACGGGTTCGCCAGGGGCCGGAATTGGCCAAAGCGGCTACCGCTATGCAATCGGGCCTGTTGGTGTCCGACGAGCTGGTGAACGGGATAGTGGAGGAGCGGCTCGCCGAGGCCGATGCCGCGCAGGGGTTCATTTTGGATGGTTATCCGCGCACGCTGGCGCAGGCCAGGCATTTGCGGGCGTGGTTCGAAGAGCGCTGGATTCGTGAGGTGGTGATTCATCTCGTAGTTGATTACAATATAGTTATTGCTCGTTTGACGGGACGCCGGCAGTGTCCTCGGTGCGGCACTCTGTATAACCTCGTTCTCAAACGGCCCCAGCGGGATAATGTGTGCGATTTGGATGGGCAAACGCTGACGGTCCGCAACGACGATAATGAGCAAGCGATCCGTGAGCGGCTGGACACCTACGAGCGCCAGACGCAGCCGGTGCTGAAATACTACCGGACCACGCCGGTCGCGATGCTCGATGTCGATGGCAGCCAGGACCCGCCGGCGCGCGTGGCGGAAGAGATTTGCCGGGCGCTCAAAAACCGATGATCGTGCGTAAGACGGCCGCGGAACTCGAGAAAATGCGGCAGGCCGGATTGTTGGTCTGGCGAGTATTGCAAAGGATGAAGGAGTTGGCGGCGCCCGGGATTACCACCCTGGAGCTGGAAACCGCCGCCGAGAAGATGATCGCCGATGCCGGCGCCAAGCCCGCGTTCAAGGGGTATTACGTGCCGGCGGCGGGCGAAACGTTCAAGTTTGTGTTGTGCACCTCGGTGAACAGCGAGATCGTTCACGGGATGCCGAGTGCGAAGCGGGTGCTCAAGCAGGGCGACATCGTTTCCATCGACACCGGGGTGAAGCTGGACGGCTACTATGGCGATTCCGCCATTACCGTGCCGATCGGCGAGGTGAGCGAGCAGACCAAGAAGCTCCTCCGGGTGACGCAGGAATCGCTCGAACTCGCCATCGAACAGGTGCGGGCAGGCAACCGGCTGTTTGACGTGTGCGGCACCGTCGAGCGCCACGTCAAGTCGAATGGTTTTTCGGTAGTGCGGGAGTATGTGGGCCATGGCATTGGCACCCAGCTCCATGAAGAGCCGCAGGTCCCCAATTACGTGGACCGCAAGAACGAGAATCCGCGGCTGAAGGAAGGCATGGTTCTGGCCGTCGAACCGATGGTGAACGCGGGGCGGCCGGAGGCTAAGGTGTTGAAGGACCGGTGGACGGCGGTGACCAGTGATGGGTCGAATTCGGCCCACTTCGAACACTGTATCGCCGTGACGGAGAACGGCCCGTGGGTTCTGACCCGGCCGTGAGCGGAAGCCGGCTGGTTGGGGCGACCGTGGTGGAAGAGCGGCCCGCGGCCATTTACTTGGTGAAGCTGGACTCCGGGCAGCCGGTTTTGGCTCACCTGGTGGGCGCGGTGAAAAGGAATTTCGTCCGGCTGGTGCCGGGCGACCGGGTCGAGGTGGAGTTGGCGCCTCACGATCCCGGCCGGGGGAGGATCGTAAAGAAATTGTAGGGGCCGGGCATGCCCGGCCCGGAGGCGGGTGGCATTGGGCCCGCGGGAAAAACATCATGAAGGTACGAGCGTCGGTGAAAAAGATTTGCGACAAGTGCAAGGTGATCCATCGCCAAGGCGTGGTGCGGGTCATTTGCGTCAACCCCAAACACAAACAGAGACAGGGATAACGGGAGAAGAATATGGCACGTCTTGCCGGTGTGGATCTGCCGCCCACGAAGCGGGCTGAGATCGGGCTCACTTATATTTACGGCATCGGCCGTACTCGGGCGAAGTCGCTGCTGTTCCGGGCGGGCATCGATTTCGATAAAAAGGTGCGCGATTTGTCCGAGGACGAGATCAACAAAGTGCGCACCATTCTGGAAGAAGAGGGCGCCGTGGAAGGCGACCTGCGCAAGGAAGTTTCGATGAACATCAAGCGTCACATCGAGATGGGCTCCTACCGCGGATTGCGGCACCGCCGCGGCCTGCCGGTGCGGGGCCAGCGCACCCATACCAACGCGCGCACGCGCAAAGGACCCCGCCGCGGCACGGTGGCGAATAAGAAGAAAGCGGCGGCGAAGACATAGTTATGGCGAAAGCACCAGCAGCAAAAGCGGGCAAGAAGAAAAGCTTCAAGAAGAAGGAAAAGCGCGTCGTCCATACGGGGATCGTGCACATCCAGGCGACGTTCAACAACACCATCGTTACCATCGCCGATCAGGAAGGCAACACCATCGCCTGGTCCAGCGCCGGTTCGCTGGGCTTCCGCGGCTCGCGCAAGGGCACTCCGTTCGCCGCGCAGCAAGCGGCGTTGACGGCGGCCAACAAGGCTTCCGAGAGCGGTCTCAGAACGGTGGAAGTGAGGGTGAGCGGTCCCGGTTCCGGCCGCGAATCCGCCGTGCGCGCCTTGTCCACCGCCGGCATCGAAGTCCGCACCATCCGGGATGTGACGCCGATTCCGCACAACGGATGCAGGCCGCCCAAGAAGAGAAGGGTGTAATGTTCGTGTTGTAGGGGCCGGGCACGCCCGGCCCACGTAGGGCTGGCAGAGAATGCCGGCATTTGTAAGCGGGAAGAAGATTTGGATCTGGTGACAGTCGCCACTGTCCACGCGGCGCAGAAACGGCGCCTTGGGACAGAGGTGACAGTCACCAGGGCATTCGTAAACCGCACCTGGCAAGGAGAAAGGTAAGGAGAAGAACTTGGCAAGATATATTGGCCCGGTTTGCCGGCAATGCCGGCGCGAGGGCACGAAATTGTTTCTCAAGGGCGAGCGCTGCCACAGCGAGAAGTGCGCCATCGAAAAGCGCAACTTCATTCCCGGGCAGCATGGCAAGGACCGCAAGCCGAAGATTGTCGGCTACGGTTTGCAGTTGCGCGAAAAGCAAAAGGTGCGCCGCGTTTACGGCGTGCTGGAAAGGCAGTTCCGCAACGCCTATGAAAAGGCCGCCCAGACCAAGGGCATCACCGGCGAAAACCTGATGAGTGCGCTCGAGCGCCGCCTGGACAGCGTGATTTACCGCATGGGCTTCGGCACCAGCCGCGCCCAGGCCCGCCAGATCGTGCGCCATGGCCACATCAACGTGAATGGCCGCAAGTGCAATATCCCGTCGGCGGTGGTCAAACCCGGCGACGTGGTTTCGGTTCGCGATACGAGCAAGAAGAACCCCACCATCCTCGCCGCGCGTGATGCCACGGCCCACGCCCCGGCGCCGAATTGGATCGACGTGGACCGGGAAGGTTTGACCGGCCGCATCACCGCGCTCCCGCAGCGCAGCGACCTGGTGCAGATACAGTTGAACGAGCAGCTCATCGTGGAGCTTTACTCGAAGTAGTAAGGGAAGAAGACAGGAGTCAGGAGTCAGGAGTCAGAAGTCAGAAGACGGGCGCGGTGCTCGATTCTGACTCCTGACTTCTGGCTCCTGACTTCCCAGGAGACTCTATGTTCAAGGGCTTTCAAAAACCGAAACGATTGGTCGCCAATACCGAAACTCTTACCGAGCGGTATGGCATGTTCACCGCCCAGCCGTTCCAGCGCGGCTTCGGCACCACCATCGGCAACAGCTTGCGGCGCGTGCTGCTGAGCTCCATTGAAGGCGCGGCCATTACGGCCGTGCGCATCG
>Ga0187891_1002305_pt1 | contig 14636 bp, 14 predicted proteins | sample June2016WEW_21_4_FD_132990 | JGI IMG/M metagenome (GOLD analysis project Ga0187891, IMG submission 132990) | Peatland microbial communities from SPRUCE experiment site at the Marcell Experimental Forest, Minnesota, USA - June2016WEW_21_40 | ecosystem: Environmental > Terrestrial > Soil >... | reverse complement strand
GTTTTCCTGCCGATGGTGTGATTAGAAACTGTTTCACTTCAGTTAGCCCATTAACATTTTATGGTTATTTGACAAGTGAATTATAATAATTGTGGTTTCCAGCAGCACAGAATGAATAAAAAATAAAAAGAAAATAATAAGGACGAACTAAAAGATGTTCAGCTAATAAGCTTAATATCTTCTCGGTGGTCTTCGTTTTGCGTAGCACTCACGGCAATAAACTGGCCTAGAGCCGTCTGGCTTGAAAGGAACTTCACATTCTTTTCCGCAGTCAGCACAGGTTGCCTTGTGCATTTCTCGGTTATTATACATTCGCTATTTCAACTCCTACTACATTTGCTGTGCAAAAAATTGGTTCTTGCACAGTACATTTAACGTGTTCTCCATGCTTATAAATTGAATGCTTATTATTCTTGGATTAAACATCAAATTATTTTTTTAAACTACAAGATGGACGGAGAAGAATATTTTGAAGCTTTAACCTTGATGCGGAAGTTAAGGTTCAAAATTTGCTTAAAAATTCGGGGAAAAAGGCTTTTTGTACATTCAAGCTAATATAGGTACACCACGTTATATTGTAGGCGTTCAAAATATTGAGATAAAGCTAGAGAACGCTTACCTTTGCTTTTTCTCTTTACTCTGATATGATACATGGGAGAAGAAATGTGAGACAGAAAAAATCAACCTTAGGAGAGCACATTGCTCTTCTTTCAGTAAAACACAACATTTACCCCTCTGAAGTCTTCCAGGCACTTGTTAAAGCAAAAGACAATGAAAAAGCCGTCTGCGGCAACCTTACCGTTGAATACCGCGGTAAGGTGAAGGACGAAGTAATTTTTCTAATAAAAAAAGAAAACAACGCTGTTGCTCAGTTCAGAGTTGAGGAAGAATTCCTGTTGAGAAAGGATAATCCTTTCGAAAGCTGGATGAGTACTGATAAAATATGCAAAAAAATCGCTAAACAAAATGTCGAATCAGTTTTCACCACGATTCATGATTTGAGAGCTTGCATGAAACGGGTTAATGTTAAGGTTGAGGTTCTTGAGATTCCTAAGCCAGTGCAGGTTCACACGCAGTTCGGCAATACTGTCAGGGTAGTTAACGCTTTAGTTGGGGATGAAACAGGAAAAATCAAGCTCTGCCTGTGGGAGGGACAGATAAACACGGTTGCTGTTGGAGACAACATTGAAATCAAGAATTCACACATATGCGTTTTTAGAGGCGAGAAGCAGCTGCGTCTCGGAAAAAAAGGCGTAATCAGCACTTTACAAAGCCCTGTTGAAGTGTTGAGCAGCAAGTAGCATCCGAGCCAGTTAGGTAAATCCATTAATTCTGCTTCTTTTTAGGAGGACTATTTTTATACATGAATTAAGATTGGCTTGGCAGATGAGAGGCCACTGATACTTTGACTCTTATTGTTGACGACGCAGGCAGCGGCGACTTACTTTACGGCGTAGTTGTCGGCGCTTACCGAGAAGAAACAGGCGAATTCAAATACGACATGATCGACGTAAGGTTCTACCAAGAAATCTTCCGCGAAAAAGAATACCTCCAAGAAGCCTCACGAGTCGTCTCTAAACTTGCAGCATGGTTTAACCTTAAACCAGACGAAGCAATCCACATTTGCCAAGGCTGCATCTTTGACGTAGCCGCAGAGGAGCTCCGCAAAGTTTACGGCGAAGACCGCGTTAAACGCATAAGAGTTGTCGGCGAAGCGCAGAGGCTTACAGAAATCGCTTACCTAGACGAAATCCGCAACTTAGGCTACGAACCATTGGCTGAACGCGAAGAAAAAAGAGGAAAAAGCTTCTTTCACATGATGCGTTGGCTAAAAAACAACCCTGATATGCTGCGTTACGCCAAGACCGGTTGGCCACGGCTCAAGAACTACAATTTGTTTGGCAAATTTCATCCAGAAATAGCTTACACAGCCGTTTGCAGCGACTGCGGTTGCGAATGTAAAGTGCCTTTTAAACCCCATGCAGAACGCCCCGTTTACTGCCAAAAATGCTGGCCAGCTCACAAATCTCGCAGGAATGGGGCAAAAAACGTGGCGCCCTAATCCGTTTGATCAGCTCATCATGTGACGTAAGATTATTTTTAAAAAACATGCAGATTTGGATGAAAAAAATGGGGAGCAGCAAGTCCTTCTGCGAAAGGAAAGCAACTGAAGAATGTTTTTAGAAAAATGCAGCGTGAGGGCGTCAGAGCCGCGAATTACTGTTTTTGGAGCGACTTGCAATGGCGTCAACGAAGACCGAAATTAAAGAAAAGACGGAAATATTAAAAAAATTATTTGGCAATCATTACTTCTGTTGATTTCATGATTGCTTCTACTTCGTCGCCGACTTTAATGTCTAAGTCTTCAACTGTTTCCTTAGTTATAACCGCCGTGATTGTGATGGGTACTTTTACTTCGACTTTAACTTTGGCTGTGATAACGCCTTTTTCAACGGCCACTACTTTTCCTTTGAAACGGTTTCTTGCACTTAATTTCAAGCTTTTCACCTCCGAACTGACCGGATTCGATAAAACTTTGCCGAAGTAGCTCTCCACTTGCTTATACTCCTCAAGCAAACTTCTGCCTAAATCAGTTAATCTTGCGCCTCCGCCTCCGGATTTTCCGCCTTTGAAAGTTTCGACTATCGGCTCCTCCAGCGTCTTTTGAATATCGTGCAGGTAATTCCAGACGTAACGGTACGACATTCCTAACGTTTCTGCAGCTTTAGAAATCGATTTTTCTTTACCGATGGCTTCGAGAATTTCCGCACCGCCTTTGCCGATTAGCGGTTTATCTTTGTATTCTATCCAGACTTTGCATGAGAGCTTATGTTTTTTGTTGACAAGCATTCTAAGCTAGGTTTATGTCGCAAACACCATATAAAGCTAATCAATGGGTGCTCCGTTAAGTTCTGTGGCGGATACCACGTATACGCTGTCTTCCGGTATTGCAATTGTCACGGTTTCTTCCCTTGCAGGTTTGTTTCCGACAAGAGCGGTAAACTCAATATTTTTTATGCTGATGATTATGCGAAACCCAAATCTTTCCCTGAACACATCAACAACTTTCCCTTCAAAGGAATTAAACCCGCTGCTGGTCCCTATTTTAACTTTTTCAGGCCGCACGCAAGCGTAAACTGACCCGCTAATTTTCATACGCGACTTAAGCTCTATGTCGTTCTCCAACTTTATTGTAGACCCGGAATCAGTAAGAGTGGCTTCTCCTTTGTGCATGTCGTAGAAACCTACCAGTTTGGCTGTAAGATAGCTTTTTGGTTCATTAAATATTTGTTCAGGGTCACCAACTTCAAGTATTCTGCCCTGATGTATAACAGCGATTCGGCTTGCTAAAGAGTAAGCCTCGTCCCATTCATGAGTAACATGAACTACTGGAATATGGTACTTCTCAGGAATCGCTTTTAGCAGCCGAACGATTGACCCTTTGGTCTCGGGGTCTATCATCGAAAGCGGCTCATCCAAAAGCAGTATCTTTGGGCTGGTCACCAGCGCTCTTGCCAACGAAACGCGTTGCTGCTCACCACCGCTCAAAGTAGCCGGCATCCTATCCAGCAGATGTTCAATACCTAAGTCTTTGACCACTCCATTAACCAGCCGTTGCCTATCAGACTTTGGCACACCTCTGGCTCTGAGCCCGAACTCTATGTTTCCTCGGACATTCATTGGATCAAATGAAGAAAAAACCTGTGAAACATAAGCGATATTTCTTTTTTCAGGCGGCAACGAAGTAATATCTGAGCCGTCAAGCAATATTTTACCGCTTGATGGTTTGTAGGCTCCTGCGATTGTTTTGAGAATCGTGGTTTTGCCGCTGGCGGTTCGCCCAATTATGATTACGTATTCTTGTTGGTCAACGTTTAGAGTGATTGAGTTCAGCCTGAAGGTGCCCAGCGTGAGATTAACATTAATTATTTGAAGCAGCGCATTTCCTCCTTTAGATGTGTCTTAGAATCCACCTGTAAATTATGAATATAATGAGGACTATTATCAGTAGAGCTGCTGAATACTTTACTACACCAGCTAATCCTAATGCTTCGAACGCCTCATAAATGTAGATTGAAGATGGGTATACGTAGTTACCATTAAAGTACACGTAATAAGCTACCACGAGCAGCGCGCCTACCTCAGCAACTGCCCTTGCCCAAGTAAGTAACGCTCCGTTGGCTATTGACTTCCAGATTCTTGGCACTACAACATGGGTAAACGTGAATGCTGGTGAGGATCCAAGTGTTCGAGCGGTTAACTCAACATCGGGGTTAATTGTCTTAATCGAGGTCTCAGTTACTCTTATTGAATAAGTTGCTGACAGGTAAGTGACGGTGATTATGGCGCCTATCAACGTGTCGATCATGTTTATGCCGAGTCGCTGCAGAAATGGACCTAACCCATATTGTGAGGAAAATGCCAACACTATCATTATGCCAACTACGACATGAGGAACCATAATGGGAATGTCGATGATTGCTTCGATAACATCTTTAAACCTGAACTCAGATCTCGCCAGAAGATAAGCGAAAGGAGTACCCACTAACACGGAGAGTAGCGCCGCCGCCGTCGCAATTACGAAAGTAACTTCAACTGAAGATATGAAGGATCCCGTGGAGAGCGCGGAGATGAGGTTATTGACGCCGAGTGCGATGATAAGTAGAATGGGATAAATAAAAAAAAGGATGGTTATTGCGCTGCATAAGAAAAGTAGGGTTTTGAATTTTCCATTAAACTTAATCAGGCCCCAGCAAATTGGGATATAGTTGTCGAGTTAACTGGTACAGTGTATGGCTTGATCACGCTTGGAACGTTGGAGGCATTGGCGGCAGGCCAGACGATGCCCTGCGAAAAGGGTGTTATGCCGTATTTCTCAAGTATGCTCTGACCCGCGCTAGTGTACAGGTATTGGATGAATAATGTAGCCGCTGCTGGGTTCGTGGAGAGCATTGGAATCGTGACACAGTAGAGGACTGGGTTAACGACGAAAGATTGGGTTGCTCCTAGTTCCGTGTAGTCAAAGTTGGCTTCGTTGTAATATGGTGTGTTGCCTAATACGCCCAGGTTAACTTGGGTGGGTAATGTGATCCAGGCGAGGCTTGTCTGATTTGCCGTCTGCGGTATAGCGTTAGACTCGTAAGCTGAAGTGATGAAGTCTATGTGATCAGTCTGCATAAGCGGAACCAAATCATCTTCACTATTCGCCATAACATATCTACTCGGGTTATTGTATATTGCGTCGTAAAGATAGGTTACATTTCCAAAGAAGTATAAGCCAGCTAAGCGAATCATGCCAGCAGCCTGAAAACCGCTGGGGTCAGTAAAAGGATTCGAAACACCCACTGTGGTGGTTGTGTTTAACGCAATCAAAGTAAACATGTTTTTCCAAGCCGTAGTCCACGCGGTAGAATTTACTGTAAGTTCTTTAGCGGCATTCCACATATTATCTAGTTCTTTTCCGGCGGATGAATGAAGATTCACGATGATAACCATTTGTGTTTGTCCAAAGGCAATTTCGTAGTTTGCAAGATTAGGAAAGAGAACGGTTGGCATGGCGGTTGTGTCAGCGGCGGCTTCCAAACTTAATGATTGTGTAAGATTCTCATCTTGGGCAACTAAACTGCTTCCCTCGAATAGGTGTGGTGCGACTGTAATGCTTGGATATTGTTTCTCGAAGGCGGTCAACTCTGAGCCAAACGCGTATGTCAGAGTGCCTGCTGCGCCTCCGCCTCCGGATTTTCCGCCTTTGAAAGTTTCAACTGTTGGCTCTTCCAGAGTCAATTGAATATCATGAAGATAATTCCAGACGTATCGGTAAGACATTCCTAGGCTTTCGGCAGCTTTAGAAATCGAGTTTTCTTTTTCGATGGCTTCAAGAATTTCTGCTCCGCCTTTGCCTATTAATGGTTTATCTTTGTATTCTAACCAAACTTTGGACGAGAGCTTATGTTTTTTGTTGGTAAGCATTCTAGAAGGGTTATGTCGCAAACACCATATAAAGCTAATCAAAAGAGGGAAACAAGCATTTTTTATTAAGTTTGTTTCCTAGACTTTAACCTTGACTAATTCTATGATGCCGCTTGCTTTCCGCTGTCAATATTTGGAAATACTTGACTCCTTCAAAAATCATTTATTTCAAAAATGTCCAATTAAAATTCCAGTTCTCCGTTAACGAACTTACGTGATATCTCACTCTTAGGATTTTCAAAGAAATTCTCAGGCGTAGCGACCTCGACTATCTCGCCGTTATAAATATGAACTATTTCGTCAGCCATTCTTCTTGCTTGTGAAAGGTTATGAGTTGCCATCACTATAATGCGCTCCTCACTTTTTTTGCTGACAATTGCTTTTTCAATAATGGCAGCACTGTTTGGATCCAAATTCGCTGTGGGTTCATCCAAGAGCAGTACGTGTGATTCAAGCAGGAAAGCCCTGGCAAGCGCTATTCGCTGCTGCTCGCCACCAGATGTCCTCTTTGCCCTTCTCTTTTCAAAATCCGTAAGTCTGACTGCTTGCAGAGACTCGGATACTCGCTTTTTGATTTCTTCTTTGGGGACTTTTCTTATTTTTAATCCGTAAGCTAAATTGTTGTAGACGTTGGAGCTAAACATTGCAGCTCTCTGAAACACAAGTGTCGAGATTTTGCGGAGGTTGCCGCAACTGATGTTTTGGTTGTTAAAGAACAGTTGTCCGGAATCTGGGTTTTCCAGTCCAGCCACGATTCGCATGAGTGTTGTTTTGCCCGCGCCGTTGACGCCTAAGAGAACAACGATTTTTCCGCCTTGCAAGTCCAGTGACACGGAGTTTAATGCGCAGACTTTATTGTAGCCTTTTGTAATGTTTGATAGTTGTAGGCTTACGTTCAATTTAGCTGCCTCCTAAGCCGCGTCCCAGCGAAAGTTTACCCCACGTGTCGACTTGCCGCAAACGCTCGATAAGGCTGATGGTTACCGCTATCACGACAACAATTATAATCAGAATTATTGCGTAGGCCATGGCTATTGCAAAGTGCCCGAAGTCTATTTGTAGTCCAATAGCAGTGGTTAAGACCTGAGTTTCGCCTATCAGGTTTCCGCCTACTATGCTTGCTATGCCCAGCTCGCCGAACGCACGATTAAAAGAAGCGGTTATAGCGAGTATCATTGACCAGATTGTTTCACGAATAATCGTTAAATCCGTCCTCAGTCCGGATGCTCCGAGAGTTTTTGCCAGGTCCCTTAATTGAGCGTCTGATGCGGACAAAGCGTTTGAAGTGAAAGTCACAATTATCGGTGTTACGAGAATGGCTTGTCCTATCACTATGCCGTTAAGAGTGTAAAGTAGATGAAATGAGCCAAATTCACCTTCTCTTGCAAGTAACAGGTAAAGCAGAAGCCCCAAGCCAACGGTTGGTATGCCAATAAGCGCGTTGAAAATGCCTTTTACAACCCATTTTCCTCTGAAATCGTACAAGCCCAAACCTACTGCCATGGGAATGCTCCAAGCACATGAGAGGAAGGTTCCTAATCCTGAAGTGTAAAGCGAGCGGTAAACAACCGAGTAAACATACGGGTCACCGGTAAGAATTAAATGGATTGCTTGCTGAATGGCGGGAACGATCACGTCAGTCATGCATATCACAAAGGAAAAGAGGGGAAATTTATTTGAGCTTTTCGCTCGAGTCTATTCTTTGTTAACTCTGACGGGCAGTGAGTACGCTGGAGAAGCAATTGTGATTTGTTGTTGGTCTGTTGAATAGTAGTTTGGCGCAGCTATTGAAAGAGCTTGATTGAAGTTAGCTACGGTGTCATACGTAGGTGAGTATAATGTACCTGCGTTGTATCTAAACTGGGCTGGGCATTCGGTTCCGCTAGCGTTGATGACTGCAGTAGTAGTCGACGAGGCACTCATGTACGCGTAGTTTTGAATCCAGCCAAGCAGCGTTGCGTTGGGTGCTGCGCCGCTGACCAGGGGCACGAATGGATTGAATAACACTTGGTTGTAACTAGCTACTCCATAGTTTGATATTACTTGCTGTCCAGCAGAGGAAACTAGCCAGTTAACGAAAGTCATTGAAGCAGCAAAATTAGTGCTAGCCAAGGTGGGATTCTGCGGATTATCGATGATGGCGCTATACACGTTCAAAAGCGATTGCTGGGCCTGTATTATGATTGTCAACTGGGGTATATTGCCCTGTAGCGAGTATGACAGATAAGTGCCTGTATCAGACAATGTGTATCCTGGCGGACTTGCCCCTACTCCGTTGTTTGCTTCAAGAAGCGTCTGCCCCATGCCTGCGCCTGTTGCGTGGAACCATGATTGCGAAGCCAAACTATTGTAATTAATTCCAGCGGCTTTCCATAGGTTCTGCTCTGCAGTTGCTGTGCCTGAGCTGTCGTTTCTGGAGAACCATTGTATGTTGCTGTTTGTTTGTGCGTTGTTGTAGAGTTGTATTAGAGCTTGGCTTACGTTTGTCATGCCTGCAATGCCTGCGGGGTCATTTTTTGGTCCGACGATGACGAAGAAGTTGTACGCGACGATTTTTCGGTCAACCCCATATCCGCCGTTCAAGAAGGTGAGCTCTTGAGAGGGGGAATGAACTAGAACCATGTCGGATGTCCCTGATTCAGCGTTTGCTAATGCTGCGCCAGTTCCCAGCGCGATGAAGTTTATTGTTATGTAGGGGTATGCAGCTTGGAACTGGTCTTTTATGTCATCTTTTAGTACCGTCCCGTTTGCCAAAGTTTCAGGAGTATCTTCCAGCCCTGTGTCATGAAGGCTTGTGGTCGTTGCAACATTCAGTGTTGTCGGACTAGGAGTTGGTGTTGGGGCTGGCGTAGGAGTGGGGGTAGGGATTGGAGTGGGGGTAGGTTGAGCTGTTGCCGTGGGAGTTGGGGCGGCTGTGGATGTTGGTGAATTAGTGGGTGAGGCTGTTGGCGTAGGAGTTGGTGTAGGAGGTGTCTTTGCGGGTGGTGATAGTGATATGTAGGCGAAGACTCCGCCTACTATGATAACGATAACTACGATTGCTGCAATAATTACGTATGTACTTTTCATGTTTTTCCACTAATTTTAGGGAAGCGTTATGCATATATAAGCATGACGGCGACTAAGCGCTTAAAACAAGATACCGCTAAAAAAGAAATCAAGCAAAAATATGATCTAATTCGGACTTTTTCTTTCTTCCAATAGCTCGCAGAGAATTACTAGCGCTTCTCCAAGCGGCATGCCGAGTCTTTCAGCAAGCTCAGTCGCCGTCACATCCGCTTGCTGAGGCAAAATGTTGTCGCGAGTGTAAGCTTTATGAGTCGGGTACATGACTGAAGCGTGAACCGCTTCAACAAGCAACAGCCAAAGCTTCTCTTTTGAATACTCGTCCAAATTCATAAGCATTCAAACCATGCATACGCTGTTAGGGTTATTAACTTAACGCCAACGCATACATTAACATTAGATTACCACTATAGATGTTGCCGTTTCATACTTTAATAATTCCAATGTCACATTTTAATGAAAAATTTTTGCCTGCAACAAAAATCTCGGCTGTTTTATAGCATTCTTGTCTTAATTAGAAAAACTAATGACCATCTTCAAACTATATCCAAAGTGTTCCTGCAGAAAAAAAGGAGTACTTTCAAAACTTGAAAATAGAGTGGCATCCGGAACCTGACGTAGTTGCCATAGTTAAATCCATAAATAACGCGAAGATAAGACTGACTGAAGAAAGATGGCTTCACATAGTTGAATATCATAGCGAACTTGTAAATTTTCAGCTTGAAATCTTGTTAGCCATTGCCGACCCTGACAAAGTTTATCTCTCGCCATCAGGCGTGGAATCGAATTTTGCATGTGTTAAAGTTTTTAATCGCCTTGCAGATTTGGGTTTAGCAAAGAACCTCACAGTTCACTATAAAGAAATCACTCCGTCCAATGGATTTATATTAACGGCTTTTGTAATTTCTGACAAGAGGTTAACGAAGAGGTTTATGCTATGGCAGAAATTAAAGTGAGGATGGCCATAGATCCGTTCAAAACGGTAGAAAACGCGTTGTCATGCACTAAAAAGCTAAAATTCCCAAAGACATTAGTTTCTGTTGACTATGATGATGAAGCGGACGTTCTTTACGTTAAATTTAGGCATGCAAAAATAGTTGATAATGATGCCCTTGACGATAAAGGGCTTGTCACGGCATCGTTGGATGAACATGGAAAGGTTGTTGGCTTAGTAATTCTCGAAGCTTCAAAGTTCTCTGAGTAATAATAGAGGAAAAGCAGAATCCTTCACAACACGCAGTAAACTTAATACCTCTGTCACTGCTTGCAATTTTAGAGTTGACTGTTTTTGAAAGCTGCCGTTTATCGTGGAGCTCACAACATCAAAATTGAAGAGGTTCCGGAACGAGAAGTTTTAGGCAGCAGAGTGCTTGTTAAATTTAAGGCGGGAAGCATCTGCGGCACCGACATGCACTTCTGTAGGGGTGAGTGGAAATAGATTAAGAAAGGCAGAATTCTGGGTCATGATGCCTGGGGGAGTCCGCGATTTAAGACTTATCATAAACTAAAATTTGCTTTTATGAACTTCGGTTATTTTGAGAGTTAGGCTCTTGACTTAATTTTTTCGTTTCTGAAAAAGTTCTCCAAGCCAAGCAAATATTTAATACAGATAAAAACAACAAAAAGATGAAGGAACCATTTAGCCAATTCGCGGTATAATTATATTGATTTGTTAAATTAATGGTAACCAAATCCCATTTGCCCTTTAAGCCATAATCCCGAAAAATAAAATTCCAAAATTGCTGGTCTAACAAAGTAAACCCAAAAACAGTAAGAATATTAAGTAAAACCGTTGCAAAAAAAGCTTTTTTGTAAAATTGCTTGACAGTTTTGTTAACCAACTTAATTACCAAGTTCTTATTCAATTGAATTTAGTTTTAAGGTTTTTGCATCGATATTAATGCATGGAATCGACTTTTGTCTTTATTGCTTTAACATCTTAGCGTCACCTGTTGGGACCAAATCTTTCCACAACAATTGCTTTAGGGTTCCAGCACGAACAGGGCACGACTCAAGGAACCATAAAATAGCCTTGTCTCTAGCGTTATTCATTACCTCATCCAAGTCTAGTAAATCTTGCATTTTTGGGCTTCTTTGTTTTGCCTCTGGAATAGAAACTCTTTTCCCCACGTCATCAAGTAATGCTCTTCCCCTTGTGGCGGCGTAAAAGGATTTAACTGCACGTAAGATTGCACTTTGAACGTTTGGCTTATCTTTAATTTCGCTGTTGGTGTAGAGATAGTTATCAAGCAAATCTTCTGCTTGAAACTCTTTTTCTGTGTTTAGGTTTTGCAATCCTTCCAACTTTAAGGCGACTAACTCATCGGGAGTTTCATGCACTGCATCGCAATATTTTCTGAAATAGCGTAAGTAAACGTCTCTTGTTTGTTCGCTACAAATAGTATCGTTGAAACGTCTTCCACTGTGGTATTGTACAATCCACTCTTTATTTTCGTCCATGCGATTCAAGAAAAACTCACCTCTAAGGCGTTAAGTTATTGATGCAAGAACATTGGAGATATGTACCACAAATCCGAAAAGTATATTTCTATAAGGGTTAGTGTTAACCCCAGTTTCGCCATGGTTAATGGAGCTAATAATGGTGACCCTTGAAGCAGTAATATTCGATTTAGACGGAACACTTGCCAATTTCAACTTGGACTTCAAGACTCTTCGCTCTGAAGTCAGAAGTTACCTAATTAGAATAGGCGTTCCAACATCAGTTCTAAACGTTAATGAAACCATTTTTGAAATGCTCACAAAAACGGAAATTTTCGTAAAAAACAACGGCAAACCCCGTAAACCTACTATTGCGTTTGAAGAAGTTCGGAGCCAAGTCATGGCTATCGCTGAGAAATACGAGATGGAGGCTGCCTCAACCACGAGTTTGATGTCTGGAGCCAATGAAACGCTAAAAGAGCTAAAGCGGATGAACCTGAAAATGGGTTTGTGCACAACAAGCAGTGAGAAAGCGGCAAGTTATATTCTTAAACGCTTCAAGATAGAGGATTACTTCCAAATTGTGGTTGCCAGAGACAAGGTGAAGTACGTTAAACCGCACACGGAACAGTTTGAAGTTGCACTTAAAGCCCTGGGAGCAGACCCCCAGACCGCCATAATAATTGGCGACAGCGTCGTAGACATGCAAAGCGCCAAGGAACTGAAAGCCTGCGCGGTAGGGTTGCCCACTGGAGTGTCCAGCATGGAGCAGTTGATGAGCAACGGTGCAAACTACATTATAACTTCATTAACTGACCTGCCCACTCTTATTAAAGAAATAAATAAAGCTTAAACAGCCATTAGCGTCAACTTATTTGAATGCAAAACTGGGTTTTATTTCAATCGACATTTTTTCACGCTTTTTTCTCCTTTATATAGCAAATTCCACTAAAGAAAATACAGATAACGTTAATTCACATCCTAAACCAAAAAAACCAACCCAAAACAAGCCCTAACCAAAACTGCCTACCTATGAGGAGGAGGTCTAGTATTTACAACAAAAAAAATGCGGGTTAAGCAGCCGTAACTACGCCGTCTTTGCTGAAGAGTTTTCTGTCTCTTACCAGCCGCTTCAGTATTTCAGAGAACACTTCTTTACCTTCTTCATCTAAATGGCTAATCCCGAACACCTTTGCCGTTTCAGCAATCAATGAATCTTCACTTATGCCTAAAGCGTATTGAGCAACCAGCTTCATCGCGGATTCAACCTCTTCAGGCGCAATATACGCAGCTTTCCGTTTAGATTCAGGAACACCCGACACCGGAACACGGATCGGCGTTTCTTTAAGTCCAGGCGGCCACAGGAAACTGCCTTTAATCACCACCTTTTGTTCTCTTAGCGAGTTGTTGAGTGCCTCTTTTACAGCATGAATAATCGGCGGTGTCACCTGCTTGACGCCCCACGCAGCGGCTAAACGCTCAACAGCATAATCAAAGTTAACCGGACCCTCCTTTTCCACAAGCTCAGCAAGAAGCCTTGTTTGAGTTTCTCTGTTTTCTGGAAAATGAAACTCGTTTTTCTGCCGCGAATCATACATGGAATTGGCTGTTGCAACCTTAATGTAAGGATTAAACGTTGCTTTAAGCGGGTAAATTTTGTAGGGCACACCGATTTTTTCGATGCCTGCAAACTGGATTTTTTGAACATCCGTCTTCGGAGCCATACCCTCTTTGACGTCGATGACTGGTTTTTGAGCGTCCTTATCAAGCTGTAACTTGTTAGCTTGCTCCAATGCTTCTTTTAGCCGACGGATTTCAGAGTCGCGCCGTGCAACCCAAGCTGGAGACCAAATACGGTGAATGCGCCAGCCTAACTGCCTAAGCACCTGCTCGCGGAGGCGATCTCTATCTCGTGCGCTGCTACTGGATTTGTACGTGGCGCCGTCGCATTCAACGCCTAACAGGAAGCTTCCAGGATTAACTGGGTCAACCACGCCAATGTCTATTCTGTAACCGCTGCAGCCGACTTGCGGAACTATTTCATAACCCATCTTTTTTATTTCCGCAGCCACATCCTCATCCAACGCTGACTCAAACTCGCCTTCTCTAGACTTAACTGACTCCAACGTTTCAGGTCCATGCTCCGCATAGTCAAGGTAGTAGCGTAGGGTTTGCACGCCGACGGCTTTGGTTTCAGCGTCAATATCGGTGGCTTTAATCGAGGTGATCAGCACAACTTTTTCGCGGGCGCGGGTTACAGCAACATTTAAGCGTCTTTCGCCGCCAGGCTTGTTCAATGGACCAAAGTTCATTGCCATCTGCCGCTGCTGGTCATAACCGTAGCCAACACTGAAGAATATAACGTCCCGTTCGTCGCCTTGCACGTTCTCCAAGTTCTTAACGAAGAAGCCTTCCAATCTGTCTTCTTTAAAGAACGGCTCGAAGTCGGGTTGCTCTTTAAGTCGGCGGTCTATGGCGTCTTCAACAGTTTCCATTTGTGCTATGCTGAAGGTTACGACACCTAAGGTTTTCTTTGGGTACAGGCGGAAGTGTTCAAAAACGAGGTCCGCTACTTTTTCTGCTTCGTTTGGGTTGTTTCTTTTGCCGCCTCGGTTGTAGGTGCCGTCGGGAACGTAAACCAGTTTTACTCCTAAGCTGTCAGTTTGGGCTTTTGCCGCTGGAAAAGTTATCAGGTTGTCGTCGTAGAAGCGGTGGTTTGAGAACGCAATTAAGTCTTCATGCCTGCTACGGTAATGCCACTTCAAAGTTTTAACTGGTAACCCAATGCCTAAACACTCGTCAAGTATGCTGTCGAAGACTTCCACGTCCTCGTCGCTTAACTCGTCCCAGTCAACATCGTCTATTAAGTTTTTCTGGAAGAACGAGGTCGGCGGCAACTGCTTGTTATCGCCCGCAACAACCAGTGTTTTTCCACGGTAAATTGCGCCGATGGCGTCTTCAGGAACAATCTGCGATGCCTCATCAAACAAAACTAAGTCAAACCTGTTGCTTTCAGGAGGCAGAAACTGGCTGACCGTTATGGGACTCATCAAGAGGCAAGGCTTCAGTTTAACAAGCAGGTTAGGAATCTTCTGCAGTAACGTGCGAATAGGCATAAGCTGCCTCTTCTTTGCGGCTTCCTTGAGAAGAATGTTGGCTTC
>Ga0187891_1002303_pt1 | contig 14640 bp, 9 predicted proteins | sample June2016WEW_21_4_FD_132990 | JGI IMG/M metagenome (GOLD analysis project Ga0187891, IMG submission 132990) | Peatland microbial communities from SPRUCE experiment site at the Marcell Experimental Forest, Minnesota, USA - June2016WEW_21_40 | ecosystem: Environmental > Terrestrial > Soil > Wetlands... | reverse complement strand
GTGGTGGAAATGACGCTGAACGGATCCGCGGATCAGATCAAGGAACGCACCATCGGGGTCGAAGTTTTTGGCAGAGACCCATCGTACGACACGAACCTCGATCACATTGTGCGCACCGCCGCCACGGAACTCCGCAAGAGACTGGCAACCTACTATGTCGACGAGAAACATCGCTCCGAACTGCGGATGGGTCTGATTCCGGGGTCGTATATTCCGAGGTTCACGCTTCCGGGGCAGTCCAGGCACACTGGGGTGGAAACCGAAATCGAAACGGGATTGCCGGACGCTGCGCTGGAAACTCACGCCGCGCATTTTCAGATCGGCCCGGTTCCTGTTACCGGGTTGAAGAAGTCGGCGCGGTCGTGGAATCGATGGTACGTTGGCGCTTCCGCGTCCGTTGTCGTTGCGGCCGCTGTCTTCGCCGGATACGCGTGGCTGCATCGAGCCAATCCGGAAGACCTCTTTTGGAAGCCGGTTCTGGACACGCCGGGCCCCGTGCTCGTGGCAGTGGGAGATCATCCCAACGGGCCGCCGACAATGCCCGCCGTGGACGGTAGTGAAAACGCCGCGACTCCAGTGCCGAGTTCTGACTCTTCACAAACAGTTCCCTTCGCCGACACCGTGACTATCGCCAAGGTCGTTGGTGCGCTCGAAGCCAGAAACAAACAGGTCCTCATCCGCAGAGGCAGCGAGAGCTCGTTCTCCGACCTCAGGAGCGGTGCCGTGGTTCTTATCGGGGCCTTCAACAACGAGTGGAGCCTGCGGCTGACCCGCCAGTTGCGCTTTAGCCTCGCCTTGGATGTGGACCGCCACCTGATCTATATTCGCGACGCGAAGAACCCCTCGTCGCGCAGTTGGAGTTGGGGCACGAACCAGCCGCGCGAACCCGAGACCGGAGCCAACAGCCCCCGGCTGGAGGATTTCGCCTTGATCTCCCGCATCCGGGACTCGGAGACGGGGCACGTTGTGGTGGTGATCGGCGGGCTATACACATACGGTACGGAAACTGCCGGCGAGTTCCTCACCGATCCGAATTTGATGCAGGCCATCTCCCGGGAAACGCGGCTGAATGGCGCGGAGCAAAACCTGCAGATAGTTCTGGGAACGACGGTGACGGACGGTACCCCTGGCCCCCCAAGGGTTCTGGCCGTTTCGGCGGAATAGCCGCCGCTTTTCCACAGGATGCGGCGGCACTTAGTCTGACAAGATAAAGTCAAGAAAACAAAAGATATATCTGCAATTCCTGACCGTCAGGGACGGTATCTGTCTCATCAACCGTCAATCTGTTTCAATACAAACTTTGCTGCTCGTGTTTTCGTGAGCCCGGTGCATTCCGCTCCGGGCACGAAGCGGTTGTTTGGAGTGACAGCAGCAAACGTTCAGGAGGCACTATGAAGACTTTTCCCAAGTTGATGGGTTGTTTTGTCGCCGTTTTCGCATTGTGCATTTGCATCCCCGGCCGCTTGTCAGCACAAGGCTTTGGGAGCATCAACGGCACGGTGACAGACGCGAGCGGTGCCGTGGTTCCCGGCGCCGAGGTGACCGCAACCCAGGCTGGCACAGGAATCTCGTCAAAGACAACCTCGGGCAGCCAGGGCAACTTCGTATTCCCAATTCTGGCCCCGACGAGTTACACCATTACCGCCAAGGCGCCGGGCTTCGAGTCGTACACGGAGAAGGGCGTTTCACTACGCGCCGACAGCTCGGTGACAGTGAACATCACGTTGAAACCCGGCACGACCACCGAAACCGTGACCGTAAGCGCTGACACCGCCCAAGTCGACGTGACGACGGGTACGCTGTCGCAGGTGATCGGCGCATCGCAGGTCAACGAATTACCGCTGAATGGGCGCAACGCGGCCGCTCTCACGGAAGAGGTGGCCGGAATCACCATCGCGCCTCCGGCTCAGGCCGACCAAGGGAATACCAAGACCTTCCCCACGGTCATTGCAATCGCCGCTAACGGCACATTCGTGGGACAGACCAACTACATGCTCGACGGCGGCAACAACGTCGACGAGTACACCAACGTCAACCTGCCCTTCCCCATGCCCGACTCGGTGCAGGAGTTCAGCATCGAAACCAACAACTACAGCGCAGAATACGGACAGAACGCCGGGGGCGTGGTGAACATCATCACCAAGAGCGGAACCAACCGCTATCACGGCGACCTGTTTGAGTACCTGCGCAATCGCGCGCTCAACGCCGCAAACTACTTCACGTACAGCGCCGCGACCAATCAGAAGACCGTCGACCCACTCAAACGCAATCAGTTCGGCGGGACGATTGGCGGGCCGCTCGAGATTCCGCACGTCTTTCACAGCGATAAGTCCTTCGGATTTTTCGGATATGAGCGGACGATCAACCACGGGGCGTCGGCATTTTCTTCAACGATCCTGCCCTCGGTTGCCCAGGCAGGCGCAAACTCGTCCGGCGGTGCGCCGGGGACAAACAATCTGGTGTTCACCGATTGCGTCAAGGACCCGCTGATGCCGTCGGCTATTCTTGCCCCGACGATCACTTGTGCAGCGGGCACTTCAAATGTATGGAGTCCGGCAGCCCTCAGCCCGATAGCGACCGGTGCTTTGAGCTATCTTCCGGCCCTGACGACGGGCGGATCGGTTTTGATCACAAAGCCCAATATCTTCACCGAAGCCGAGATCACAGCCCGTGCCGATCAGGAGGTAGGATCCAAGGATAAGCTGACGGAGCGTTACTTCTCGGATGCATACATTCTGCAAGGCGTGCTCCAGCCCTCAGATTTGCTCACCTATGCCGACGGCGCGGCGAACCATTACTACAACGCGCTGGTCTCCGAGACGCACACCTTCAGCGATCACGTCGTGAACAATTTCATCATGAGCTATCAGCTGGATAACGACTCGCGCGGGCCGGTTGCGAGCAGCGTCAATGTCTACAATTTCGGCGTCAGCCCGAGTGCAATCTGGCAGCCGGCGTTCAAGCAAATCAATTCCTTCGCGGTAACGGGCTTCTTCAGCATCGGCGACAACCCGCAGGCTTTCTTCCGCCGCGGTAACTACACGCTGAGAGACGATATCCACTTCCTGCTGGGCAAGCACAACATCGACGCCGGCTATCACGGCGAGGTGTCGAAGATCGACATCAACAACCTCTTCGAGCAGCCCGGACAGTTTACGTTCAACTCCAACATCAGTGGCGATGCGATTGCCAGCTTCGAGTTCGGCTATCTCTACCAGTTCGTTCAGGCCTCGGGGCAGTTTTTCAACCCGCGCGGCAAATTTCAGGGCGCGTACGTTCAAGACAGTTGGAAAGCGACTCGCAATTTCACACTTAACTTCGGCATCCGGTATGAGCCGTTCATGCCCTGGCATGAGATGCAAGGGCGCATGGGCAGCTTCTCACCCACGCTGCAGGCGTCGAACACGCACTCGACGAAGTATCCGAATGCGCCCTCGGGCATGCAGTTCGCCGGCGATCCAGGGTTTAATCCCAACGGCGTCAACTCCTCCTACAACCACTTCATGCCGAGAGTCGGATTTGCCTATGACGTGTTCGGGAACGGCAAGACGGCCATTCGCGGCGGCGGCGGCGTTTTCTTCGACAGCCGCATCAACAGCACCTTGTTCAATATCTATTCCAACCTGGCGCCATTCATCACGTCGATCCAGTTGAACTCAAGCGCCACGGTTTCCATGAACGTCGCCAACCCGTTCGGCACCTTCGGAACCACCAATCCGTTCCCGGCACCGCAGCCGCCGCCTTCAACAACAGCGATCAACGCCAACCAGAGCTGGTTGACCTACGACCCGTACAAGGGCTTCCACGACCCGGTGGATTACGCCTGGAACCTGGCAGTCGAGCAGCAACTGACGAGCAGCCTTAAGCTGCGTACTGCCTACGTTGCCACGCACGGCAGCCATGAGTGGGAGGATATGGAACTGAATCCCGTCGTTGGCGGAACGCGCGTATACAACCAGACCCCAGGTTGCACGGCGACCAACAGTTGCTATCCGGGCACGATCACGGAGGCCAACACCGGCGGAAACACGAACTTCAACTCGCTGCAGGTTTCGGCCGAACAGCGTGTTCGTTATGGCCTAACGATGCTCTTCAACTACACCTGGTCAAAGGCGATGAACAACATGCCCTGGAACCAGGCGGCAACGTCGATTGGCAACAACAATTCGTTCGTCTATCCGATCAATGCCCCGAACTTCAAGGCTCTCGACTACGGACCGGCGGATTTCAATCACACCAATATCACTGCTATGTCTTACGTTTACGATGTTCCCAAGTTCCTCAATGACGGGCCAAGCGTTGTGCGGTACATCCTAAACGGCTGGTCGACCACCGGTCTCTTCCAGTACCGCAGCGGCGATCCTCTGACTATTTTTGCGAGTAACAGCAACTTCGACGGCTCGAGCCAGAATCGCGATCGCGCCGTGTATAACGGCGGCTCGCCTTACTCCGGCAGCACGTGCGCAGTTGGGGCCGTAAATTGCAAATCGTGGTTGAACCAGGCCGCCTTCTCGAACCCCGCTGCCGGCGGCTTCGGAAATGTTGCGAAGGGCTCATTTATCGGTCCGCATTACGTTGACTGGGACGGCAGCATCTCCCGCAAATTCCCGTTTACCGAGCGGACCAGCCTGACGTTCCGTGCCGAGTACTTCAACCTGATGAACCACACCAACCTTGGCGATCCTGGCACCACGTGCGGAGGCTCGACCGCGGGCGGAGCGTGCACCAATGCCAGCGGCACCTTTGGCCGGATCACGAGCACGAGCCCGCAGAACTGGGCAGCTACGGCGCCACAGAACGATCCGCGTATCGCCCAGTTGTCATTGAAGCTGGACTTCTAACGACTTTGGGGAGTGCGGCCGAATGCCACGCTCCCCAATTCACTTTTTGAGCAATCGATGGATGGTCGAGTGCCGGGTACAGCGGCAGCCGGAGGCTGTTTCTATCTCTAAAAGCAACCTGAGCGGGAGCGTAAAGGCCACTCGATGACTCATATAGCAAGAAGCGTCACACAAAATCCGCCGCGAAAACTCTTGCTGGGCGTTTGCCTGGCGGGAGCGCTCGCCACAGCGCAAGCGCAGGCTCCGCGGCCCACTCCGCAGGCGATGTATCGCAATCCTATTCTCTTCGCCGATTACTCTGACCCCGATGTCATCCGCGATGGCCTGGATTACTACCTCGTCGCCTCCACCTTTCACTTCGTGCCCGGCATTCCCATTCTGCAATCGAGCGACCTCGTTCATTGGACGATCATCGGTCATGTGGTCGACCGCCTGGACATGGACCCGCGCTACAGCATGGTCGGCGGCAATCGCTACGGCAAAGGAGTGTGGGCGCCGTCGATCAGAAAGCGCAATGGCCTCTTCTATGTCTATTTCCCCACGCCAAGCGAGGGAATCTACGTGAGCACGGCGGAGAAGATCACCGGTCCATGGAGCGAGCCTGCCGTCGTGATTGCCGGCGCGGGTCTTGAGGACCCATGTCCCTTTTGGGACGACGACGGGACGGCCTACTTGATCCACTCCATGACCGGCGCCGGCCCGCTCATTCTGCATCGCATGTCGCTGGATGGCAAGCATGTGCTCGACGAAGGAAAGATCATCGTTCAGGATCCCGAACACCTGCCGGTTCTTGAAGGTCCCAAGCTGTATAAGCGTGACGGCTACTACTACATCTTTGCTCCGTTCGGCGGCGTGGGCGGGGGTTCGGAGGCGGTATTGCGCTCGCGGCAAATCTACGGCCCATACGAGCATCGCGTGGTGCTTGCGCAGGGCTCGACCAACATCAACGGTCCGCATCAGGGCGGCTATGTGGAAACGCCGGACGGCGAAGGATGGTTTGTGCACTTCCAGGCCGACGGAGCGCACGGCCGGATCGTTCACCTTGAGCCGGTGCATTGGCGTGACGACTGGCCAGTGATCGGCGCTGATCCCGACGGCGCGTCGACCGGGCAACCCGCGCCGTCCGGCCCGATTCCAGGGCATCCTCACGTCGAATCGCGGCAGCGGCCCCAGACCTCAGACGACTTCAACGGCACGAAGCTCGGCCCGCAGTGGGAGTGGAATCACAATCCCGACGATGCGCATTGGTCGCTTAGCGCGAGGCCTGGCTATCTGCGCTTGATTCCCACGGAGGCCGACAGCTTGCTCGATGCGCGCAACACTCTTACGCAGTGCATGCAGGACAACGCCTTCGAATTCACCGTCCGCATGGATTTGGCGGGCATCAAACCCGGTGTGCACACGGGCTTGGCCATGTTTGAGAAATCCGCCAGCGGCCTTGAGATCGAGGAAAGCGGACAGCAGCGGCGGCTAAGTTTCTTTCATCTGCAGGAACACACTGCCGGGCCGGAATTCTCGCAGACAGTAATCCAGCTTCGCGTGCGCGTCGACGGCGACCAGGCTCGCTATTCCTACAGTCTTGACGATGGTAGGACCTTTCATGAGCTTGGTGCGGACACAACGATCCGGTTTAGCTGGTGGAAAGGTTCGCGGCCTGCCCTGTTTGCCTACACCACGCAAGCCACAAATCCCGGGGCCATCGACATTGACTGGGTCCACGACGAGCCATTAGGGCCGAACCCGTGGTGAGTTCGCAAACGAATTCACTGCACTTCCGAAGGGAACAATAATCCAAAATGCAAACACGACGAGAGTTCATCGCGGAGGCAGCCAAGACGACAGCCATTGCAACAGCCGGGCCGGCAGCACTGCTCATCGAGGGCTGTGCGCATCCTGCCGCCATCCCGCCCGTTCTGCCCGCGTCATTCCACGACGTCGCAGGTTCGCGCTCACTTCGAGCTCACGCGCGACGCCATGGCCTCGTCTTCGGCTCCGCGGTCATCATTCACAATGTGCAGAACGTTCCCGACTTCGCTGAGTTGATCAGCGAGCAATGCGGCATTGTTGTGCCCACCGGCGAGCTGAAGTGGATCGCATTGCGCCCCGCGCCCGACCGTTACGACTTTTCCCGTCCCGACTTCCTGCTCCAATTCGCCCAGCGGAAAGCCATGCTCATGCGCGGCCACACGCTCTGCTGGCACGAGTCCGTTCCAGCATGGATCCAAACCCCGGAGAATCGCCCCAACACGCGCCAGTTTTTTGTCGATCACATCACCACCGTCTGCAAACACTTTGCGGGCCAGTTGCAATCGTGGGACGTGGTCAATGAGGCGATTCTTCCCAAAGATGGCGAGCTCGGCGGCTTGCGGAAGTCTTTCTGGTACGAGCAAATCGGACCCGATTACATCGATCTGGCGTTCCGGACCGCGCGAGCCGCCGACCCGCACGTGAAGCTCACCTATAACGACTACGGAGTTGAGTACGACAACGACGACAACGCGGAGCGGAGGCGCCTGATCCTCGATCTGCTCCGCGGCATGCAGAAGCGCGGCGTGCCGCTCGATGCGGTGGGCATCCAAAGCCATGTGAAAGCTGCCCAGCCCACCACCTTCGGCAAAGGCCTGGCCGACTATATCGAGGCCATCCGCCAGATGGGCCTTGAGGTCTACCTTACCGAGTTGGATGTGAACGAGGACGACATCCCCACGGACGATCCCGTGAAGCGCGACGCCATCATCGCGCAAACCTACATCGACTATCTCCGCGCCGCTCTTGCCAATCCAGCCGTGAAGCTCGTGCTCACCTGGGACCTGAGCGACCGGTTCACGTGGCTCAACAACGGGCCTACACACCACCGCAAGCAGCCCAATCGCCCCCAGCGATCGCTCCCCTTCGATCGCGATTACCGCCCAAAAGAGGCTTTTTTCGCGATTCGGGACAGCTTCGACCGCCAGTTTGCGAAGTAAAGCACGCAAACCGGGCCGGATCGGCCAACTGTGGAAAACTGGGCAGGTTACCGCTCTGGTGACCCTTTCGAGGCATAGCCACCCGATGCAATTTTCCGTGTATTCTGGAACTGATTGCCGTGGAGCTTTTGCCGCGGCAACACCCGGATTTGCGCTGACGACTCGTGGATTGAGTCGAGGAGATTCGAATGATTCGCCGATACGCTTTTCTCCTGGCCTTGATGCTGGCCGCCGTTGTGCTTCCGCTCCGCGCGCAAACCGGATGCACTGACTCGCCGGAAGATCCGACCATCGTGCTGGCACTGGTGGGTGGCGCGGGCGCTCTAGTGGCGAGTATGCGTGCATCGCGCAGCCGCAAGCCCTAGCCCTCAACCAGCGATCCCGCTCTTGCATGGATTGGGGAACACGACGGTGAAGCTTCCCCGCATTCTTCTCTCGCTTTTGATCTCTGCTTCTTTGGCCGCAATCTGCGGGTGCGGCGGCAGTGTCTCCACTGGTGGTGGCGGCGGTTGCACCCCGAGCACCAGCTCCAGCACGCCCACTTCCTGCCCATCCAGAACTCCTGTCGCTGGCGCGGCATTCACCGGCATAGTCCTAGCCGCCACAAAGCCTGTGAGCGGCGCCTCCCTGGAGCTTTATGCCGCTGGCAACTCCGGGAACGGCTCCACGCCCGCGGCCCTGCTGGCCACCGCGTTGACCACTGTCACCGACGGCACTTTCAGCGTTCCCTCCGGATACACTTGCCCCTCGGCGCAGACTCCCGTTTATCTGATCGCCAAGGGCGGCCAGCCGGCCTCTGCGGCCTCGGCAAACTCTTCTCTTTGGCTCATAACCGCTGTTGGTCCTTGCGGCAGCATTGCCGCCGGCAGCTCGTTCGTCGTCAACGAAGTCACAACCGCCGCGTCGGTCTGGGCGCTGGCTTCGTTCATGTCGAGCGGCGGCAATGTGGGCGCCAGTTGCACGAATGCAACGGGCCTGGACAATGCGTTCCTGACGGCCAACAATCTCGCCAACCCGGCCACCGGCGCGTCGCCGGGAACGGGCATTCCCTCCACGCTCGCCGTGCCCACCAGCAAGCTGAACACGCTCGCCAATGCGCTGGCCTCGTGTGCGGCGTCTGCCGGCGACAGCGCCTGCTCTCTGCTGTTCAACGCCGCCGCGGGCAAATCCATTCCCGGCAACACGCTCGATGCTGCGCTCGACATTGCGCGCGCCCCCGCCAACAATGCAGCGACGATCTATACTCTCGCCGCAGGCAGCGCAGTGTTCTCGCCGTCACTCACCGCGGCGCCTCCCGACTGGATGCTGCATAACACCGTCTCGGGCGGAGGCATCGATACACCCGCATCGGTCGGCGTGGCCGCATCCGGCAACGTCTGGGTCTCAAGCTACTTCAACGCGGTCTCGGAGTTTTCACCCAGCGGCGCAGCCGTCTTCCCTGCCGGGATCACTGGATCGGGAATCAACGAATCCTATGGCATGGCGCTTGATGTGCAGGGCAACGTCTGGATCGCCAACGAACAAACCAACCTGAACAGTGGCTCGGGCGACGTCACAGAGTTGAATTCTTCCGGCCAGACCCTCGCCACCGGAATCACCGGCGGCGGCATCAACTTTCCCCTCGGCGTAGCCGCGGACACAAACGGCAACATGTGGTTCGCCGATTATGGCGACTCGAAGGTGACGCTGCTGTCGAGCTCAGGCTCAGCGATTTCGAGCTCCGCCGGCTGGGGCGGCACTTCGCTCGCATTTCCTGTCGCGCTGGCTGTCGACTCCAGCCACAACGCGTGGGTCGCCAACCAAGGCGGCCTGCTCCCGATCACCAAAATCTCCGCGGACGGCTCGCAGGTGACCAATTACAACTGCGATTGCAACGGCGCATCGGGCGTCGCCACAGACCAGAGCGGCAACGTCTGGATCGCCAATTATTACGGCAACAGCATCAGCGAAGTGAATACCTGCGGAACGCTGGAGATCGATGCTGCAACGGGCGGCGGCGTGCTGCGTCCCCAGGGAATCGCCGTCGATGGCGCCGGAACTGTCTGGGTTGCAAACTTCCAGGGCAACTCGCTCTCCGAGTTGGGCGGTTCGTCGAGCGCGGCACCGGGAACGTTTTTGTCGCCGACTAGCGGCTTCGGGACCGACGCCTCCCTTCTCGATCCATACGGTCTCGCTATCGATGCCAGCGGAAATCTGTGGGTATCGAACGCCGGAAAGAACACGCTCACGCAGTTCATCGGAGTCGCCGCGCCAGTGAAAACTCCGCTGGCCGGTCCGCCGCAATCGCCCTAGCGCCGCAAGATGCGATGATATCCAACAAAGGACTGGCAGCTCCCATGGCGGAAGAGTTGGCACTCGCGGCCCCGCAAGCGGATCAAGCCGCGCTCGAACCGGACGCGGATTCCCGCCGGCCAACTTCGCCATCAGTTGCGCTGTGGTGCTCTATTGCCATTCTTGCGGCCGCAGGCTGCCTCGGCATCGAGCGCGAGATCGCTCTGCTGTGGCGATGCTGGACCACCGATCCACTGCGTTCGATCGGCATGCTCATTCCGCCGGTCAGCATCATCCTCATCCTTCGCGTGTGGAAGCAAAACGGCTGGCAGTTGCGCGGAAGCTGGTGGGGTCTGGCCCTAATCGGCGCGGCCTTCTTCGTCAGCATTCTCCACACGAGCGTTGAACTCTTCCTCACTGCCGGCGGTGCGCTCGTTTCCCTTGTCCCGCTTACCTTGCCCGTCTATCTCTACGGCTGCGGGATCGTCCTCATGTTTGCCGGGACGCGCGTCTGGCGCAAGGCGTGGTTTCCGCTTGGGCTCTTGCTGCTCTCGCAACCCGTACCTGTGCTCACCAGCAGCATGATCGACATTCCCCTGCAAAACATCTCCGCCCGCGTCGCGCGCGACTTCGCCACGCTCATTCATTTCGCGCCGACCACCCCGCAACTGCGCCTCATGTTCGCGCCGGACTTTGGCATGTTCATCGCACCCGGCTGCGACGGCATTCGCGGCGCGGTCACTCTCGGATACCTGGCTCTCGTCCTCGGTTATCTTAAGCGCGTTTCCTTGCGCCGCTGGGCGGCCTACGTCGTTGGCGGCGTCCTGCTGGGTTACCTCTTCAACTTCATCCGCCTCTGCGTTCTCGTCATCTATTACCGCATCGCGCTTGGCCATCCCGCGCTCGAAGGCATAGCAAAACAAGCCGACTACGCCATCGGAAGCTGCTTGTTTCTTGTGGCGATCCTGATCTTTTTCCGACTCTCGAGCTTGAAGGAAGGTAAACCAGCTCCAGCAGATTTCGCCCCTGCCGGCCAAGGGCCGGGGGCCCGCAGCGGAAAACCGGCGCCCCCCAGCGGAAGTAAGGCTCTGTCGACGCGGAATCTTTTCATTCGCTGCGCGGCATTTGCCGTCCTGCTGCTCGCGGTTCTTGCGCTGCCTTCTTCGGCGCTGCGGTCACGGCCAAGCGCGCTGGACTCGACTCCATCGTCCACTGCGGCCCTCGCCCGCTTCCCCAGGCAGATCGGCAGCTTCGCGCTCACGCGCACCTGGTACGAACAATCCGGCGGGCAAACGCTGGTCGAAAGCGGCGCCTACTCCGCAAACGGAGCGGACGAGATCATCCTCGCCGTCTGGGTTGCGCCCTTTGTCTACTATCACGATGCCAACTCGTGCTGGCTTGCGCGCGGCCTCACGCCCGACCTGGTCACTTCCCTGCCCTTCGTCACGGCGCAGGGCAAATCTGCTGACCTCAGCACCGGCTTCTACAACGACGGAGTCACCGACAGCATCGTCGTCAGCGTTGTCTGCACTCCGGGGTCCTGCTCGCAGTCGCAGCAGGTCTCCTCAAAGGGCCGCTTCAGCTTCTTCGTTCTCAAGCCGCAGATCAGCGAACTCGCCGGTGGCGCGGCGCATCCGGTTCCCATCATGATTCGCATCGACCGGCTCCATTCCGATGAGCCAAAGACCGTCGCCCAAAGCGCTCTCACCGCTGAAGCACAGAAGTTTCTCTCGGGCCTCGATCCCATGAGCCTGAGCCAGGCGTTTCAGTGAGCCCCAAACCAGGGTGGTCTTTTCTCAGGACTCGCCCGACTAGGCATGAGACAACTTGGCGCACAATTCGAGCGAGCGCAAGCTAATCCCTGACACAATCACAGGCGAACGACGGCGGACTGGTTACGCCTTATTCGCAAGATCGGTATGACCGCGATCTCTCTGTGCCTTGAGTATCTTAATCTGGTCATCTAGGCTCTCCACACGCTTCTTCCAGCCATCGTTTGCCCGATTGCCCTTGAGACCAGATTCGAGCAATTCGCTCCGTCGTTTTTGTAAGGCCTGAATTTCCTCTTCGAGCAACTTGATATGCTGAAGAGTCGCTTGCGTTGAGTTCGACATGGCAGTTTCTTCTCCTCTTCATTTGTTCGATCCGGGTTCGACTTGGCATCAGGTCATTTCGTAGACGCCAATGGGATGATGTTCCATGTGATGATGAGGGCACAAATCAAGAAAAGCGCAGCGCAAACTATCAATGCACACTCAAGCCACGGAGTCACAGCATCCATTACGATCAATTTCCTGCTCAATACCTCCGCCCGCTCATGAGCCTTTAATGCGTCAACTGGAAAGCTTTCCGCTAACGTCCTATGAACCCCGTACTCCATCAACATGTCATGAGAGAAGCGAACCGCGTCAATGGCCTTACTTTGAAGGATGAAGTTGAGCACGGAGCCAAGAATCGCCAAGATGCGAAATAAGCGCAGCAACAGAATCGTGCAGTCTGACGGCGAAGCCAGGGGAACGGTGGAATTGATCGACAAAACAAATCCACCCACAAACACGATCCAAAGCGCGTAATACAACTTGCCATTGATTTCTCGGTCCCACTGGAGGAATTTGTAATGTTTCTTCATGCGGTCTATCAGTGTTTCGGCCGTTAGTATCGGATTGTCCGCCGGGCTTGATCCCATTAAGCATCCTCCTTTTGGCCCCGTCCTTTGAGCCTCTTGTGTTGTTCCCAAGTCAGATTACCCACTACGAGTTGTCTTGCTGATCTGCTTGTGCCCGTCATCCGCCGAGACTGAAGACCACGATTACTTGGGCCTGCACCGGCACCGCTTTCTTGTTGACTAAGTAAGGTTTGTAGCGCCAGGTCTTGACAGCGTCGAGGGCGGCTTGCTGGAGCATGGGCGGGCCGCTTACGACTTTGAGCTCTTCGACAGCTCCAGTCTTTGAGATGGTGGCCTGTAGCACTACCGTACCGGAGACACGGGCTGCCTGCGCGATAGGCGGATACACCGGCACTGATTTCTGGAGCAACCTGCCCCGAGCGGCATCTGCGGTGATGGTCGCTTTTGGGGAGGTTTGGCCCAGATTGGTTGGATTGGGCGGCTTGGTTTGATGACCACCGTAAGCGGCGAAGGGGTCCTCTGGGTCCTTTACGATTTGAAACCGGTTCTCGTCGTAGGTTGGAGCGCCGGCTCCGGAGGCGAAGCCGGACGCTTTAATCGTATGCCATCCCAAGAGGGCAACGTCTTCTCCTCGATCACTCGTTACAATCTTCAGCTTTACATCTACGCTCTGACTTTGGCCGGGACCGAGGAGCGGCTGAAATACTATGCTGTGTCGCTCATCTGAGACAATTCCCTCGTGGCTGAGTCGAAGTTCTACGACCACCTGTGAAACGCATTTGTTTGTCCTATTCGTATACATCAAATTTGCGTTCCAGGCCCTTCCATTTGGAGCGTAATACGAATCGTATGACTGTTCCGATGTGAGGCTCCCATCAGTTCCAACCAAATTTGGCGATTCGTCGGCCCCAAGCGGCTTTGAATCAACCCCCGAGGGGAGCGCTGTGGGACATCCTGAAGTTTCGGCAGCCTTGCTACCCTGCGATCCAGCGGCCCAAATGTCCGAAAGATCGACAGGCTTTTGGTCAGCAGGAGCGGCTGGTTGGCTAGGGCTAGTGGAAGCAGTGCGAGGATATTGCGAATCTCTCTGTACTGCGATGTGGATGACTTCACCAATGGTAACAAGGACAGCAAAGACGATCAAAACGGCTCTGGCAACTTCGCTATGTGTCCTTCTTGCTTGCCAGTACCATGCAGCTCCGGCCCATGCAGCAGCCTCTAGAAGATAGATCGGAACCAGCCCCTTGCTTATAGACACCAAAAGGCTAATGGCAGAGAATGCCCCAAATACAAGGGTGCCAGGCCTGATTCGTGTTCCTCGAATGCCGCCTCTTGCCTGTTCGGGCTGATCCGCCGGAGTCTCGGCATTTGCTGGTATTTCCGGAGCGGTAACAGGGGCCTCGCTGGCGGCCGACTGGGCAGGAACCGTCTTTCCACAATTCGGACAGAACTTGAACGGCTCAGCCAATTCTTTGCCGCATTCGCCGCAGACCATTTTGGCTGTCTCCAGAGATTCGCGACAAGTCTACCACTGTCGGAATTGGAGCACGACCGATTTTCCAATTCAGTTCCAGGAGATATTCAGGCTCGTGTCCCCGCACCGCGCCGGATGGCTTCGAAGGTGTGGGGCTGTGATGGGCTCTCCGGACCGGTCACGTTTGTGGGGTGAACGCAAACGACATTCCCGCGCCAGGGATCTTGAAAAATCTTTGAGTTTTCGGGATTTTCGAGGTGTAACTATCGATGCCGATTGACCCCAGATCATCTCGGGGCAATGGCGGGGACGACGGGGCTCGAACCCGCGACCTCTGCCGTGACAGGGCAGCGCTCTAACCAACTGAGCTACGTCCCCTCTTTCTTTTCTTCGACTTACGCTAAGTCTAAGAATTTGCTGTCCATCGCTGCTGTCTATCTTTTCTCCCGCTTCCACCTTTTC
>Ga0187891_1002296_pt1 | contig 14668 bp, 12 predicted proteins | sample June2016WEW_21_4_FD_132990 | JGI IMG/M metagenome (GOLD analysis project Ga0187891, IMG submission 132990) | Peatland microbial communities from SPRUCE experiment site at the Marcell Experimental Forest, Minnesota, USA - June2016WEW_21_40 | ecosystem: Environmental > Terrestrial > Soil >... | reverse complement strand
CTGCTCCTGCAAGCCGGCTCCGGGGGGCCCACCCCCATCTCTCGTGCAGTTGCGCACGCCTTCCCTATAACTCCAAGCGCGCTCGTGGCGCACCAGCTTGCCACTGTCTATGAGATCTACAAGCTCTGCGATCACGGTTTTGGCTTCGACTACATTTTGATGCGTCTCATCAGGGTCATCGAACGCTCCTGGCACAGGACGTATTTCCATGCAAGGCTTAAAGCTCCTGCGCCTGAAAGGTGTGAGAATTAAAAGCCTTTCGTCATAAAAGTGCTGGTTGCTGAACTGGATGATGGGCGGCTCTGAGCGGAAATGCTCGTTTAGAAAAACCGGGGCGATGTCCTGACATCCCAAGGCTAAATCAAGAAGCGACTTCCGGCCATGCAAAAACGTGGCGTTTGGGTGGTTATCCAGTCCGTGCCTTGACAGATGCAGCTGCACTAATGTATCGCTGAGAAACCGAGTGTTAGGATTCTTCATCTGCTTGTCGTCACCCACGACGATCATCCGCTTTGCCCTGAACGCTAGCGGCAAGATCGCAGCCTGGTTGCACTGGGATGCCTCATCGACGATGAGGTAATCGAAAAGGCCGGCATGAAGTGGGAAGATTCTCCCAACGTCGTCGATGCTCATGATCCAACCGGGGAATATGGTGAGGAGTTTCTCATAATCGATTTGGTCCCGTAGGTGCATGAACGAATGGGTCTTGCGCCTTCTCTTTAGCACTTGTTTCAATTTGTTGACTTGCCACAAAGTTGCAGGGTTTTGTGATGCCTTTTTCAACGATAGCTTTCTATGCAAGTCGAGCACTTTCAAAATGATTGGGAAAGTCCCTTTTCGGAGTTCTCCAATCCTGGTCGCGATCTCGTTGATATCGTCGGGGTTTTTGACGAGGTCATCCCTCACCAGACCGGAGAACCTGAACGCCTCCACTACATTGACGGCTTCTTCGAGCTCGGGAACATTCTCGCCAGCAATGAACCGGTCCTTGATCAAGCGGCACGTGACGGGTAGAGTTTTCAAGGCCCCATGTTCGATCTTTATTAGCCCCATATAGCTTGCGAAGTGCTCTCTCAGACTCTTGAGCCAAATAGCATTCTTAGCCGCGTCTGGGGTGTTCTTAAGATCATTTAATGCCTGGATGAGGGAGCTAAGGTCCGAATTGCAGAGACACGAGAGATGATCATTTTGTCTACACCTGGCGACCTCTTTAAGATGGTCAATATATTTCGCTGCAGCTATCAGGGTCCTCTCGAGTTGGCCGTCTTGACCGTCTCTCAAGATCTCGCTGTCAATGTAGTTGGTAAGGCTTTCATCCACTGAGGAGGGATAGTTCATAAGTGCATCCAGGACGGCGTTATAGACGTCGGCGATATTCGCGGAGGCAATCAGGGTTGCCAGGGATGTCTGCTTTTGCGGTGCCTCGAACGGAAAATTGACCTCCGCCAAACTGGTGAGCCATCCCACTACTTCTTTCCTGTAGCTCCAGTACATGTGCCAGGACTTAAGATTTGTCAGGCCTTCTTTTCTCCGTACATACGGGATGGCTGGGAGGTTGGCTGCCGAAAGTTCCTTACGCGCCGTCCTTGCATCAGAGCCTAACTTCCAGGAAAACCAGGAACCGCTTGCCTTCTCAAGAGCCGCAATCGCATCAGCCGCCTTAATCAGAACTGCCTCGTCAGGATGATCCGAGTATACGCCGTCAAACCTTATGCTGAAAAGTGCAGATAGCCGTTCATGTATCCTACCTGTTCTTTCCCGGGCCTGTTTTATTATCTCCCCGTACTTGAGGATATCCCCCCGCATCTTGGCCGGGTCGAATCTGATCTTATTCACTGTTGTAAGTGTTTGTTTAGAGCGTCTTAAGCTTTCGAGGTGCTCGGTGGCCCACGCCGAAAGCTGCTGCAGCTGAGCGGCTACAACGTCAGAGTTCTCGCTTATGGTGGTAAACTTGGTGCATATGGCCTTGTTAGGCTCATCGGAGACGATGTACTCCATCACCCATTCGTATGCCTCGAGTACCTTTTCGAGGCCTGCCATTTCTGCCTCGAGCCCGACCGTATCGGTTGCCGAGAACAGGGACATGAGGTCTGAGAGGCTCCCCCCCATGCTGCCAAGAAGGGCCTTGTATTCTTCCAGGGCTTTGGCTACCTGCAAGTCCATGCCCTCCGGGATTGAGTCGGACCCCGAGATCAAATCGTACGGTCGGAGGTCGTGGTACTTTCGGTACATGGGATGCTTGTCCCGTTCCAGCTTTTTTAACTCGGAGAATCGGGCCGAAAGCCTTTTGATATCGGTGTCGTTTCGCTTCAGATTGCCGACCTCTTTTTCCAAATTTTCCATAAGATTGGGCAAACTCCGGGCGCTGACATAGGCATTGAACCCTTCGATTTTCGTAAGGAGGTCCAAAAGTGACTGCTTTTCTCCCTTAAGCAGAGACATGGCAAGGTAATCAACCTCGGGGAGGATTTTGGTGATGACCTCAAGAGCCTTGCTTTGGTGGCTTGATATGAGGACTGTCTTACCTTGGGACATGAGATGGCAGGCTATGTTTCCGATCGTTTGCGATTTACCAGTCCCCGGTGGACCCTGGACTACCATGAGCTGTGCATTCTCTGCCTTGATAGCCGCTATCCTCTGGGCACGGTTGCTCTTAAGGGGATAAAACAGCGGCGGGGACTCTATTACCGTAGCGGGATCGCGTTCAAACTCGAAGGCCATATCACGATCTGGAGGTGGGTTGAGGATGCGGTCTATCGCAGTTATCCCCTCCGGTATCTCTAATTGCGTCAACTGGGCAAGATCGTCGAGAAGATAGGGGTTGCTGCGGCTGGCGTTGATTATTACAACCGTATTGAATATTTCTGGAGGCTGCTTGTCCCTCCATTTGATAGCTTCCGACAGGAGGTCCAAGTCTTTGTCTGGATTAAAAGTTATTCCCGAGAGGTCCTCGACTATGTTGAGGTTAGCAAGTTTGTCCAAAATCTTCTTGACGGTGGAGACATCGAAATCATCCTCGTGCAGGTGACCAATGATCTGCTTTCTGACCATCTCAATGGCTTCATCTGACGGGAGTACCTGTTTGAGAAAGTGAAAGTTGAGAGCAGGAATGCTGTGGTCTTTGGTGAGGGTAACGATGTTCCGCAGTGGATCGAAGTCGATATGGGATTTGAAGTATAGCAGCGGGGCGCAGTACTTCCTTCCGTTGATTTGCCCCGAGATCAGAGGAAAACCGATTATCACTTCGCGATTGAATGGGTCGAACTGCTGCCTACGATATATGGCGATGATCGCTGCTGAGGCATTCTTGAGGGCGTCGTCCCCGTTGAATAGCGTCTGCTGGATCCCGTTGCCGTTCCCAGAGGACGGGTCATCTTCCTCTTTCCTAGCACCTTCCACTATTGCCTTGCTGATCGCCGATGGTGACAGTTTCTCAATCGAGAAAGTGTTCTTTGTGCCCTCGATCAGCTCATCGAAATTCTTGATAAAAAGACCGAGGTCTGCGGTCAGTTTGTAGCGCAACACCGTGCTGACATCGATGAAGTGCTTTCCTACTGAAGAGGCCGACAGAGAACACAAAAGGTCTCGGTAGTATTTGGCCAGTTTGTGAAGCATTAGTGGTTGATTTGCCAGGTTCATATCAGCCCGTGTGCTTCTTATTGAATGATCTTCTTGAAATATTTCTCCCACCTCGCGCCTGAAAATGTTCATACTGACCTCCTTTTTCTATCTCCGTAAAGACCCGAAAGGACCTGCTTGCTTCGCCAATTTCTTTCCCCTATACTTACTAAAACGGATTCCCCCAAAAAAACCGGACAATTATCGGAGCCCGCATGGTTGTCCCCACGCTGGAGCCTGATACAGTTGCCTTGATAAGCGCCGGGAAGGAAGGCGACGAACGTGCCCTTAATACTCTGTTTGCCCGCTACCATAAGAAGGTCCTCAGAATAGTCCGCCAGAGGCTGACCTCCGGACAGCGTGAACGGCTCAGGGTCCAGTCAATGGATATTGTTCAGGAAGTATTCCTCCACGCGCTCAAGAAGCTTCCAGATTTTGAGCCTACGAGTGAGGGTTCTTTCATCCACTGGCTCAGCCAAATTTTTATGAATGTGATAAGGGACCGGCTTGACTTTGTATCGGCGGAAAAAAGGGCTTCCGAGAGTGAGTGCTCCCTGGATCAGACAATTGCAGGGACATCAGGGCACGTACACTTGCGTGACCTTATTGCCATAGAAGGGACTTCACCAACCCAATACGTTTTGAAAAAAGCTATCGAAGAGGCAGTTGATGACCTTCTGCTCGAATTAGACGAAGCAGACAAAGAAGTGATAATCCAACGCAAACTTGAGGGACTTACATTCGGCGAAATGGCCTCTTACGCTGGCAAAAGCGAAGAGGCAATCAGAAAGCAGTTCAACCGTTCTTTTAAGAAGCTTGTTCTACTCGCTGAACAAAAGGGTCTTCCAGGAGATCAGTTCTGATGGCTACCGGACCATCACATAGAGAAGAGGAAGTCATAAATGCCTTCGTCGATCAGTTGCTCGCCGGAGGCAATGGCGCATTGCTTAGTGATTACTGCAACAAATATCCTCCCTTAAAGGAATCTTTAGAGCAGAAGTATCGGGTCGTCAGGGCCTTGGAAGAGGCATTCACAGAAGAGGATCTGGCGGGTACCGAGGTTGGTGAGTTTGTGATTGTTGAGGAAATAGGTCGCGGGGGCATGGGCGTGGTATACCTAGCCCTCCAGCAGTCTCTCAGTAGATATGTTGCATTAAAAGTTCTCCCTTTAGGGTTTACCCTGGATAGCGGGTCAATCAAGCGATTTCGCTCAGAGGCCCAGGTCATTGCCAGATTCAACCACCCAAACATAGTTCCCGTATACTCGACCGGCAAGGAAAAGGGGATCTATTATATAGCAATGGCACTGATCCCAGGCCTTTCTCTGAACAAGGTTCTTGACAGTCTAAGGTACTTTCCTGCCCACAAGTGGACCGCGGCGACGGTAAGGGACATTATTTGCACCCACCCAGACTTCATGCGGATCAATGTTGGTACCGACAATACCGGTAAACCCGACTCTATTATCGTAGCTCGTGATCCATCATTCTGGAACCAGCCTTACCCATCCTTCGTCTTAACCATATGCGCCGAAATCGCAGATGCACTCAGCTATGCGCACAGAAACGGCGTTTGTCATGGTGACCTCAAGCCATCGAACATAATGCTGTCGTGCGGTGGGACACCGATAATCGTTGACTTTGGCTTGGCGAAGGATATGTACTCCTTCAGGAGCACTCATTCGCAAGACTTTCTTGGTACGATCGCTTACGCCTCCCCAGAGCAGGTCACAAGAAACATTATAAGCCCGAAATCCGACATTTGGTCGCTTGGTGTCACCATGTACGAAATGTTCTCCCTCAGCCAGCCATTTCGCTCAAACAACGTGGCAGGTACCATAGATAAGATATTGAAGTCCGACCCCCAGCTATTAAGAGCAGAAGTGAAGAGATTCCCGAAAGATGCGGAGGCAATAGTCTTCAAATGTCTGGAAAAAGTCGCGGATAAACGGTACGACCGAGCGGAGCTCGTGAGAGAAGACATCAACAATTTTTTGCACTCTAAACCGATTTTGGCCAGGTCAGTAGGAAATCTCGGCAGGTCACTCAAATGGATCAGGAGGAATAGGCTGGTATCGATGCTCTCTGGCATCTTGTTGATTTTGTTGATAATCGCTTTATATGGTTCCCTGAGCTTTTTAATGATTAGAGGTTCTCGGTATGTTGATGAGCAAAAATTCCCAGAGGCAATATACTCTTATGAGTTGGCGCTAAAGCTCGTGAATTTGCCCTTGTTTTCTAAGAAAACTAAAGCAGATGTCTTGGCAGGAATGGGTTACGCCTGGTCGGAAATGGGAGAAGACGAAAAGGCTATCAACTTTTATAAGCGCGCTCTCCAGGTTGAAACGAATTACGTCCCGGCTCTTACAGGGATCGGAGATGTTTACTTTGATTTAGGATTATACGACAAGACCATAGCGTTTTATGATAAGGCTATTAGCCTCTCTCCTGAGGGCCGAAGTAGTTACTACCAACGAGGAAAGGCTTACAGGGAGAAGGGTTCCTACCGAGAAGCCCTCCAAGATTTTCATCGTGCGATCAGAATAGATCCATACGACTTGGATACCAAGAAAGAGATCTCCGGGGTACTCCTAAAAATGGGACTGAAGTCTGAAGAAGCTCAAGCCGAGAATCTCCGAAAAGAGGGCTTCAACGAGACTGAGATCAAAGCGGTCGTTCAGTTGAAGGATCGCTGATATCCGTGATTCAGGGATGAGATTCATCAGGGACCCTCAGCTCTGGCTCAGAAGGCGCCGCCACGACTGTGGGTGTCATCCCTGGAGGGGTCTGAGGTTCAGCTTTATGAAAGAGGTTCTTGAGGAAATCAAATATTCCCATAACCACCCTCTGGCCCAGAGGGAATTGCGGTTCTGACGCCGCGATCATCTCAAATGAAACACAGGACCTTGAACACCGGCTCGACCTGCTGAGCCCGGGCAAGGAGGGCCTGGAGACAATCCCCGTATTTCGGATTCACCGAGGCTAACATGGCGTCGGCGATGAACTGGCCAACATACGCGGGCGCGCTCAGCAGGGCCTGGATCTGCTTCTCCTTGTTCCAGGTTTTTCTACAGATCACCCCGGCCTGGTCACAGGCAGTAAGGAGTTCGGTTTTTTCAAAGCTGTTCTTTAGGAGCCCGGGGGCTTGGGAAGAAATAACCAGCCCGCTTTCCATAATCTCCCGGGTAGAATCGGGAGCATAGAGTCCTAAGTCCCGAAGTATGAAACCCGTAAGCTGCGGCAGGCGTCCACCGCCGACTTCCACTATGCGGAACAGATGGAGACGGGCGCCGATGGACAGCCGGCGCACCCGGGCCACACATTCACCTGCCGGCAATGGCGGGATGATCAACTCGCTTGCCTTGAATGGGGGAAAATCAAGCCAGTAGGAAGCATCCTTTCGCATTTCCCGGATGAACCTGTTAGCCCTCTTGCGGAGTTCCTCTATTGCCGATGGCAGCTCCATTTCAAAGGGGCTGATGGCCTGGGCAAAGTAGCGCGGCAACTCATCGGTTAACCAGTATTGCCGGCCCCCTCCCCCTTTGGAGGCGATGATCCACATGGCCCGGAGCTGGTGATAAGCATCCGGATCAGGCAGGTGGAGATATCGCTCCAGGGGGGCTCGGAGCACCTGTTCTACCTCTGTTTCAATCCACCCACTGCCGAACCCCAGCCCTGGGTTCGCCTCAATGATTCTCCGCATTAACTGGCCGATGGAGCGCACATCTCCTGCACGCAGGCGCTCAATGACAAAGGGGGTGAAATCAACGCAGGGGACCCGGGAGCTGGGGGAATATTCCCGGGAGAGGAAAGGGTATTCCGGGCGGCCTTTGCCCTGAATTTGGGCTTGAAGCTCCTGGAGGGGAGAGCCTTCAGAAAACCGGCTCTGCTTTAGAAGGCCGGGCTGAGGGGGTGCGCCCTCTTGGATTGCAATGTGAAACGAGGCAGAGGGGCTGGCAGTGGAGTGGTGGGGTTCGCCTTGGCGCCGGAAAAGGTTCGTCAGGAAGTCGAAAAAACCCACGATCAACCCTGGTCCTTAAACTTCGGTGTCCAAAAAGTGTCCATCTACTAATTTTTAGTGCATAATTTCCCCCAGTTTTTCTATTATGTCAACACCATTTTTGTAGTAAAATCAAAAAAGTGAATTTGTTCAGGCAGTTCGGGAAAGTGGCTATTTCAGAATGGGGTTCAGGGGGTCGGAGGTTCAAATCCTCTCGTCCCGACCAGAATTAGGCAATAAATAAGGCAAGTTACCGAAGATTATTCGGGCTTGCCTTTAATCGTTTTTAAGCGGTGTGCACATAGTGTGCATGATTTCCCTTTCAAGGCCAAAAATTAACCGGGGGAGACAACTTCACCCGGCTACAAAATCAATTTTGAGGATTACCCTCTGCGAAAGTTGCTAAAGCTGCCAAACGTCCCCGGCCAGAGCCCGTAGGGCGGGAAAGCGAAGCGCATCCCGCTTCCGCCATTAGGATTATTCCATCTTTCTGTTTTAGGTAGCAGAGGCAGATGAGGACGATGATCAGGAAGGTAAGAATGCCAACCAACCAGACAAACCCCGTGACCTGTTTTTGAATCCAGATCATACCCATTACCCGGTCAGTGAGAAAGACCGCACCGGCAATTATCAGAGCCGGTATCCATCGAAAGACAACACCACACAAAGGCACCACCTCCTTTAGAAATTTGCTTTTGGGGATTTTAGTGGATTTTGAAAACTTCTGGAGCTATCAGGCTGGGGTATTACTGAGTGGGGGGAAAAGTTAGCGGGGTCAGATCCTTGGTGGCCAATTTGAATTTGAGTCTCATTAGACTGATCACCAAGATCAAAAGTGATATGGCTGAGAGTAATGCGGAAATGGTTAGCAGAGTGAATATCGTTTGTGCGTGTTCAAGAAAGTTAAGGTAGTTCCAAAAACTGGATAGATGCATTAATTATTACCTCCTTCGAGTTATTGCAATTATTATGGATAAATTTTATGTATCAATATATATAGTGATCTCCTGTATAATTGGGAGAAAGGTTTATGAGAGCAAGACTTATTTTGAATCAAGATATGGTTTGGGGGATTTTATGTGGCCAAATCTTAGCGAAAGAGCAGAAATCATTATGTCGCATGCCTCTATGACGGAATTATCCACCCAGGAGTTAGTGGAAGAGATCAAGACGGTCTACAATCTTCTGGCTTCTTTGGAATCCGGCGCTGTGATCCCAGAGGCTATGACTCCTGAAAAAGCCCCAAAAGCCGAAGTGGTGAAGAAACCGTCGATTCCGTTGAAGGATATCGTGACCCAGAAGCACGTGGTATGTCTGGAGTGTGGCAAAAAATGCAGGACTTTGAAGGCACATCTCAAGAAAGCCCATGGTCTCTTGCCGAAAGAATATTATAAGCAATTTGGCCTTGACCCCAAAAAATACTCGCTGACCTGCAAAGAATATTCTGCAAAACGCAGTCAGATGGCCAAGGATAGAGGATTTGGCAAAGAAGGCGGGAGGAGGAAGAAGGCGGGGGCTTGAGTAAACTCTTCAAATGATCTGGCCCTTGAGAAGACTGTTCAATCCGGGAATAAGGTCGGTATATGGGCCTCATTCCTTGATAGTGGCTCGTTTCGGGGTTAAATTCGGATAGATAGGTCGGTAAAAGCGTTTTTGGAATGCGGTGGCCCGGGTTGCTGCATAATCTAAGGTTTAAAACACTTATGAACATTCCCTTCCAAGTCTATAGCTTGTATTATTTGATAATTAATAGGTTCATTACCTATTTCAATAACTGACTCTTTGGCTTGAAAGACATTTCCAGTTGAACTACCCAAAGCTTCTTTTTTAGTAAGACCTATATATCTCTGGGAAATCTCAACCGGCGCAAGATCGAGCATCATCCATGGTTTTATTTTCCCGTATTTAATATTCAATAGCGCTCTCCCATTTCTTACTTCTATTAATGATAAAGTTGCGCATTTTGGAAATATTACATATATTTCTCGTATTTCAGATTGAAATAAGGTAATATCCAAAGCTAATTTTGAACTGTAAGTTTTATTTTCAACAAAAATCCACTTTTCCTTTCTGGCCTCTACAAAAGCATTCTTAAAAAGAATAATAATTTGGTTTTTCTTATTCTCAACCTCATTTTGATTAATCGACCATGAGCTATTTGCTTTCTGATCTATCGCTCGTATGGCTTCCACAAATCTTGCATTATGATTTAGAACATATTCCAGATCACCATTTTGTACAGCATTGAAATATGCAATTGTTTGGTCAATGGTTGAATTCTCCGCACTACATTTAACTGATAAGCCGACAACTATAATGCCAACATATAACCAGAAAATAGTTTCTTTCCTCATAGCTTTAAAAACCATTTTCCATCCCCTTCTCTCAAAAAGTATGCGTTAGCGGGGAATAGGCAGCAGCTTTGGCCACCACAGTCCAAGAATGGTTTTGGGGATACTTATTTCCGAGAATAAACCCAGGAAGTTTCCTTTTTCTGGGGAATTTGTCTTGTGGAAGGCATGATAGCACAAACTTCGCCGAATGTGAAATTTTAAATTCGGGTCACATAGACCGGGGGGCGAGCCAATTTGGGGATCAAAGTCGGGGCCAGAGTTTCTTACCTTGCCCGGAGGTGGCAAGACCATCCTTTTTCTACAATGATTGAGTCAGCCGCATAATCTCAGTTTATAACTAAACAGGAGACCAAACATGCCCGTCTACCTCATCATCGACGTTGCCGTGATCGACCCGGAGGTGTATGCGGAATACGTGAAGCAAATTCCGGCGGTGGTGGAACGGTATGGCGGAGGCTACCTGGCCCGGGGCGGCGACGTGGTTCCCCTGACGGCGGACTGGCGCCCCCAAAGGATTATCCTGATAAAATTCGAGAGCATCGACCAGGTGCAAGATTGTTTCACCTCGCCGGAGTACCTGGCCCTGGCGCCGCTCCGGGAGGAATCCACCACCTCCCGGGCCATCATTATCGAAGGTTGCGAGCTGTTATAAAGGGCTTCAGGCGGCGAAAGGAGTAACGCCGGCTATTCTTTGAGTTTTTCCCGCCTCCCCGCCGCCCATTTTAGTATAATACCTCCGTGGATTTCCTGGCAAACAGGTCTAATATGAATTTATGTGAATTTTTCGTAATAATGCAGAGAACCTTTTGATTATTCGATGTAAGGAGCTTGCCAGAGAATATTTAGAGAACTGGGAGAAGCACAGGGCGGTTTCTGAGGTTTATAAGGGCAGGTAGTGGATCGGGAATTTATAGTATGATCCTGATTTATTGTTCACGACCACAAGGCATCAATATTCAATTAAGGGAGACAAATAGATGGAATATTTACGAAAAACCAAGGCGCTGTTTTTGAATTTGGGAGCACTCCCGGCAGTTATTTTTGTCACGGTTATAGTTTTGGTTACAATTTTACTCTTAGCGTTATTCAACTTTATAGAATCAAAAGCACTAATTGGATTTTTGGGGGTAATTATTGGTAGCGGGATTTCTGCTACCACTTCACTACTAATTGCTAAGGGGAGTTATCGTGGCAATTTGGCGGTTGCGGCATTGGATAAGAGGCTCGATGCTCACCAAGATGCTTATGAAATATGGGGTGAAATTGTTGGGGCCGTTCATAATACTGAACGGATAGGCGATGTAGTGGTAAAAGCTCAAGAATTTTGGAAAAAACACTGCCTTTACCTGGATGCGAACTCTCGTAAGGCTTTTAGAGATTGCTACTTCTTTGCATTAGATCACAGAGAGTTACTCAGAGGGGTTAGGAACGAAGAGACAAAAAGGCTTATAAAAGAAAGTTGGGATATAATTATGAAACCTGGGACAGCACTTGTTGAGGGGGTATCGCTACCGAGTTTGGGAGGTGATGAGAATGATTATTCAAGATAAGCGAGAATTAATCTATCGAAGCATCTTAGTAATTCTATTTATAGTCTTCCATATTATAGGGTTGTATAAAATATAACTGGATTCTTGTCGCCACAGGAGAATGGCAAAGGACGCCTCATTAAAAGATACAGAAGGCAAGAGTATTAGTGAGAGAATATATGAAAAAAAGAAGTAGCATAAAAATCAATTATTCAAAAATGTCCAGTCAACAATTGAAAACCATTCATTCAGAAACTCAATCGAGTCTCTGGGAAACAATGAGACGTAAAAAAAATATAGAAAATGATTATGAAATTAGTTTAAAAAAGAAAAGGGAATATGATAGGCTCATTGAGCGATGTAACCGCATTAAAAGCGATTCATATAATAGGTTAACATTAATAAATAAAATGACTTCAAAATTAACTAACCCACCATTGAATCAAGATGAAGCGGCTCGCCTTCTTGAGATTAATAAGAAAACAGCGATGTTAAATTATAAAGATATTTCAAATCCATACCAACAAATCCAGCAAATTAATAATTATCAGCAAACATTAAGAGATAGAATTGCTAAGTTGGAAGAATTAATTAAAAAAAAGGAAGAAACTGAAGCCAGATTAACCGAGAAAAAGGAAGAACTTAAAGCCAAAAGAACTCAAGAAAGGGCTATTATTGCATCAGCCCAAGGCAAACCCAGGCAGGCTGCTAATACGATAAAAAGTGTTCTTAAAAAAAAGAGGGAGATCGATATTTGTCCGTATTGTGATAGACCTGTTGGGAAAAATCCTCATTGCGACCATATACATCCGATATCTCATGGAGGGTTATCTACATTAGATAACATGGTTTATATTTGTTCCTCTTGTAATATAAAGAAAAAGGATTTGACCCTAAGGGAGTTTATTGTTCAGAATGGGCTCAAACGTGACCATATTGAAAAAAACCTCCTACTCAAGGGCAAGAGAATATAATTTTTCCTGAATCAGACTTAATTTGATAGTACTTTTCGCAGATTTGTTTCTGTATCATTTTTCCGTTAAGCCGCCGCCGTCACCTACGATCTGCAAATTTGTGGATGAAATTATTTTGTGTAATTGACAAACTATTGACCATGATTAGGTTAATATTTAAACGGGATCAGGAATCCTAACCAATTTTTGACTGCGGTGGCCAAGCCTGCCGCATAATCTCGGGTTAAAGTGAATACATTCGTACTCATATTTTTCTTGATCTTGGTCGCCAGTGCGTTGGTTTCCGGAGGGTTGCTGCTGATTCGCCGGCGGTTCGGGCAGCGCCTGAAAGACCAGGAATATATTCACACCTCTATTTTTAGTTTCTTCACTACCCTCTACGCCTTTTTCATCGGCTTTGCCATCGTCACCTTGTGGTCGACGTTCCTCACTGCCAAGGCCGATGTCAACCGTGAAGCTGACGCGATCATAAGCGCCTACTACACCTCCCGAAATTTGCCAAATTCCGATGCCTTCCGCCAGGCTCTGAAAAACTATGTCAAAACGGTGCTCGAAGAAGAATGGCCGCAAATGGAACAAGACTCCATGAGCGAGGCAGCCAGTCGTCATTTCGATGACGTCTTGGCCAAATTTTCTGAACTCAGCGCCAATGCGGATAAGATCGAGGGAATTTATAATAGTCTTACGGAAGCCGGCCGGCAACGCCAGTCCCGTGCAACCACGATGAAAGGCAATCTTTACCCAACAGTCTGGATCATTCTCATCTTTGGCTTTGGGTCGATGGTGTTCGGATTGGTCCTCCTGAATCGGCACCAAACGCCGGTGTCCTTTATCTTTGAGTTCATGGTCATCTTCATGGTCTTGTCTTGTCTTCTCTTTATTTGGGATATTGACACGCCGTTTTCCGGTTTCATTATGGTGCAACCAGACCCCTTTCAAGTGATTTATCAGAAGATGCTGAGCTTACCTTAGAGGGCGGTTCCATAGTTCTCCGAAAGCCGGATTATGGTTTTGTGTTTTCCCTGGTTTACTGGTAATCCGCCGAGGTATCTGTTTACCAGCGATATGCCCAAGTTCTGAAAAAAATTGACGTATCAGGAAATTTTGAGCTATCATGTCTCCCAGGAGAAGTGCAATAGAAAATAAATACTCTACGAGGGTATATAATCGGGGTCATTATCATAATTGCCGTCGTGCTTGGCATCGCTTGGTTCTATAACGGCGCTGAACACTTTAAAGGCGTGGCTTAGGTTTATTATGGATTTTTGGTCGGGTGGCTGGCTGGTGCATTCATAGCCAAATTTGTTTATGAGAAAAAACCTGAAAATAAAATAGGCACTCCAAAATCTTAGATAAATGGATTATCTAAGATATTTATATTGGGTGCCTATCTCGCAAAAGACATACAAAAAAATAATTAATATAAAATTAACAAATAGCCATATTTTAGCAAGATAATTAATTCATATTATATTGTAATATCAATTAGTTGTCTCAATAAATTAATAAATTAACGAGATTTCCAAAACTTTTCTTTATATATTACAAGTATTATACTATAATAGTTTATAACCTATTTTATAGTAAATTATATTAATTTATTAATTTTTCCCTTATAATGCCCGTCATTACTAAATTTGCTGAATTAACCATTTCTAAAAATATTAAGGCTCATTCCGGGGCTCCGCCCTCACAATTCCCCCAAGGCCGGCCAGCGGCGGGTGAAGGCGCGTTCCGCCAGATGGCGGGCCAGTGCCAACCAGTGGCGCCGGCTGGTGGCAAAATAACCCTGCTCCAGCCAGCGGCGGCCGGAGCTGATCACCGGCGGGCTGAGCAGGCGCAGCCGGGTGAAGCGTTTGAGCCGAATCACCAGGTCCAGGTCCTCGGGCCGGCGGTGGCTAAAGCCGCCCAGGGCCTGGAACAGCTCCCGTTGCAGGATGAGGACCTGGTCGCCATAGGGCAGGCCCAGGAGGCGGCTGCGCCAGTTGGCCGCCCGGGCGATGCATCTGAGGGCCGGCAGGGGCGGGGCGAGAGCTAGCTCAAAGGCGCCGGCGGCAAAGGTTGGATCCGCCGCGGCCCGGCGCCATGCCGCCAGATGGGCGGAAGCCAGTAGGGTGTCGGCGTGCAGGAAGGCCAGGAGGCCGCCCCGGGCGGCGCGGGCCCCGGCGTTCACCTGGCAGCCTCGGCCGCGGGG
>Ga0187891_1002294_pt1 | contig 14678 bp, 14 predicted proteins | sample June2016WEW_21_4_FD_132990 | JGI IMG/M metagenome (GOLD analysis project Ga0187891, IMG submission 132990) | Peatland microbial communities from SPRUCE experiment site at the Marcell Experimental Forest, Minnesota, USA - June2016WEW_21_40 | ecosystem: Environmental > Terrestrial > Soil >... | reverse complement strand
GGAGACGCCGCCCGATGCGCCTGTCGCCGCGCTGCCTTCACCGGGGGTGGGATTGAAGCACTATGCGCCGCGGGCGCGGCTTGTGCTGATCGAGGGGCCGATCAGCGAGCTGGGCGCGCGCCTGGCCGACGCGGCGCGAGTTGAGCCCGGCGAGCGGCTGGGCGTGATGCTGCCGGAAGGGATTGCGGCGCAGGAGATCGCGGGGGCGCAGGTTTATGCGTGGGGCCGATGGGACGCATCGGAGACCCTGGCTCAGGGACTTTATGCGGGGCTGCGCGCGCTCGATGCCGCCGGATGCACTGTGATTCTGTGCCCGTTGCCACCGGCAGAGGGGATTGGCGCGGCGATACGGGACAGGCTCATGAAAGCAGGGACCAGGGACGTAGGGACTAGGAAGTAGGAAACAGGAAAGGCTCATTCATTGGGGCCGAGGCCGACGGGCGACTGGTCTCTGATCTCTGTTCTCCGTTTACCCATTGTCGCCGAGCTTGTACATGTACTTGATGGCGGATTTGTAGATGAGTGTTTTGTTGCGGCCGCGGACCTTGAGCGAGTTGCGATCGTACCACTCGATGCAGCCGTCGACGCGCTCGCCATCTTCGAGCACAATCACCATCGGCGTCTGCGACTGAATCTGCTTTTGCAGATAGAAGAGCTCAGCGTGGCGGTTGGGCGCGTCCCGGTCGGCGGTCTGCGCCGGAAAACGGAAGGGAAGCGGGGTAGCAAAGTTCTTTCTCCTCTGTGGCGGAGTTTGGCCGGGTTCGAGGTCACGCGATCCGGGGAGAATCGATGGCAAACTCATGGGGAAGAACCCTCCGCAAAAAATTAAATCTGATCCACAAAAAAACTACAGGTGCCGCAAGAACCAGAAGAAACTCAACCTACCAATTCGCAGATGCGGCCCTGGGCCACAATCCTAGAAGTTCCAAGGGCCCCGTCTCGTAACCAGGTGAAGCAGAAGGCAGTCCCGCGTTAATGGGAGATGCGTGTCCCGGCGTCCCTGGGCTCGAATGGGAGTACTCGTATTAAAAAGATGCCTGGGTCCGATTGGGGGTTGCTCTTTCATTCTGCGGCCATTCCGGCCGAGCGTCAAGAGCGGGAGCTGCAGAGAGTGACCAGTGGACCGTGAGCTGTGGACAGTGAACAGTGAACAGGGTAAGGGAACAGGGAGCGGTGAGCAGCGATTAGAGGCTGCTGTCTGCGGCGAGGCTGACGGCCATGGCGTCGAGCGACAGCGAACGCAACAGGTTGCGGCGCATGCCCTGTTCAACCTGAACGAGGGCGCGGGCGGCGGAGTCGATCCAGTCGACGGTGAGGCCTTCAGCGAGACGGGTGAGCTCGGCGGCGAGGTCGATGTTGCGGATTAGCGATGGGGTGCCGGCCACGATGAGCAGGAGGTCTTCGATGAGGCTCGAGAGCGCGCGGAGGAGGCTGACGGTCTTCTCCTGGCCGTCGGCACCGGCGCGGTAGCTTTCGGTGGCGTGGAAGAGAGCGGAATAGTCGGGATCACGCAGCGCGGTGTGGAGAATGACCAACGCGTCCTCGCGGCTGGAGAGGTATGTTGCGAGATTGATCGAGAGGGCGCGGCCGACTGCGCCCATGGCGAGACGCGCGGCGAGAGCGCGGTCCTGCGGCTTGAGCTCTGGTCTGCGCCGGGCAAGCAGGATTTCGAGATCTGCGGCCGGCAGCGCGCCGAGACGATGAATAACGGCGCGGGAGCGGATGGTGGGCAGCAACTCCTGCGGGTTCTCAGTGAGAAGAATGAGCGAGGTGTGGTCGGGCGGCTCTTCAAGCAGCTTGAGGAGGCTGTTGGCGGCCTCCTTCATGAAGGCGGATGAAGTGAAAATCGTGAAGGCGCGTAGCGACTCGGCGGGCGGCCGGTAAAAGGCGACGTGAATGGCCTGGCGAACCTGGCCGAGCTTGATCATGAGCTGCGGTGGGTCGGGCGGAATGACCAGCAGGTCAGGGTGTGTCTGGATGAGGATGCGCGTCTCGCGCTTATCCGTCTCGCGCAGATCGTCGCGTGCGGTCACGGCTTCTTCCACCAGCGTCTCGAGGTCGGCGGAGGCAGCGATGCGGACGCAATTCGAGCAGACGCCGCAAAAGTCGGGCAGTCCGTCAGTCTCCGTTGGCTTGAGGCAGTTGACCGCCTGGGCCAGCATCAGGGCGAGCGTGTATTTTCCCGCGCCGCGAGGGCCAGCCAGGATCATCGAGTGCGGAAACCGGCCGGCGCGCACGCTCTCGCGCAGGTGAGTCACGGTGGCCGTGTTCCCCAAGAAATCCTGGAAGCCCATGAAACGAGAGTAGCAGCGATCCGTGCGGCGCGGACCATGAGCGCGGATCGTGAGCTGTGATCCGCGAACCGTGAAATGTCGACGGCCGATTGGGGCGCAAGAAGTAGCTTGTTTTCGTGCATTTAACAAGAATCGAAGAAAATCTGTCAACTACACTTGACACATTTTGCAATTAGTTGTAATGTCTACTTGTCATTTTGTAAAGGAGACTTACTATGTTCTGCACGACCAGTAGTCCCGAGCAACGCCGGTGGGTGCGCTCCTGCTGGATGAGCGCCGCGATAGTTGTGCCGCTCGTAATAGGCGCCGCCCTTGCGTTTCGCCTTTACCATCTGCACGGAGTTGCGGCCTACGCCGTAGCTGTTCTGCCGACGCTCCCGATTCTTTGGGTGCTCGCGGAGCTGGGCAGGTACTTGGCTGTGGAGAAAGACGAGTTCCAGCGAAACGTTCTCATCCAATGCGTCCTTGGCGGCACCGGGGGAACTTTGGCCACGACTACGATCTGGGGCTATCTGGAGGACTTTGCCCGCGCCCCGCACCTCGATCTGGTCTATGTTTATCCGATCTTCTGGTTGTTCGTTTTGGTCTCATATCCGGTGGTCACGCTGAGATACAAATGACCGCCGTCGGCGCCTGGAAAACAGCTGGTTCAGTGTCAATGTGCAAAGGAAGCCAATCATGAATCGTCGCGTCGGCAGTCCCGCGAAGTATCGATTTGAGGACCGATTCCTCTTCTTCATCGTGCCTTTATTTGTTCTTGATGGAGTTCTTGGTTTTTGGGGATTTCACTACCATCACCTTCACCCGGCCGGCGCACTGGCCGTTGTTTGCGCCGCTTTGCAGTCGTCGCCGATCATCGCATTCATCGTCATCATCGCTTTGTACCTGGCGGAAGAGAACGATGAGTTTCAGAAATCTATTCTCGTTCAATCGATGCTGTGGGCCATCGGGGTGACCCTGGCGGTGGCCACATTTTGCGGAAGCATGGAGAAGTACAGTCAAGGTCCGCGCGTGGATATCGCGTCGGTTCAATTTCTGTTTTTTATCGTCATGATCATCGCCATCGGAGCGAATCGCTGGAGGTACAGATGAACAACCGCGCGCGAATGCTGCAACCCGATGGTGCAGCCGGCGTAACTCGAAAGGAGGCCGCTCATGACTGATCGAATCAAAAATCTCGCAAGATATCGCATGGAAGACCGCATGCTCTTCATCGGCATGCCGTTGCTCGTGGCGAATATCGCATTGGCGATTTGGGGATCCGGCTATCGCCATCTGCACCCGGCAGGCGTATTGGCGTACCTTCCAGCCATTTTGTTTGCGCTCCTGGGTGTCGCTTTTATTGTGATCTTCGGCCTCTACCTGTCAGAAGAGCAGGACGAGTTTCAGCGGGCCATCTGGGTCCAGGCTTTGCTGTGGGGCATTGGGGCGACCCTGACCGTCATCACATTTTGGGGATCTCTGGTGGAATTCGAGCTGGTGAAGGATCTGAAGCTCATGTTTGTCTTTCCTCTGTTCATGCTCATCACGTGCATTGCCAGGCTCGTGCTCAAGCTGAGGTACCGATGAAAAACCGGCTGAAGGTGCTGCGCGCGGAGAGGGACTGGTCGCAGGGCGATCTGGCCCAGCGGCTGGAGGTGTCGCGGCAGAGCGTGAACGCGATTGAGACGGGCAAGTTCGATCCCAGTTTGCCGCTCGCGTTCAAGCTGGCGCGGCTGTTCGAGAGGCCGATCGAGGAGATTTTCACGGACGAGGAGGAGCGGAGCAGCGAATCAGGAAACCAGCAGGTCAGCGAATCAGCGAGTTAATGAGCCAGCGAGTCAACAAGTCAACGGACGGGCCCCTTTGCGGGGCCTGTTCTGTTTTTGAGGGGCTGCGAGCGCCCAGAGGAACGAATGAGGAGAAGATTTCTGAAGCACGCGAAGAATTCACAGTGGCCAATCAGGTCCGCTGCTGTAGACTTGCCGTGGTCAGGCATTCCCCGGGGCATCGCTGACTAAATCAAAACTGGAGAAATCAGATGAACACAAGGCATTGGAGTGTCTTCACGGGTTTGTGCGGACTTGCAGTGTTCGCGCTGAGCGCCATTCCGTCGGGCGCGCAGGCGACAGAGGTCAAAGAGAAACCGCCGATGTACTCGTATGTTTCTAATTGGCAGTTTCCGCGAGAGCGTTGGGGCGACGTGGGCAAGATCAATGCCGCGGACAACACTATTTTTCAGGCCGCGCTGGCCGACGGAACGCTCGTGGGCTACGGCAACGATGCGAATATGGTGCACACGCCGGACGGCGAGTCGCATGATACCTGGTGGTCGTCGACGTCGCTGGCGGGACTGTTGAAGGTGCTGGATAAGTTGAGAGCGCTGGACAATGCCGATTCGCCGATTTCGCTCAGTCCCACGAAACACTGGGACCTCGTTCTCGTGAGCCACTATTACAACTGGAAGCCCGGCCCCTATACGGGCGCGTATGTCAACGTGATGATGTACCAATTGAAGGCGGACGCGCCAGACGATGCGGTGAGCACACTGAGCAAGAACGTGGTTGTGCCGCTGATGGAGAAGCTGCTGGCCGACGGCACCATTCTGGAATACGAAGTTGACACCGAGGCCATCCACACCGACGCGCCGGGTTTGGTTGCGATCGTCTATGACACACCGCAACCGGAAGGCGTGGATACGGTGCGCGCCGCGATCAGGGATTCACAGAAAAACAACCCTCTGATCGGCCCCTCATTCGATTCCTGGATCGACTATAGCCAGCATCGCGATGAGCTGCTGAAAGGGAACGGCGCGTACAAGTAGGACGCGAGCCCGCTGAGTTACCGGAACTAGATGCGAACATCCCCGACCCTGGGCGCGCCAACATGTGCGCCTCGGGCGGCCACCCGTAGATTTCCATCGGTTGAATGTTGCGGCTGCAAGGTTCGCCGCTGCTTGACACGAACCAACGCCTCCCCCGAAAGCCAGGAGGACACGTGAAATTCATTGTGAGTTGGAGTTTGCCCCAGGCGACCTATCACGGCGCCACGGAAAGGTTTATGAAGGCGGGCGGATTGCCCCCGGCGGGTGTGAAGCTGATTGGACGCTGGCACGGAATGAGCGGCAAAGGATTTGCGGTTGTGGAGACCACCGATCCGAAGGCTCTATACGCGTGGTTCGCGGAATGGACAGAGTTTCTGCCGCTTGAGACGACTCCGTGTCTTGAGGACGCGGATGCCGGCGCGGTGCTGGCGACGTTCAAGAAGTAACAAAGAAAACAAGAGCGGCCCGGAGACCGGGCGGCGCGAAGAGACGCACTCGGCCGCAGTAGCGATGGCCGCGGCGGCGCGGGAGTGGTCTGCGTAAGGGGCGAGTGATCAAGTCAGCAAGTTAGCGAACAGGCCCCATTTCGGGGCCTGTTTTGTTTGCGGCAGGGTGATTACTTCCCGGTATAGATGACGTGCCAGATCGAGCGGGAGCCGTCGTCCGACACAAACAGCGATCCATCCGGCGCCACCGCTACTCCCACGGGACGGCCCCAGACATCGCCGTCGCCATTGCCGATGGTGAAGCCGGTGAGGAAGTCTTCATACTCGCCGGTGGCGTGGCCGTTGTGCATGGGCAGGCGGATGACTTCGTAGCCGGCGCGCTGCGCGCGGTTCCACGAGCCGTGCTCGGCGGCGAAGCCGTCACCCTTGAACTCCGCGGGAAACTGCGAGCCTTCATAAAAGGTCATCTCGAGCGAGGCGAAGTGGGGCTCGAGCAGAATGTCCGGCGTGATGACCTTGTCGCGCAGCTCGGGGTGCTTGCCCTCGTGGCGCGGGTCCTGGTGCGGGCCCATGTACCACCAGGGCCAGCCATAAAAACCGTGCTCCTGCACATGGGTAATGTAGTCGGGGACGAGGTTGTTGCCGAGTGCGTCGCGCTCGTTGGTGGAGCACCATAGCTGGCCGGTGATTGGATTGATGGCCTCGCCGACACAGTTGCGAATGCCGTAGGCGTACACCTCGACGAACTTGCCATCGGGCGTGAATTCGAGCACATCGGCGCGGTGGAATTCCTCGGGGTGCGTGTCGGAGTCGTCGACGTTGGAGTGCGAGCCGACGGAGGCGAGGAGCTTGCTGCCGTCGAGGGTGAAGGCGAGGTCGCGTGTCCAGTGGCCTCCGCCGCGCAGGCGTCCGCCGCCGGGAAGATCGGCGAGCTGCTCCACGGGGCCGGTGGCTGTGAGGTCGCCGTTGTGGTATGGGAAGCGCACGATGGCGTCGGTGTCGCCGATATAGACCCACTTGGGATTGGGGCCGAGCGGATAGAAGGCGATGCCGAACGGCTGGTGGAGATCGGTGGCGAAGACCGAGACCTGCTTTGGTTTGCCGTCTGCATCGACCCCGCGGAAGATCTTGATTTTGCCGGTTTCGCTCTCAGCCAGGAAGAGATCGCCGTTGGGAGCGAAGCGGATGAGGCGGGGATTGTCGAGACCGGTGGTGTAGAGCTCGACCTTGAAGCCCTTGGGCGCGATGGGCCAGGCATTTGCGGGGCGGGGAACGATGTTGGCGCCGTTGTCGACCGATTGTTCGGGCATGGGCTCAGGCAGGTCGGCGACGGTAAGATGGCGTCGAACGCCGGGGGCTTCGTGAGCCGCGTCAGTGAATGCGGCCTGACCGGTGAGAACGATGTGCCTGGGGACGGACTTGGCGGCGTCATCGGTGGCTGGGCCTGATGCGGCGGCGGCGGTGAGAGTGGATGCGAGGACTGCAACGCCAACAAAGACGGAAGCGGCGAGGAGATGGTGATGATGTTTCATGAGACCTCTCGATGAGATGAAGTTCAACGGGTTGCGGCGCGACTGGAGCGGGCAACCGGGGAGCCCGTGCCCATTGTTTCAGATGCGCGGGCGGGGCGGTGGGTTCCAGCGCAACGGAGCGGTCAACCCAGCGACGAAGACCTATCCGCATCCTGTCCATCCTTGAGGAGCCCGTCAACCGCCCGCCAAATTCAGATCCATTCTTGCCGCCAGCTCCATTAACCCCGCAAACCCTGCCAACTCCGCTGCCTATTCTCGCTCCTTGCTTTTTCGTCAAGCCCTTGCGCTCAGCCGTCCCCCGCAACACGCTGAAAACACAACAAGAATTGCCCTCACCAACTTTGCCGATTATTTCCTCGAAATCGCTACACTTGTCTTAGGTGCGGCAAATGCTGGCTAGCGCTCGGGCAAACCCAAAATTCGCTTACTCCGCCAAGGCGGCTACCGGCAACCGGCTGTCCCTGTTCCCTGTCTTTCCCCACCCCCCGGTCCACAGAGCCCCCCCATGCCGTTTTGTGAAACTGTGAAACTGTGAAACTGTGGACCGTTCTGAATCAACAACTTGCAGCCACAGTTTCACAGTTTCACAGTCTCACAGTCCAGTTCCGATGCGAGAGAAGAAGCAACCTCTGAAAACGCAAAAAAGTATTCAGCGAACCTCAAGCGATCCGGAAAGAGGCAGATGATCCGAAGATGGACCGACGAATACTCCGTAATCGCCCGGCGCGAGGTTCCAGCGGCTAGCCGATTCGTCGAAAGTCTGCAAGACTCGCGGATCGATTGAAATTGTAATGATCTGCGATTTGCCGGGATCGAGTGTGATGCGCGCGAACCCAGCGAGGCGCTCAAAGGATTCGTCGGTGGATTCGTCCGCGCCTTTGGGGAGGGCTGCGTAGACTTCCGCGATTTCAGTCCTGTCCTTATGCCGGTATTGCGGACGGTGAAACGCACGGTTTTTGCCGCTGAATCGATGCTGAGAGCCGAATAGGCGAAGGTGGTGTAGGACAAGCCGAAGCCGAAGGGAAACAGCGGCGTCTTGTGCTGGGCTTGAAACCATTTGTAGCCAACTTCGGCGCCTTCGTCATAGTGAACGGCGTAGTTCGAAGGCGGAGCGCCTGCATTGACCGGTGCTGCTCCTTGCCCTCGAAGATGCGGCGGTGGTGGCGGAATGACCGCATGGGGAAGGTCCTGCTCGTTCTGGGGGAAGGTGATGGCGAGCTTGCCGGATGGATTGACGTCGCCCGCGAGCACGTTTGCGAGAGCCTTGTGTCCTGAGCTGCCGGCGTACCAGGCTTCGACGACGCCGGCGACCTTGTCGATCCACGGCATGGTCACGGCGCTTCCGGTTTCGAGCACGACGATGGTGTGAGGGTTGGCCGCTGCAACCTGCGCGATCAATGCGTCCTGATTGTCGGGGAGCGACAGATTCGGGAGGTCCATGCCCTCGGACTCCCACTGATACGCAAAGACGATGGCAAGATCGGAACTCCGGGCGAGCTTCGCGGCGGAATCCGGATCCGTTCCGGGATCGAAGTCAATCTTTGTATGCGGCAGTTTCGCGCGCAGGGCCAAGAGCGGAGACGTGGGGAACCAGATGTGGTTTTGCCAGCGTGTTGCACCTTTGCCGGGGGCCAAGATGGCGTTGCCGCCAGGCGGGTCAACCTGCGCCGATCCTCCGCCAGAGATCATGCCGGCGTCAGCGTGTCCGCCGATGATGGCGATGCTGTGGATACGGGCCGGAACGATCGGCAGCACCGCTCCGCGATTCTTGAGGAGAACGATGCTGTTCTCCTCCACGCGCTGCGCAATTTCGAATCCCTTTTCAACATCGACCACGCTTTTTTGCGGCGGATCGTCGACGATTCCCGACAGAAACTCCGCATAAAGAACTCGGCGCACATGGTCGTCAATTTCAGAGAGAGGGACGCGCCCGGCATCGACGGCTTCTCGCAGCTTCGCGCCGAAGAAGTTCGACATGGGCTCCTCCTGGTCAAGCCCGGCTGCGGATGCCTTCTCCGTCGAGTGAGTCCCGCCCCAATCGGAGACAACGAAGCCTTTGAAGCCCCAATCATTCTTGAGCACATCGCGCAGGGTGTAGGAGTTCTCGCAGGCGTAGTCGCCGTCGATCCGGTTATAGGAGCACATGATCGCGCCGGGATTGGCGATGGAGATGGCGATATGAAACGCGAGCAGATCCGACTCCTGCATGCCGCGTTTGGAAATGATTGCATTGACGAAGTTGCGGCCTGTTTCCTGGTCGTTCATGGCGTAGTGCTTGATGTCGCCAACCACATGCTGGGCCTGTTCACACTTCATCAGATTGCCGACGATTGTTCCGGCGAGCAGCGGGTCCTCGCCGCCGTACTCAAAGGTGCGGCCGTCTCTGGGCTCACGAGCGAGGTCAACTCCACCACCCAGAGTCATGTTGAAACCCTGCGCGCGAAGCTCGCGGCCAATCAGAGCGCCGTATTCGCAAGCGGATTCCGCGTCCCAGCTTGACGCGGCTCCCAGGCTGGATGGCATTGCGGTCGAGTATCGTCCGTTGGCGCCGCTATCGCGGACTCCGTAGGCCGCATCGGAGATGACGAGCGAGGGAATGCCGAGGCGCTTCACGCCCTCGACGTAACCCGCGCCGCCGTTGGAGAGTGGCGTAAGCGGCGCCTGCCAATTGGCATCGTGAGCCATTCCATTCCCATGCAGCAGGGCGATCTTCTCGTCGAGCGTGAGCTGTTTGAGGACAAGCTCGGCGCGTTCTTCCGGCGAGAGCTGGGGATTCATCCAGGGCCGATCGGTTTGCTGAGCAGCGGCGTCCGGGGCGGAGTTCTGGGCGACGGCAACAGCGGGTCCGAGAGCGGTTGCGAAGACGGCGACAAATAGAAGAGAGGAGCAAGGAATTAACGAGCGCTTCTGCATAGGTCTCCAGGCAGGTCCCATATTACAACGCGGAGCTAACAGGATGAGCGGGCCTGGCAGGTCGGCAAGTCAGCGAAAAGCGGCCTTGAGGGAATGAAGCTCGCGTTTGTTGTGGAATGTCCGATCGACGGGCTACAGACCGCTGAGGGAACTGGCGGGGAGGGTGGCGGTGACGATGACGCGCTCGCCGTGCTGCGCAACTTCGGCGTTGTTGAGGAGTTCCTTGAAGGCGTCGTTGGCGGGCGATTCGCCGAGGGGCTGGGCGAGGCCGCGGGTGAGAGTGACGAGGGTGGCGAGGTCGGCGGCCTGGCTGGCGGCTTTGTCCTGGCTGGGAGCGATCTCCTCGACCTTGAAGCGCAGCGCGCCGATGGAGCCGGGAACGGGAAGTGCGGGCGCGACGCTGGCGATGATGGTGGAGTCGGGTTCGAGCGGCAGGGCGAGGCCGAACACGTGAATGGAGCCGCTCTCAGAGAAGGGAAGGCCGATTTGGCCGACACCCCAGGCGAGGGAGAGCAGAGGCACGTCGTGGAAGTGGCGCTCGAGGAGCGAGGAGCCGGCAAAGGGCAGCGCGGCGGCGCGATGGCGGTCGAGCATGGAGTGGATCTGCTCGGTGGTGGGAGTGTTGGAGACGGCGACCATGTCATAGCCGATTTGCGCAACGCGGACGGTGCGGTCCTGGGAGGTGATGCTGTAGATGGTGTGGCCGACGTAGGTTTCGCGCGAGGTGGCATGAGAATCGAGCCACGCGTTCAGCTTCTGGCCGGTGATTTTGCCGACGAGGACCATGGAGTAAGCGACGGGGCCGTTGGGGCCATTGGGATCGGGCATGCGGTGCAGGGCGATGGCCACCTGATCGAGGTCGCGCTCGGGATCGATGCCGATAGCGTCAATGAATTGCTGGTACTCGGGGACCCGGTTGGGCGGCTTGAAATCCTTGTGGGAAAGGGTACGGATGGCCTTGAGGTTGAAGTAGACGATGCCGTCGGATTCAGGGAGCAGGCGCGCGGCCTCGGGCGGGGCCTTGGAGCGCAGAAAGATGGCAACGGCCAGCAAAAGCAGGACCGCGGCGACGATGAGAAGCGTTCTACGGGTGCGTCGGCTCATTCGCGAGGCTCAAGAAAGCCGTCAGGAATGAGCGTAACACCTTAGGTCTGCGGTGGGGGCGGAGGCGCTTGAGCAGGAGCCGGAGTGGTCGAAGGAACTGTTGGCGGAGGCGCCGCGGTAGGGGCCTGTATGGGCGCCGATGCAGGATCCAGGTCAGCGCTGAGATGAACGCTGCCGCCAGTGACATTCAATTTGCGAGTCCAATCCGCGAATCCTTTCTTCTTGACCGCAATCTCGTGGCTTCCAGGCGCGACGGGGACGGTGGAGGGTGTGTTGCCGACGAATGCGCCGTCGATCTCGATGTCCGCGCCGGGCGGGGAGGAATCGATGACGAGTGAGGCCTCCGTGACGGCGGGCGGGGGCGGTGCAACGGGGGCTGGCGCTACCCCGAAGTTGGCCATGTTGAGGTGCATGTCGCCTTCGACGAAAGCGGTGACCTCGGTCCCTTGCGGGATGGTGATGTCTTTACCCTTCATGAAGAGAAACAGCGGCGCGGCAGGAAAGAAGACGATCGAGGTCGCGACCATGGCCCCGGTCATTGCGCCGACGTGGCCGCCGCCTTTGTTGTCTTGGGTCGCTCGCAGCGCGACCTTTTCCTGGTCGGCAAGGCGCGCATAGCTGATGTTGAGGTTCAGCTTGCCGGCCCTGCCCATGCTTTTCTTGGCGTTGCACTCGGTGACGGTTCCAATTGCCGTAGCGCCCTTGGGGAGTACAACGACGTCGTCGACCTTGACCTCTTCCACAACTTCGAAGGGGATTTCCTGGCCAACCTTGGCGTCTGCCGAGGAGATCGTCTGGCTGAGACGCAGCTTCACGGGTGTTCCATCAAGAAGAGTGTGCGGCTGCGGTGGTCCCGTTGGAGTCGCTGCTGCTTGGGCTGGAGATTCAGGCGCGGAATTTGCAGTGGCGGGCGCTTGTTGAGCTGAAAGCAGAGAGCAAACTACCAGAGATAAGAGCGAAAGAATGTACTTACGCATATAGCTTCTCCTTGTCTTTCAAAACGACAAAATCGACTCAAGGGAAGCACCTGAATCATGTACCGAAACTCAGATTCACGCAAGAGATTGATGGATTGCGGCCCGAGGAGCGAAAGCGGGCACGAATGCTCGCGACCCCATTGGGAAAAAGGGGACGCGGCACGCGGGTGGTTGCAGAGCTTGGCTAGTTGACGACAGCGAAGGTGAAGATCTGGCCGGAGCTTGAAGGGGTCTTTGACGAGGCCGTGTCCTGCGGCTCAAGAAAACCGAACTCGCCCTCGCCGATCTCCGAACCGAGGACGATCTCGTAGGCAGATGGGCCGATTTGCTTGCTCGAGAAATCAATCTCGTCCCGAAGCGAGCTGGAAGATTCATGAATGAGTCCGCCGGCGACGGATTGGAACTGGCGATTGTTGCCGACGATGTGAAGGCGAACGAGCTCGTAATCGTTGGCTGTGCGTCCCTGCGGGACGTGGAGGATGAAAGTAACGGGTGTACTGACGACGAGCCGGCTACGCATGCCTCCAACGAGGCCGTTCAGGTCTTCTTTCATGAGACCGGCCGAGGCGACGTGCTTGACCATTCCGCCTGACTGAAAGATGACGACCTCAGAGGGCAATGGCTGCCAATTGCCGCCGCTGTCTTTGTAGTAAGCGCCGATTTTTTCGACACCGGGAGGAAGCGGAGCAGCGGGTTCAGGGGGGGCGGGAGCCGAAGGAGCGGCGGAGTCGGGCGCGGAGGCAGTCGACTTGGCGACGATGGCCGCGATGGCCTTGTCGCTGACGCCGGCCTGCTTGAGCGCGATCAGACCGTCGGGCGAGGTGTCGTAAGCGCCGGATGAGGCATTGATGGTGGCGACGATGACGTCGTCGGAGAGCTGAGCCTTGACCATCTTGATGACGGAGTCGTTGTTCAGCGCCTGCTGGGCAATGAGGAATGGGCAAAACACCAGGAACAGAACCGCGCAAACGACCTTGCGCATGAAAGCCTCTCCTTGAAGATCGGGGTCGGGAACCGTGTTGCAGGGTACTAAAGAGAATCATCCACTGAGGCGCGGCTTTTTCGCAAGAGGACTTTCGGGTTATGGTGTGCGGATGCGCAACACGAAGGCGCGCAAGAGAATGCCCGCCGCAAGGGAGAGCGGCGGGCGCGGGAGGGCGGCGACGGCTGCTACTGGGTCTCGGAGGAGACTCGATCGCCTTCCTGGAAACCGGACCCGGAGACAGGAACGCAGACTGAGGAGGCATCGTCAACGTCGGTGGCGCGAATCACTCCGATCGTAGAGGTGAGGCGGCGAATGACCTGGCCGGTGGAGGGGTCCTTGATTTCCTTGGTGACGCGGAGGACTTGAAGCTGATCGCCAACCTTGACGCCGGCTTTGGCGCCAACGTTGAGGATAATCTGTCCGCCATCGACCGCGGCGACAAGGCCATCGACTTTGACCGTGCGCACGGTGACCTTGGAGGCATCGGCGATCAGGTTGGCGGAGAGCTGATCGACGGCCGCCTTAGTGGCCTCGCCGATGATGGTGTTCTGGAAGTTGCTGGAACCGAAGTCCACGTTTCCGCTGCCAAAGCCGTGCCAGTTGCCGCCGCCGCCCAGAAGCGAGGTGGAAGAGCGGCTGGACTGGCCCGTGCCCTCTGCCACGGCCAAGATTTCGCCGGTGTCGACGTTGACCACGCGGAGATTGATGACCACGTTGGCCTTGGAGTTGGAGTGGCCGATGCCGCCCACGCCGAAGCCATGCCAGCCGCCGCCTCCGCCGCCCACGTTCTGGTTCTTGGTCTCGTTGCCGAACTCGGTGATGGCGCCGATGATGATGGCGTCAACGCCGGCCAGCTTGCCCAGGCGCGCGGCGGTGGCGGGATCGGCGCGATTTGAATTGGAGAAGTTCTGCTCGGCCATGAGCTTGTCGAGGGCCTGGCGCTCGTAGACGGAGAAGGTGCCGTCCTTGACCAGGTTGGTGATGAGAAGATCGGTGATACCCTTGCCCACGTCGACATCCGTGCCGAACATGGCAGAGGAGTAGCTTTGCACAGTAGCGTAGTCGAAATCGAGCACTGCGACGCGAGGTTTCCGCGTGGGAGCGGTTTGGGCATTGGCGGGTAACACGGCCAGGGCGGCAGCGAAAGCCAACAGCGCCGCCAGTAAAGAAGCTGATCTCTTCCGTTTCATCGTGTGACCTCAGAAGGTGAAGATAGGGACCTGAAAGAAGCGTCGAATCCTCGCGCCGCCTCTGTCAAGGCAAATCGGAGAGGAAAACAGAATGTTTGCGGGAGTTCAAGGGAAGGGGAGCCGGCGCTCGAGAGAACGCAAGGAGATCGCACGGCCGCAGGTTTTGAGCAGAACAAGCGGGACAGGTGGTGGCCCCGGCGGATCGGTTCGGAGCGGCAGTTTTGGGCTTTCTCACCGTTTGCTCGGGGTGCGGCGGTGTGCTAACCTTGATTCCTGTGCCGTGTACGCGGAAAGCTGGAGTGTGTCCGCGCACAAGTCGGCCTCCGGGAGGGTTTCCGGGTGGGTAAAGAGCTGGCGTAGCTCAGCTGGTAGAGCATCTGATTTGTAATCAGAGGGTCGGGGGTTCAAATCCCTTCGCCAGCTCCACAAGACGG
>Ga0187891_1002291_pt1 | contig 14684 bp, 18 predicted proteins | sample June2016WEW_21_4_FD_132990 | JGI IMG/M metagenome (GOLD analysis project Ga0187891, IMG submission 132990) | Peatland microbial communities from SPRUCE experiment site at the Marcell Experimental Forest, Minnesota, USA - June2016WEW_21_40 | ecosystem: Environmental > Terrestrial > Soil >... | reverse complement strand
CCGGTGTATGGTTCCGGCGCGGTCGTCTTTGCATGGTCTCTCCTGATTCGCAGGCAACAGCGTGCCCGCCGTCAGGCAGAAACTCCACCTAGCGTCCTGTGCAAATTTCCGAGGCCAGCTCTGTTAAGATTGTTTAATCCGGATTCTCACGCGCCTTTGGTGCGCCACTATCCTGCATCTCGCCATTCTTCGAAACGCACTCGCGAAAAAAATCCCTTTCAGCTTGGGCATATGGCTTATGTCCATGTGGTCGCGGGTGCGCCTTTATGGCCATTTCTCGACACTTTTTTGCAAGATCAACGCTAATGGCGACAGCGGGCAATGCTGAAAGTACTAGGAACTGGAGAAACATCAGCACTCCGGCAAAGCGGGTCAAGATACTTCTCATGACGGGTCTCCTTCTCGCAGTGAGCAAAAGAGCGGGTTTCGCATTAACAATCAAAACCTAGATTATTTTCCTCGCGCGACAATAGTGCCGACCAAGTACTCAAGACGCCAAAAGCCAAAATAATCAGGAAATAGCCCACCAACGCCGACCGTTTCCAATCCGGCAGTCGTGCGTTCTCCCCGATATTCGGGCATAAGACCAGGTTGCCTGCTGCCATCCTAGTTTTCTAAGAAGCAATGCGCCGGGCGTAGAGAGGGCGCGAAAGGAAAACACCTGCCGATCGCGGCTGGGCACCGGCGCGCAAGCAAGGGGCGCTACCCACCGCCTCTTTGCTGATGTCATGCAGAGGTGGTGTTTCACATGCTTTATTAAGGCCGCGCGGCGCGGCAGGCTGGACCGTAGGCCGAATTGCGATCCAATCCGGCCACGCAGAAATTGATGCCCCAATCTAAACCGATCATCCCGGTATCCTCGGCAATCGAGTAATAGATCCGACGCCGCACGCCGTCGTTGATCACCGCCGTTCCACTGCAGAAGCGGCGCGGAATGGATTGCGCCGCCCAAGGCAGCACCGCGGTCTCGCGGATGTTCTCGATACCGACGATCTCCAGTTTGGAGTTCCAGAACCGAGCCTCATTGGTGTGGAAGTTACCGATGATGCGGTCAAGCGCCGGCGGATAATCACACCCCGGCATAACGCGATCGTAGCGCGGACCTGACAACCAGAAATTCTTCTCGAGCCAATTCGCCGCTTGCAATTGGGAGACCGAGATAACAATGAGCGCTAAGCCAAGCGCAACGCCTACGATCCGAGCGGACATTGCCCTTTGCCCCACCGTCTTGCGTATAGCCATTAACCTGCCGCGACAGCGATTGCCGGTCAAGGGCGGTAAATACGAATCACGGCGAAGGCACCGGCGATCAGATCGCCGCGCGGCGCTCACCGTTAGGACCCCAGGGCATCCTGGCCCCGCTTCTTGTGAGTACGAACGCAAATGCGATCAAAGTGCGTCCTTATTAGCCGATCAGCGAGCCGGCCCTGCGCGGCCAAACAGATCCTACGCGCCCGGACCAGTTGCGAGTGCCTGCCGATGCGGCGAATAAACCATATTTTTAGCCCGCTATTTAAACTGATCTTACGCCTTCACCGCTAGGGTGGCGCCACAACGATCGCGCCATTTTTGATCTCCGCTTTGGAATAGCTTACGAATATCCTTGCGAACTGACATGACAATGCTGATTGGCTTGCGCGATTTTGAATGGAATTCACATCACGGGCTTTGGAAGGCTTGACCCTACTGCGGGGCTCTGCACGGAGAGGGTGAACGGAGCGAAAATGAGCCTTAGCTTTGTCGACGACTTGCAGGCACAAGTGGAGCAGCTCGAAAAGCAAATCCTGGAGGCGGAAGCCGCCGGGAATGACAGCGGAGGAGACCGGGTGGCGCTTTCGCACCTCAAGGCGCTGCTCGAGCACTTTCGGGGCAAGTTGAATAAATCCCCGACATGATGTCGGAGATCAAGAGAGGGACGTCGCGGATTTTGGGGAGCTTGACCCTTCGGCGGGACTTGAGCTCGATTTTTTTCTCAAGAATCAGCTTCGGCGTGCTCACGACGAACCGCTTGTGGCTTCACAGTGAAACGGTCGCCCGCTCACCAACGTAGCGCCGTCAATGCCGTTTAAGGAAATCTACGAGGTGGCAGGGATTCGGACGAGTTCACATTCTGGAAGGCGGCGCTTTGCAACGCGGCTCAATGACAAAGGGGTGGTTCTGCGGACCATCGAGAAGCTCAAGGGGCATGGCCATATCGGTACGACGGCGCTGTACTGCGAGGTATCGGGTACGACGCTTCGCAATGTCATGGAGTGGGTGTAAATAACCCGCTGTCAATCGATGACGACTCCGGAAACGTGAAGTCTTATAGCGAGGACACGATCATGGCAAAGGATACCAAGCCGTTGGAAGACTTGAACGCAAATGCAAAGCAGGTAGTAGAGCAGACGATGGAGCAAACGCGGGGAGCGTTGGATAACTATTTCAACTTCATTCAGAAAACGATGTCATCCTTTCCATTGGGTGGAACGGAATTCGGCGAGAAGCTAAAGGGCTACGCCGAGCAAAACATCAACGCGACGAACGAATACGTACTCAAACTGAGCGAAGCCAAGGATCTCCAAGAGGTCATTCGAATTCAGACTGAATTTGTGCAAACGCAATTTAATGCGTTTGGTGAACAGACCAAAAGCCTCGCGGAGACATTTACAAAGGCAGCAACAGAGGCGGTCAAGATGCGTTTCCAAAAGTCTTGACTGGGCAAGGGTTTTATACCCCCCCAACTTATCCCCGCTATTCAACCACTGCAAAATCTCTGCAAGTTGCAGTGGTTTAGCTACAAAGCGCACGGCCTTGGCGGAGAGCGGTGCGTGTGACGCAAAAAGTTCAATATAAAATGCACTAACCTACCTTCACGAATTGTTGAAGAGGCCACCGCAAGAATGACACTGAGGCAGGTAACGGTTCCAACTGCGGAGCGGAGGGATTCGTTATGACACTCCAGGTCGCTGTGTCCATGCGTTACCTCCACGAACGGTACTTCGGGCGGCCCGCTTGCCCAAAGTGCGGTGAATTAATGATGGCATCGCAATCCTCTGAGTACGTCATAACGTCCGTCACAATTGAGTATGTGACGGATGCGGTTATCGCTTCAAGACATTGATCAGGTTCAAGGCAACCTGACGCGTGACGGTGTCGATGGACAGAGCCGCAGTACGCAGAGGCTTTCCCGGATTGTCGAGCCAAGGCCGCTCGACGAATTATACCGTGCGGCAATACGGATCATGGTGTGGATATCAAGCCACCCCTATGTCGCGGCGGGATGCAACGGGAACACATCCTCCAGTTCCCCGTTCCCGTCGGCAGACCCTAAACCCCGCTTACGCGGGGTTTAGTTTTAAACCGCGACCATAGGCCAGTGGGCACTCGCGCACGCGAGTACCGGACGCCGAGAAGATTCTTCCATCATCTTGGAGCGACCGACGGCAAAATCGACAGCCCAGCGGGAGGAATTTGTGAACAGCACTTTAGCTCAGCGGCTTAGGATCATGTCCTCGGACTTGCTCGCTAAAGCTTGATCCGCCGATCTGGCTCTCGTAGGCTCATCAGCGACGATTGTTTGACTGCCTCCGCTGCGCGTCGGCCGATTGCTAGGCGCGTCGTTTGTTGCTGCGGCGACCGCGCGGCGTGCGTATTGAGGAGGGAGTATCAATAGACGTCCTTCGCGATCCCGGACGCCCTTCGATCTTCTCCCGCGCTGCGCTCGCGAGAAAAGCCGAACGCGTCAGCCCATGTGCCTTTGCTGCCTCGTCTATAGCATCGAGGAGACCGGCATCGAGCGACAAATTGGCCCGTACCGGTCGGCCGGCGTCAAGAAGCAGTGGCACTATGGCAAGGGCGGCCCCCTCCGTGAGCGCTACGGCAATCTCGGGATCGGCGCGCAACGCCTCAACCGAGCGCGGACGGGGTAACACCTCGCCATCGTCGATCGCATCTTCGACCCACAATCGCACCGCCTCGACGGCGTTACGCAGAGCTTCGTCTGTCGTCGAGCCGGCCGAGGTACAGCCTGGCAAATCAGGTACCACCACGCCATAGGCACCAGCCTTGCCGTCCACCAGTGCGATGTAACGCATGATACCCTCCCAACTAGGCCTGCCAGTCGGCAACTTTGGCGATCGCGCGCGCCACGCCAAGTGATAACTTACGATGACGTGGCACGATGATGCGGCCAGGTCTTGCGGGATGCTTATAAACATCATGGCCGCCACCATGGCGGCCGACCCAGCCGTCGCGTTCGAGCCGTGCGACCACCTTGTTCCTATTGGTTTCCGGCCGCGGCATTGGCTCGGCACAAATATATGCGCATCCGAAAATTCTGTCCACTTCTAAATACGCAATTATTTGCGCATAAGTAGGTTGCTGGTCGGCTTGTTGGCTGGACACCCCCAACGAGTCGGCAATCACCCTACCTCTGAAGGATCGGGAACATTTTGGCTTCGTTTCGCCGAAATAGGCATTGACAGGCCGGCTCAAGGTCATCGCTAGCGAGGGACCGTAGTCCGATGGACCGGGCATGTCATAGCTCGGCTTCCTGTTCAAGCTGCGCCTTGTTCTCAAGGCAATAATAGCCGGACAGTCGGCTCACCAGCTTGCGGCGCTTCCAATCATTGAGAATGCGGCTCACATTCTCGCGCGCTATGCCCGCCATGGCGGCGATATCGCTCTGTCCGATCTTCTGCCGGATGACAATGCGGCCCGCCCCGACATCTTGACCGAAATTCTCAGCTAACTCGAGCAGGGTCGCGGCGACTCGGCCTTTGAGTTTCAGGAAACTCCCGGCGGCGATCACAATATCGGTCTCGCGCAGACGGGAGGCGAGAAGCGCGACCAGCGTTTGGTAGACCTCGGGATGTTTTCGCGCGAACACGTCGAATGCGGCGCGGCTGAGAAAACTCAACGCAGCTTCGCGCACCGCCACCACGGACGCCGATCGCGGCCGCCCGTCGATCATGGCAAGCTCGCCGACAATGGCGCCCGGACCGAGGAACGCGAGGATCCGCTCGGAGCCGGAGCGCGAAACCATCGTTACTTTGAGCAAGCCGTCTTCGATCCGATAACAGCCGTCGCCCGGGTCGCCGGCGATAAACAGCACCTCATTGGCGTCGAGCCGTACCGGTTTCGCGCCGGTAAACAGATCTGTCGCGAGACGTCCGGGCAAAGCCGCCAGCACGCTCGGGCCCGATCGTGTGCTTGTCATCATGGGAGCCCACAGTCGGCTCGATGGTCTATCATGCCCTACTTGGCCTAGCCTCGATGTCGTTAGCACTGCTAGGCGGCCTCGGACTAGGGCTGAGTTGCATCCGATAATCGGCCAATAGCGGCTTCGCGAAGCCCGCGTCGGGCTACAAGCTTAGTGCAGGCTTCGAAACCATATGGGGTGATCGCGAAGACGACGCCATGCTCAGCCGAGGCGCTCAGTTCCTCAGAAATAAGCCCTGCTTTGCACCAGGCCTCGAAGTCCGCACGAAGTAACGGTGGCGAAAACTTGCGTCCGATGCTGTCTGTAAACTGCAACGGACTGCCGTCGGTTCGCTTCTGCCAAATCCCGTCTTTATTTTGTACAACATGGCCATTTTCGTCGGCCATGCGAACCAAGCGCTCGATCGATGGAACACACATAGCGCGTCTCAGCATAGACGCTGCCCTTCTTGTGGGCGTTCATTTGATGAATGATCCACCGAGGTTAAAATTTGCCTGAGGTGCAGGGCACCTTGCCAATTATCGGGAGAGCAAATCCGGTGGTCGGCGCTCACCATGACCGTCCCGTCTCCAATACCGCGCAGAACAGCCGCAAACATCTCGAGCGCCTCCACCTGTCGATTGTTCCGGCTCGCTATGCAGCGCATCTCGGATTTTCTGAAAATCCTATCCTCTCGGGGCCGCAACCTGATCTGAGTGCCAGGTCCGTCCACTGTCCGACTGCAGCGGTGGCAGCGAAAGCTCTGCTAAGTCATGTTGCGCGTCGGCAACACCTTGGGCAACGGCACGCTCCAGCCACTCGCGTGCCTCTTCGGGATTCAGTTCGTCCCCAACACCGCTTGCGAGGTATCGGCCGAGCATCAGCTGCGCCTGGCCGTGGCCAAGCATGGCCGCCGCGCGGAACCAGTTTTGGGCGGTTCGTCGGTCCACCGGTAGACCATGGCCGCCCCCATGCAGCGCTCCCAGCGCGAACATCGCGCCGCTGTGGCCTTGAGTGGCCGCCTTCTCGAATAATTCCACCGCGGCGGCAAGGTCGCGCGGGCCGCCACGGCCGTTCACCGACATCTCGGCCAGAGCGACTTGAGCGTCCGCCAATCCAGCCTCAGCGGCACGGCTGAACCAAGCGCGCGCCTCCCTCAGATCGGGTGTCACGCCGCGCCCTTCTGCCAACACGCGGCCGTACATGTACTGTGCCTCCGGCACGCCCTCGGCGGCGCGCCGCAGCCACTGTGCGGCCTGTTGCTCGTCTGGCTCGATGCCAACCCCCTTGGTTAGGCAGAGTCCGAGGTTGAAGGCGGCGACGAGGTCACCAGATGCGGCAGCCTGCTTGAACCATCCTGCTATTTTTGCCGGATCATCCGCAGCCCCCGCGCCTTCCAGAACAAGATTAGCCAGGTCGACCTGCGATGTCGGGTCGCCGGCTTGCGCTGAGACGCGCAACCAGCGTGCGGATTCCTCGTTGTCTTGCACCACGCCAGCCCCGGTCAGGTAGAGCGATCCCAACGCGCGGGCGGCGGTCGTGTTTCCCGCTTCGGCGGCTCGGCGGTACCAGTTGGCTGCCTCGGCATAATTCGGCGGCAATGGGCCGCCGCTCTGAGCGTAGAGATTACCGACCAAGACCGCCGCCTGCGGATCGCCGGCGAGCGCCGCACGGCGAAGCCATGATTCACCGGAAACGACGTCCCGTTCGACGTCGCGCCCCTCCATTAATGCGATGCCCCATCGAACCTGAGCGGAACGGTGACCTTTCTCGGCCGCACGCTGGTAAAGCTGTGCGGCAGCGGCCGGATCGCGCGTCACCCCTAGCCCCTGCTCGGTCAGTACGCCGAGCAGGTAAATCGCCGTCGGTAGCTCTGCTTCGGCGGCACGCCGCAGCTGGTCCGCGACCTGGCGCCGGTCTTCGTCGCTGGTGGCGCGCCGGGCCAGCGACAAGGCGTAACCGAGGTTTCCTTCCGGACATCCGGCTGCAGCGGAGCGCTCATACCATCGATGCGCAGTGTCCAAGTGGCGCATCGATTCTGGGCCGTAGGTCAGAATGTATGCGAGCAGCGCTTGACCGCTGGGGGAACCGGCCTCCGCCGCTTGGCAGGCCCATTTAAAGGCGGAGTTGAAATCCGGATCGCTGGGCGCCTCGGTAGCAAACAGCGAACCGGCCCGAGGCCGCGCCTCCAGAGCACCACCGCCCACTGCACCCGCGAAACCATGTAAGTAGAGCGCGGCCAGCCAAGATTGGGCTTCGACGCAGCCATGCGCGGCGGCACGTTGCAGCCAGCGCGCCCCTTCGGTCTGGCTGCGGGGCACGCCTGAGCCTTCGAGGTAGCACCGTGCGACCCGATACTCGGCGTCCGGGATGCCGGCCCTCGCGGCGAGCGTGAGCAGCGGGAAAGCCTCTGCGGTCTTGCCCTGTTCGCTCAGCCGGATTGCCCGGCGCAGCGCGGCGTCGGGCGCTGCGAGGCGGCCAATGAGCCGATCTACGACACTCATGCGCCTTGAGCCTATATGTAAGATCGCTTACCGCGCCGTTACGGCTCGCGCATGCCCTCGCGAGTGACCGGCAGCATAACCCCAAGGACATATTTCAAAACAGTATGCTTACCGACCTTAATGTCGGCGGTCACCGGCATACCCGGTATCACATGAAAGCCCCCGGGTACATTATGCAGGTCCACTTTGTCGATGGCGATTCGTGCGCGGTAGTAGGGTTCCGTACTGGTCGGCGGCACCGCGATCGCACTGGTGGGGTCGCGCGCCTCGGCTTGCGGCGTAAAGCTGTCGGGGCTGACGATCCGCACCGTACCCTCAGCGTAGCCGTATTGAGAATAGACAAAGGTATCAAACTTGATCACCACCGGATCCTGGACATGGACAAATCCGTTCTCGCGCCCGGAAATATTGGCCTCGACCTCAAGCGGAGCATCATTCGGCACCAAGGTAATAAAGTGCTGACCCGATTGCATCACGGAGCCCACCGACACCCTGGCTACTGACTGCACGATGGCGTCGACGTCACTGCGTAGCTCGACCAGTTTTCGGCGCAGGCTTGCCTTGTTCAAAAGTTCACGAGCATCATTTGCCTTGCCGCTGACTTCGGAGAGCTGTTGGGACGCTGTCGCCCGCCAGCCCTGGACATAGGCGTCGCGCTCCGCCGCCAGGGCCGACTGGTCAAGCTTGGCGCCTTCCGCGGTCCGCTGCGAATTGGCCAAAGAGCGCGCCATCTCCGCGCGCGTATCGGTGGCCTGCAGTGTGTTGAGCTTGCTGCCGGAATCCATCGCCTCGAGCTGTTTGCGCATCTTTTCGATATTTTCCGCAACGCCAAGTCGTTCCCGGTAGCCGGCGGCGTCGGACTCGGCGCGCGCCGTCACGGCAGCGAGCTCGTCCAGCCGGTGCCGATAGTTGCTGAGCTTTGAGTCGAATTCAGCCTTCCGATTGGCGTAAATCGAAGCCTGAAGCACCCAATCGTGATCGGTTCCCGTGTAGCTAAAGGGCTTGCCTTCGGCCTCGGCTTGCAGCCGCGCCACCTGGGCGTCGAGGCTGGAGACCTGCGCGGCGAGCGCGGCGAGATCCGCGGCCGCAAACGTCGGATCAAGCCGTGCCAGCAGCTGACCGGCTTTCACCTGTTGTCCCTCGTGCACGTCGATCGAGCGCACAATCGCGGTGTCGAGCGGCTGCACCAGGATCGTTGGCGATTTCGAAACTACGATGCCCTGCGCCGTCACCACCCGGTCGATCGGGATTACGCCCAACGTGACGATCAGCACCAAGACCATGCTGGCGACCACCCAGACGATGCCGCGCGCCGAGCGCGGCACCGGCGCATTGACGACGGCCGTCGACGGCCACTGGAACTCGAGGATGGCCGGTAATGTCGGGTCATCCGGATCCGGCGCTGTTCGGCGCTTCAATGAAAGCGCAGTCGACAAAGCTTTGCTCATCACTCAGTCAACCTCGCGTGCCGGCACCAGCCTTGGGGCAACATTGGCGTGACGAGGACCTTGGCTGTCGAGATGGCGGTTCTGTTGCGCCCAGAGCTGGCGATAGAGCGCGCAGCGCTCAAGCAGCACACTATGTGGGCCTATGTCGTCGACTTTGCCCTGCTCCATGACTAGGATCTGGTCGCATTCCATCAATGATGACAGGCGGTGGGAAACCAGCACCATGGTCCGCCCCTGCGCAATGCGCTGCAGGTTGGCGGTGACTGCAGCCTCGCTCTCCGGGTCGAGCGCGCTGGTCGCTTCGTCGAGGATCAGAATGCGCGGGTCGTGGATCAGCGCGCGCGCGATCGCAAGCCGCTGGGTTTGTCCGCCCGAGAGGTTGGGCGAGCCCTCTTCGATGTAGGTCTCGTAGCCGTTCGGCATGCGCTCGATGAATTCCTCGGCACCGGCCAGGCGTGCGGCATACACCGCGTCGGTCAGCGTCAAGCCAGGGCGTCCGGCAATGATGTTGTCGCGAATAGAGCCGCGGAACAGGAAATTGTTCTGCAGAACCACGCCGAGGCTTTGGCGCAGATGCCGAAGGTCGATCTCGCGCAGATCGGCGCCGTCGATTTTCAAGTAGCCGCCGTAATCGCGGTTGATACCCTGCAGCAGCCGGGTGATTGTCGACTTGCCCGAGCCGCTGCGGCCGACGATTCCCAGCATGGTGCCGGCGGGGATTGAGAAGCTCACCCGGTCAAGCGCCGGCGTCTTGGTGCCGGTATAGGTGAAAGTCACATCCTGGAAGCTAAGGGCGCCGACCAGTTTCGGGCGCAAGCCGACCGCGCCGGTGAGGGTCTCGAGCGGGCGGTTGAGTACGGATCCGGCCTCGCCGATCGCGGCGCCGACCTCCTCATAGTCTTCAACTAGCCGCGCCAGGCCGACCAGCGGCTGCGCCACCCGTCCGCTCAGCATCATGAACGCGAACAACGCGCCGACCATATAGCCGGTCGGCGCGTTCATCGCCATGTAGGTGCCGATCATCATGGTGCCGAGCACCATCATGCGCTGGATCGGTGTCACCAAGGTCTGCGGCCAGTTGGCTAACTTTCCGAAGGCAAGGCGCCACTTCCCCGTCTCTGCGATCCGCTCGTCCCACAGCGCCCGGCGCTGCGGCTCCAAGGCCAGCGCCTTGACCGTCTTGATGCCGACGATGGTCTCGCTCAACGCCGCCGACTTCCAGGTCTCCGCAGTGGTGACGCGGTTGTACAGGACCCGGAGCGGTTTGAGATAGGCCAAGATGATCAATGTGATGGCCGCGGCGCAGACTAGCACAAGCCCCGCCAAAATCGCGTTCAAATAGAACAGGAAGGGCAGCAAGACGCAAAGCGTGATCAGGTCGAGGAGCGTTTCGAGCAGCTTGCCGGTGAGAAAATCGCGAATCCGATGGATCTGAGCGATCTGATACATCGTTTCGCCGGGCGGATGCCGCTCGAAGTAGTCGAGTGGCAGGCGTAGCAGGCGATTGAAGAGGTGCAGATTGAGCTTGGCATCAAGCCTGGCGCCGATCACCGAAATGATCAACCGGCGTCCATGGCCGAGCAGCGTTTCATAGATGACAACGACCAGCATCATCGCGCACAGCAGCACCAACGTCGACATGCTGTGGAACTGCAGAACCTTGTTGACCATCATCATGACCAACAGCGGGGGGAAAATTGTCAGAAAGCTGATGGTCAGCGAAGCGATGGCGATGTCGCGCAGTGAGCGGCGTTCCTGCAGCACCAGATCAACGAGCCAGCGAAAGTTGAACAGCGCATCCGCCGCCACGAAACCGCGGACAACGCGCAGCAGTACCGCCTCGCCGGCCCAGACTTCGGACAGCCGCAGCTGGTCCACCGCGACCGACGCCGTACCGGCCGGTGCGTAGGGGTCCTTAAGATAGACGACCCCTTGCGCGGCGTTGGTACTGGTCAGCAGGCCGGCGGTGCCGTCGGTGAACAACAAGACCACCGGTCCGCTGTCGTTCAGTCGAGGCAAATGTTGCCAGCGAACGCGTAGCGCCCGTGACCACATGCCGGCATTCTGTGCCCACAGCGAGAGCGCCGCCGCCGACGGCACTGGGTCGCTCGCCGTTTGCCGGAACTCGTTGGGATCGAGCTCAATGCCTTGATACCGCGCCGCCTGGATCATCGCCTGCAAGCGGGACGGCAGACGGGCGCCGCCGCCGCCGTCTGCCGGGGCGGGTTGAATTTCTGCTACGTCCTGGGTGTGCTGATCGGCGGATGAAACGGCCAGCCCTTTGTTGTGCTCGATTTGATCTTCAGGCCGTTGCGACGGTGCAAGACTTAAAGATTGCTTGGGCGGCGCCAGAGAGGCGGCTGTTTCGACCGGGGCTCCACTCGCCTGCTTGGCGGCCTCATCGGGCGCGGCTGCTGCGGAAACCGGGTGTGGGTGTGGCGCTTCCGGCTGCCGGCGATTGGGTTTGGCTGCCATAAGGCCAATTTGATGCCGCGCAGCTTGCATCACCGGCTGCAAGCGGGAAGACAGCCGCGAGGCTGCGCCGGCGACTGCCTGGGCGTGTTGAGTTTCTGACGGGTCCTGGCCGTGCTGATTATTGGCGGACAAAGTCGCCGGCGATACACCATGTTCGGACGGGTTCGATGGCGCGATTGGCGCCTCTGGCGGTGGCGCTGGTTCACGTTTTAAAGGCTGCTTGCGCGGCTCTGGAGAGGCGGCTTCTTCGACCGGCGGCACACTCCCCTGGCCGGGAGGTGGCCTATCGGGCACGGCGGCCGCGGCAGCCGTTTTGGGGTGTCGCGCCTCCTGCCGCCGCCGCATCATTTCGGCCTCGACGAGGCATATCGCTTCTTCGAGCTCGAGGCGCTCGCGTATAATTTCCGTTTTGGCGAGCGGCGGATTGCGCGCAGCGATCTGGCGGATCAACGCCCCGCGTGACCGCTCATATAAGGCCTGCCGATCTTTGTCGTCTCCTTCGAGACGGTCGATGGCGCGAGCTAGCGTGTCACGATACTTATTCATTTTTCATTGCCGATCGCTGATGGCACGACTACCGGCGGGTGAAGGACTGGCCGCACATTGGCGCCAACGAACCAGCGCCGCCGTCGAAGTCGGCGTTTTAAGACCAAGAGACCTGATACCGGTCCATCTTGCATTTGCACGATCGGTCTCCTTGGAGGCACGCCCGGCAGCGTCAAATCCTCCGGCCACCACACCTGTGACGCCGCTATCGCGGCAGTATACCTTCGGCTGACGCAAAGAAAAACAAGTAAGGCGCAAAGTATTGGATCGCTGGGCCAAATAAGCCGACATGGTTGATGGCCAGCGTTCTTGCACGTTCATGGTTACTCGCTGGGATTTAACAACGCGAGACCGGCTTGGCTGCTGACGGAACGCAGTTGCAACCCGGAACAACAAATTTCGCGCATTCGCGTTAGGAACCGCAGAAACACCACGGCGATCAGCGACCAGCGGCACGATCCCTTCAACCGCAAGATTTTTCACCATTGTCGCTGGATCACTCCGAAATAAACAAGCCATGGAAGCACAAGGCCGATGCTAAAACCGATTGCGGCTTGCGCGGCGTACAGAAAGAGCGCGAAGCACACGAGCTTTTCAAAGGCGACGGCGTCAGGCGGCGATGCCGTCCAGACGCCTCCGAGTTCACCAGATTCCTTCAGCAGCGATCTTTTCGGGTCTGCTCGCTGCGCCTGGACATCGACGATGATAGGGGCCGCGAGCCGGCCGAGCGAATCCATCTCGGTCGGCTGCGGATCACTGACCGCCCAGCCCGGCGATTTGCCGGGCCCGATCGCGCCTCGGACCAAATGTTTCAACGTGGTCATTAGCCCTTCCCGAGCCGCGTTCGACCCTCGGCCATCAAGCGTTCAGAAAAAGCCGGGTGGCGGACCGGGACGGTCCGCCACTCGTACTAGGCCGCTCTAGTGTTTCGGCACGATCGTGTGGTTGTGCGACATCAGATCCTTGAACTCCGGCTTGCCGCCGTTGTCGAGGTTGCCGAGCGCGCCACTGCCATACCCGCCGACATTCGGCGTTGTCGGGTGGCCGGAGCCACCGCTCGGATCGTTGCTGCCCTTGCCCAGAACATCGAGGAGTTTGCCGATGTTCGTGAGGTCGGTCATCAACTGCCCGCTCGTCAGCGTCGGTGGCAGGCCAAGGTGTTCTCCGTGATCGGCGCCGCCGGAGAACGTCCCGGTGGCAACGTCTGGAGACACTACGTTCCCGGTGACGCCATGCGGAGGCACTGTGCTTCCGCTACCGTGCAGGAACTTCGTAAGGGCACCGTCCAGACGATCGAGGACGTTTTCCAGTTTGATCAGGGCCGTGAGCGGGTCGTTTGCTCCCGGTGCGCCTGTCCAATGCCGCCCGTCACCAGACGACGGATCGTTCGTCCCAGTGCCGCCTGTCGTGCCCGACGACGCTGGGTCGCCCGTGCCGCTGCCCGATGTACCCGCCGACCCTGGGTCGCCCGTGCCGCTGCCCGATGTACCCGAGGACCCTGGGTCGCCCGTGCCGCTGCCCGATGTACCCGATGATCCTGGGTGGCCCGTGCCGCTGCCCGATGTACCCGATGATCCTGGGTGGCCCGTGCCGCTGCCTGATGTACCCGATGACCCTGGGTGGCCCGTGCCGCTGCCCGATGTACCCGATGACCCTGGGTAGCCCGTGCCGCTGCCCGATGTACCCGATGACCCTGGGTAGCCCGTGCCGCTGCCTGATCCGCCCGATACGGCCGGATCGTTCGCGCCTGTTGCACCTGTTGCACCCGTTGCACCTGCCGCACCCGATGCCCCGTGGTGGTGATCGTGGCGGTGGCCGCTGCCCGACGTACCCGATGTGCCCCTGCCCGAGTCGCTCGCGCCTGTTGCACCTGTTGCACCCGATGACAGCGAGTGATGGTGGTGATGGTGGCCGCTGCCCGATGACGGCGGGTCGCTCGTGCCGGTCGCACCCGTCGTACCCGACGGCGGGTCGCTCGTGCCGGTCGCACCCGTCGTACCCGACGGCGGGTCGCTCGTGCCGGTCGCGCCCGTCGTACCCGACGGCGGATCGCTCGAAGCTGTCGCGCCCGTCGTGCCCGACGGCGGGTCGCTCGCAGCTGTCGCGCCGAAGAAGAAGCGGAACCCTCCGGTTGGACCCGTGGGGCCCGTTGGTCCGGTCGCGCCAGTCGAACCTGTGGCGCCGGTCGCACCTGTTGCTCCGGTCGAGCCGGTGTGTCCGGTCGCGCCAGTCGAACCTGTGGCGCCGGTCGCACCTGTTGCGCCGGTCGAGCCCGTGGCTCCCGTCGAACCGGTCGAGCCGGTGTGTCCGGTCGCGCCGGTCGCACCTGTGGCGCCTGTCGCTCCCGTTGCTCCGGTCGAGCCGGTGGCGCCGGTCGAACCGGTCGCACCGGTGTGTCCGGTCGCACCAGTCGAACCTGTGGCGCCGGTCGCACCTGTTGCTCCGGTCGAGCCGGTGGCTCCGGTCGAACCGGTCGCACCGGTGTGTCCGGTCGCGCCAGTCGAACCTGTGGCGCCGGTCGCACCTGTT
>Ga0187891_1002281_pt1 | contig 14732 bp, 17 predicted proteins | sample June2016WEW_21_4_FD_132990 | JGI IMG/M metagenome (GOLD analysis project Ga0187891, IMG submission 132990) | Peatland microbial communities from SPRUCE experiment site at the Marcell Experimental Forest, Minnesota, USA - June2016WEW_21_40 | ecosystem: Environmental > Terrestrial > Soil >... | reverse complement strand
GGCCTGCGGCACGTTCTCGTCGGTCGCGCGCAACGCCGCGCGCTGCGCGTTGAGCGACGGATTGTTCTGATAGGCCTGCACCAAGGCCCATTCGAGCGTGTCCGCCGCTGCCTCCGAACCGGCCAAGCCGAGGCCGCCCACCGCCAGCGCGAAGCTTGCAAGGGTTAGCACCAATATGCGCGCCCGGCCCATTCTCATGAGACGTACGCCGCTCCCCGCCCAACCCCCCACGTGCGTCCGAATCAGCAGTCCCATGTCAACCAGGCCCCGGCCAAGGAGTCAAATTATGCCCAAAACCCGGAGATGCCGACTAATTAGGCGTCGCGGCCCAGCTAGCAGAACATAGGCAACTATCTGAAATCAATTAATGATTACGCTTGGACCGCGGGCGATGTCCAAGCTCGAAGAGTCGGGATTTGCGCGATTTGGTAATTACTTACCCGAGCACCGCATTGAACACCGCGCAAGGGTTTAACGCCGCTCTTGCTCTAGGAATTCTACGGTCAGCAGCGTTGTGTCAGAGCCTGCAGTCGCCTTCAGCCGGATCCACGACCCTGGCCCAATCTCGAATATTCGAATATATTTAGTTGCCACCAATTTAGGAGTTTACTCTAGCGTTGGCTTCTAACATAAGGAAACGACATTAGGTTCGGCATCATCAATGCATCATGATTTGATTGCCTCGATTGACCTGCCTCGGATTATCATTCCTAAACGGCACGTCGACAACCGTGGTTGGTTTAGCGAAACCTATCATGATAAGCGCTTGAGCGATATTGGCATCACCTGCCGCTTCGTTCAGGACAACCAATCAAGCTCGAGGCGGGCGGGGACGCTGCGCGGGTTGCATTTTCAGCGGCCGCCGGCGGCCCAGGCCAAATTAATCAGTGTGTTACGCGGCCGCATCCTGGATGTCGCGGTGGACATCCGCGCTGGCTCGCCCACCTTTGGCAAGCATGTTGCGACGGAACTTTCCGCCAAATCCGGACATCAATTTTACATTCCGATCGGCTTTGCCCATGGGTTTATCACCCTGGAGGACGATGCCGCAGTACTATACAAAGTCTCCAATTACTACGCGCAGGAGCACGATGGCGGGCTTCGCTGGAACGATCCGGACATCGCAATTCCATGGCCAGTTCGAGATGCCGACATCATCATGTCGGATAAAGATCGGCGACTTCCATCGCTGCGTGAATTGGTGAGTCCATTCGCATATGACGGGCATCCGCTCGCTCCGTTGAGCGTTCTTGAGCTCGGATAGCCGCAAGAGGCCGCTTTATGAAGATCATAGTGACGGGCGGAGCTGGGTTTATTGGATCGGCGCTGGTTCGGCACCTCATCGGTCACACCGACCATCAAGTATGTGTGGTTGATAAGTTGACCTATGCCGGCAATCTCGCTTCGCTCGCCTCGGTACAAAGTCATGCCCGCTATCATTTCAACCGCAACGATATTTGTGATCGCCCGGCCATTGCGGAGCTCTTTGCGAACTTCAATCCGGACGCCGTTATTCATCTGGCAGCCGAGAGCCATGTTGACCGTTCGATCGACGGCCCGGCCGAATTCATCATCACCAACGTCGTTGGAACCTACGTGTTGCTCGAGGTTGCGCTTGGCTATTGGCGAAGATTGGGCGCGAGCGGCAAGAACTTCCGGTTCCTGCACGTCTCGACGGATGAGGTCTATGGCGCTCTCAAGGACGATGGGCGCTTCACTGAGGAGAGCCGCTACGATCCGCGCTCGCCCTATTCGGCCAGCAAGGCGGCCTCCGACCATCTGGTGAGGGCTTGGGGTCACACTTATGGGCTTCCTATTTTGCTCACCAACTGTTCCAACAATTATGGATCACATCAGTTTCCAGAGAAACTGATCCCGTTGACGATCATCAAAGGGCTGAACGGCGAAGCAATGCCTGTATACGGCCGGGGCCTCAACGTTCGCGACTGGTTATTCGTCGACGATCATGCGGAGGCGTTGACACTTATATTGGAGCGCGGTCGCGTGGGAGAGACTTACAACATTGGAGGCAATGCCGAGCGTCGTAATATCGACGTGGTCGGCGCAATCTGCACGGTGTTGGACCAGTACACGCAATGCCCGACCGCCTCGTCGCACAGAAAGCTCATCAAATTTGTGCCCGATCGGCCCGGCCATGATTTCCGCTATGCAATTGATTTCACAAAATTGCACGCCGAACTAGGCTGGTCGCCCAGACATACTTTCGAGGCAGGACTAAACGCAACTGTCAAGTGGTACATGGAGAACCGGCCGTGGTGGGAGCCGCTTTTGGCGGCCCATGATGCCAGTGTCCGTCGCGGCCTATCGAGGAAGGGCGCCTGACGGGATGCGCTTTCTTCTCCTTGGTGGAACCGGGCAGGTTGGCCGAGAGCTTCGGTCACTTTCGCAGACCGGAGTTGATGTTATTGCGCCGAGTCGCAGTGAACTTGATTTGCATGACCCGCACTCCATCACTCGGATATTTGCTGCAGAGCCGTGGAACGTGATCATCAATGCGGCTGCCTATACCGACGTCGATGGGGCGGAAAGCGAAGCGTCATTGGCGTTCGCAGTCAACGCAGTTGCACCATCGCGGCTTGCCGCGGAGGCTGGGGGCCGCGGGATTCCACTCATCCATATTTCCACCGATTACGTGTTCGACGGGAGCAAAGGCGCTCCTTATGTTGAAAACGATGCCACGTCGCCACTTAACACCTATGGCCGCAGCAAACTCGCTGGCGAACACGGCGTTCGTGCGGCCACGTCGCGGCATGTGATTCTGCGCACTTCCTGGGTCTACAGTCCGTTTGGCAAGAACTTTGTCCGGACTATGCTCCGCCTCGCCGCCGAACGCGAGCGCTTGACTGTCGTCGCCGATCAACGCGGCTGCCCTACCGCGGCGTGCGACATCGCTAAGGCCTGTTTCGACATCGCACTAAGCTGCGCCAAGGAACCGGAACGAGCGCCCTACGGCCTCTATCATTTTGCCGGGACCGGCGAGGCGACTTGGTTCGAGTTTGCGGGAGCTATCGTAGAGCTGGCAGGTGGCCGGCTTCCGCGCCAGCCGCTGGTCGTGCCAATCCGCACTATCGACTATCCAACGAAAGCGCTTCGCCCGGCCGACACCAGACTTGATTGCGCGGCCCTTGCTCGCGTCTTTGGTATTACAGCACGGCCATGGCGCGAGGCGCTCATAGAGACGATTGATCGCTTGCTGACCAAGAAGGACACCCCATGAAAGGCATTATCCTGGCTGGCGGTTCAGGGACGCGGCTTTATCCGGCGACGCTTGCGGTCAACAAACAGCTCCTGCCGGTATACGACAAGCCGATGGTCTACTATCCGTTGTCGGTGCTGATGCTAGCTGGCATTCGCCACATCTTGCTGATCTCGACGCGCGAGCATCTGCCGTTTTATCAGCGCCTGCTCGGCGATGGATCGACTTGGGGTATCAAGCTCGCATACGTCATTCAGGACAAGCCGATCGGGCTTGCCCATGCCTTTATTCTGGGGCGGGATTTTGTCGGTAACGAGCGGGTCGCACTGATTCTAGGCGACAACTTATTTTATGGCCATGGTCTCAGCGCCGAGCTTGCTAACGCAACGATGCGTTCCGAAGGGGCAACAGTGTTCGCCTATTACGTCAATCAGCCAAGCCAATACGGCGTCGTAACATTCGATGAAGCTGGCGGTGTCCTCGATCTCGTTGAAAAACCCGTCGAGTTTTTGTCCAATTGGGCGGTGACCGGCCTTTACTTCTACGACAATGCCGTGCTCGACATAGCAGCGGGGCTACGCCCCTCTGCCCGTGGCGAACTAGAAATCACAGACGTCAACCGCCGTTACTTAGAACTTGGGAAACTAAACGTCGTCAAGCTTGGTCGCGGCTACGCTTGGCTCGACACCGGCACTCACGATGCGCTGCTGGAGGCATCGGAGTTCGTTCGATCGATTCAACGCCGGCAAGGCTTGTTGGTCGGTTGCCCGGAGGAAGTCGCCTATACGAAAGGGTTTATCACGGCAGCCGCCCTGCGCGGCCTGGCTGCCAGGTACAGCAACACTGCTTACGGTCAATATTTGAGCCGGCTCGTTGAGGACTGAGATGGTCTAGGCGGCGGCGGGACAGCTCGCGGAATTCTTCGATGTCCGCATCGTGCGCGGGCGCGCCGGTCTCAACGCGCGAATGCCCCGCTTTCTCACGGCCTATCTTGAAGAGATATGGCGCCAATAACGCGGGTGGGACTGATGCGAGCGGCCCTGCCCAAGCGGCGGATTTAGAGCGTTGTCCAATAGACGGCGTTTTCGACGCCAAGCTAGGGCCCTACGGCTCTGGCTGAAGTTCGACATCGTCAATCAGGTTCGAGGCCGATGCCTCGTTCCTCGCCGCATGGACTTGGCGGAACGATTCCCGCTCGGGGTTGCGCCATTTGCCGAGGCTCTCGGCGATGATCTTAACCGAGTCTGATGCGGTCTGCGTCAGGTGTGCATAGCGGTTCGCCAGCCGGCGTACGCGCTCGCCTTCGGCCTTTAGATAGTCGCGCGCGATCTGAAGCTCATCAATGAGCTTCTCGATATCCGCGATGGAGGTCGCTCCGACAGCGAGAATGTCGTCGCACAGCCCGGCCGCGCCGGCTGGCCTGTTGCCGCGCACGATGGCGCGAATGTCCCCCTCGATCGAGTCGGTTGCCAAGTCGGAGATCGACAACTTTGCTTCCGCGGCGTTCATCGTGTTCTCCCGTCGCGCATAAAGCGCGCAGTGCTTGGCGTGGGTTGAGCGCGATCCGCATCGGCGGTTTCGTGCTAATTTCTCCAGCGCCTCGCGTTACGCGACCCCAGAGCTCTTGTGGCCCGGGTCGCGAAGGCGAGGCAACCTTGTCGTACCAAGGTAAACGAAGCGTTACGATAGGCTTACATAGGCATACCACCGTGCCCTTGTCCCCGAGACATAGCGAGCACAGCGATGTCGCGGCGGTTCTCACGGAATTCGCGGACTTCACCTAGCCACCGAAGTAGCTGCCATCAACCTCCGCGATCCTGCCGTCGGGGTAATTCGCCCCCGTCCGACATGCCTTTCTGCGCGTCCGCCTGACATGCCTTTCTCCGCGTCCGCTTTTGGTCTAAAGTTTGGGTCTAGGATATCCGGTTTACGCGAGGAACCATCAAGAGATAAGCTGTAAGTTGTGGCGACCGTAGGTCGAGCGCTGTTATGGTCGTCGACTCGCGAGGGGCGGGGCGTGGGGTCAATAGTCACCGTGCTGCAGTACTTCGGTCTGTATTCGATTGCAGGCAGTGCTTCATCGCGTCTGTGGCAGCGAGCCGTATAACCATCGGGCTGCCGGACTGAGTACCTTGGTTGTCGCGGTGTTGGGGGGTTGGGGTGTTGATTTGTCTCGTGGTAACTCGACGCGGCCGTGCGGCGATCCGGCCGCTGCTCCGGCCTGTGATCCTGGCGGTGCTGCTCGGAGCATCACTGGCCGGATGCACGGTTGGGCCGGATTATGTTCGCGCGCCCGCACCCGTTCCCGGTCAATACAAGGAATTGAAGGGCTGGAAGGTCGCAACGCCGAGCGACACTGTCGATCGCGGTCCGTGGTGGTCGGTCTACAAGGACAAGCGGCTCGATGAGTTGCTACCGCAGGTCGAGATCTCCAACCAGAACGTCAACGCGGCCGCGGCGGCCTATGAGCAGGCGCGCGCCATCATCCGCGAGGCACAGGCAAGCCTCTTCCCGACGCTAACAGGCGGTTACAGTGTTACGCGCTCGTACGCGGGTCCAAATGTGCCGGCAACGGTCGGGCAGGGCGTATCGCCCTACACCACCATCTACAACCCGCAGGCTGCCGGCAGCTGGGCGCCCGACGTTTGGGGTAAGGTTCGTCGTCAGATCGAGAGTAACGTGGCCGCCGCGCAAGTCAGCGCCGCCGATCTCGCTAATGCCAAGCTTTCGGCCCAGGCGACACTGGCGGTTGCGTATTTCAATTTAGCGACGACGGATTCGCTGCGGGCCCTGCTCGACAAAACCATCGCCGATTACAAGCGCACGTTGGAAATCGTGCGAAATCAGCACACCACTGGCGTGGTGTCGCACGCTGATGAGGACGCGGTCAATACCCAGCTCCTGAATGCACAAGCCATGGCCACCAACACGGCCTTGCAGCGTGCGCAGTTCGAACACGCCATCGCAGTCCTCATCGGCCGCCCGCCGGCAGAGCTCACCATCGCGCGGCGCTTACTGGCGCAGCGTATCCCAACGACCCCCGTCACCGTACCGTCCTTGTTGCTTGAGCGACGTCCTGACATTGCTGCCGCCGAACGTCAGATGCAGGAGCAAAACGCACTGATCGGTGTGGCGGTAGCAGCATATTATCCGAATATAAGCCTCAGTGGCGCGATCGGCCTCTCGTCGAGCATTGTTCCGTTGCCGTTCAACGTAGCCAACACAGTCTGGTCGCTTGGCGCGAGTGCCTCGGAAACTGTGTTCGATGGTGGTTTGCGCGGCGCACAAGTCGATGCTGCGCGCGCCGTTTACTGGCAGAGTGTCGCCAATTACCGCCAAACCGTGCTGGCCGCATTCCAGCAGTTAGAGGACCAGCTCGCGGCCATCCGCATTCTTACGCAACAGCTGAAGGAAGCAAATGACGCCGTCAGCTCGGCTCGTAGGTGGGTCGGCAGCTATATGGATCAGTATCGCATCGGCGTTGTCGACCTGACGACCTTGCTCTACGCGCAATCGACGTTACTGTCGTCCGAGCAGTCTGCCCTGGCGGTTCGTCAAAGCCTTTTTGTTGCTAGTGTCATCTTGATCGAGGCGCTCGGCGGCGGTTGGGACGTGTCGCAGTTGCCTAGCCAAGCGGAGTTGGTCAAAGGATTCTCGCTGCTGCCGCAGCTACCTGGCCTCTACTAAATCCTGCGCTGACTCTGAGTCGCCTGTGACAAATTGACTCGTATCTTGCTTTGGGCCTACCGCGATGAGGAGCGGTTGCCGTCTGTGGCCCTTGCGTTCGATGATCGATGACCACTCAAAACCTAACTTGGCAACATTGTACGAACGGTCACAATCCACCGTTTCGGCAGTACCTCGAACCCAGTGGCGTCCGCGCGCGTCGGTAAAGTTGCTCGGACGCGGCATCAAGAGCGCGACAGCGCAGGCGCTCAATCGTTGAAGCCTTCGGGGACGGCCTGGAATAGAATGTTGTCTTGCAGCGAACGCCCCGTCTTTTCCTCGTACAGCTTGGCCGCTTTGGCGACGAAGGGGAATCCCCTTTTGTCGATCAACGACCACATTTGCCTAACCGAAGGCCGCAACTCCGGGATCAATTCAGCCCGCAAGGTGTTGATCCAAATTATCGGGCCTAGCGCTTCGAATAGATTGCCCGCGTTTTGAAGCTCGGTGATGGCTTCGGCCAGTTCGGTAAGAAGCGTCGGCTGCGTTACCAGCGCTGCACGGGGTGAGCGGAGATCGACCTTGCCATTAGTATTGGCGTAAAACCGCGCAGCAACGTCTGCCGCCTGCACCGCGGCCATTCCCAGCAGCCGCCCATCAACCTCTATAATTCGAGCCAGGAATTCCGATAGCTCACTGACTGCCCGACTGCGATCCGGCGCGAGGGATTCGACCAGCTCATTGAGCTGCCGGGATTGCTCGGACGCGGAACGGTCATCTCTGCGGAGAACCCAATCGAGTAAGCGCATCGCGGATCGCAGACGAACCGGGATTCCCCGGATAAACCCAGCACTAAATGGATTTCGGACCTTTTGCGACCTTCCTACAAGACAGGTGCGCGGTACGGACTTGTATTAGATAATTAGATTAGAAGTCATCACATGGCAACGGACGGCACTGGAGGCGATTGATTGGCCAAAGCGGGTATAGTTCTTCGGCTGCCGGTTGCACAGCATGATCGACCAAAAACCTACCCAACTCGGATCCTTATCGCCCGTTAATCCGATGACTTAGCTCACACGTTGCTCTTTACGACTGGCCGACTTCGCACTCGACGGCCTCAACGCTGTCGAGGCGCCACTAACGGGGGCACCCCATCGGTTATCATCTCGCGATGCAGCCGACTACGTCATCGAGTTCGCGGTATGCCCACTCAGTATAGCACGTGACCGCGCACCCGCAAGATTGGAATATCAAACGGCGGTAGTCCCACGAACCGCCCTTGCGCGGTTAGGAATGTCAAAAACCATCGACTCCTCACATCAGGGCCGACAACCAAGCGAGAAACGTCTTTGCGTCCGTCCCTCGGGCTATTTCATCACCAGGGCGGCAAGGGCGGATCGGCTCCCGATACCAAACTTCTGATAGACGTTATGCAAGTGAACTTTGACGGTTCCTTCGGTGATATTTAGTTCTCGCGCAATTGCTTTATTTGTAAAACCTTTGATGGCGAGGAACACGACATCACGTTCACGCTTGTTCAACGCGGCACAACTCAGGGAACTGTGCGCCTGTTCCATTGCACTAATCATGCTATCTACACGCAACGGTTGATTCATCCGCACGGATTGATGTGCGAAAAGAATTATAGGACCAATTCTCAATTACAATGGTTCGTTCCCGTCAACCTTAACCGGGTAGCCGCTCGGTCCGGCATTACCGCCGAACAACGCTAAGGCAAGCGTCGCGTTCCACTCGATGCCATTGCCAACCTGCTTAGCGGCATCGTGTACGCGCGCCGGCTGATGCGCCAGGCCTGTGATGATCCTGTGCGCGGCGCTCCTCGAAAGCACTGTGCGAGGCGGCGCAATTTCCTATCGCCGACTCTGTAATTTTTTGAGCACGATGTAGTGTAAGAGCATCGGGCGGAGTGGCGGCGTCAATACATCCGTCGTGCAGAGCGCAACAGTTGAAGAGAGCCGTCTGGGGTCTCACCGCGCACCAGTCGGCGTGCTTCAGGATGCGGCGCCGCCATCCTCGACGGGATTTGCAAGTCAGGATAGTATGTATAACATTCGCCTCCACTTGCGACACGGCTTCGTCCGCCAGCAATAGTGCAACGGCATGCTGACGTTGTTTCATCACCCTGTGTGTCCGCATTCGCGTTTCGTGCGCCTCGCGCTCGGCGAATATGGCTTGCAAGTTCGGCTGGTCGGCGAGCGGGTTTGGGAGCGTCGGGAGGACTTTCTAATCCTCAACGCCGCCGGCACCATTCCGGTCCTGATTACGGAAGGAATACCACCGGCTCCGGGGGCTTCGATCATCGCGGAATACCTTGACGAGGTCTACGGTAGCGATCTTGGCGATCGTCGGCTCTTGCCGCACGCCACTAACCTGCGGATCGAGGTGCGCCGGCTTACTAGTTGGTTTAACGACAAGTTCTTTGCCGATGTCAGTGGGCCGGTTACGAAAGAGCGATATAGGCAGTACATGCCACTCGAGGCCGGCGGCGGATCACCCGACCACGCGGTGCTTCATGAGGTGCGCCAGATGATCCTCCCCGATCATCTTGCCTACATCAGCTCGCTCCTCTCTAAGCACGAATGGCTCGCCAGCGACCAGCTGACCTATGCAGATTTGGCCGGTGCGGCACATCTGTCGGTGGCGGCCGAGTACCTGAGGGATATGCCTTGGGGTAAAGACGCAACCGTTAAGACATGGTACGCGCGGATCCAGTCACGGCCCTCTTTCCAATCGATGTTAACGGAAGCCTGGCGCGGATTCGTTCGTCAGAGGACTTAAGCGCTACGACGCCGAGAAAGACGAATTAGAATTCCATCGGAATTGTGACGAAATAAAAGGATGATCAGGTTGCGCCTTCATTAAACGTTAAGGTAACTTATTCAATTTAATTTTTAAGCTTGTTGGTTTAGGGCTTTCGCTCTGGATGAGGAATTTGGCTGACGTATGAAGTACATCCATTCCGACTCAGATCGACGTGCCAAGGTTTTCGCGTGTACGTTTGTCGCGGCGGGTATTAACTTCGCGATCATCGTCGCTGTTAATGGCCTCGGCACGATACTCAACAACGCATTTTCATCCGCGAGCGCATTATTGGTATCGGCCTGCACCCGGTTCTGTTGACCCCAGCACCCGCTAAGGACTTGTCCCGTTGTTTTTGGGCCTAGTTACGGTTGTGCTGCCGGTCTAGGATTGACCTGTCGTAGCAGCTGTTGCGAACGCAAATAAATAAGCTTTAGACGCGGCGCTAGCTACAGCCTGACCCATTGCGACGCCGAAGCCGTGCCTGTGAATATTACTCCGAAAGTTGAGTTGTGGCGGCGCCTCCATGCGAATCGGGAGTGGCAGCCATTGCACTATTCGACACGATTTGCATTGGATCGCTTTGGTGCAGAAATAGTGCGCCGAGGATCGTGCCGGCGACAAATGCTGCGACTATCGCCAGAATCATTACGCCGTCGTTTCGTGGGGTAGGACTAAGCCACCGAAGTTGCTTGTCCAAAAGGTCCTGTTCGCGTTGGTTCATTGAAACGCCCATTACGAAGCGCGCAACCGGCGGCCAGCGGTGTTCCGCTTACCTTCTATCCACAATGCGTTGAAACTTAATAAAACGCGGATCAAAGCAGCCAGAGCATAACTGGGCAAGGCGACAAAGGGCTAACCTCTTGAGATTGCGAGAGGTTGCCGATGAGCAAGCGCCGGCGAATAGGCACGACAGCCTGACGTAATGTCCGCGTGCTTAACACTTCCCTGCGATCCCGGTCCGGCAACGGCATGTTCAATCGTCTAAAACTTTCAATTCCAAACAGAAACAGACCCTCGCGGCCCGTTAAGGTGGATGGTTGTGTGCCCCATTGGTTCGTCTGCTCGTCGTCGTCTTCGCCCGCCGATTTGCCGTCCAGCAACTTCACGGTTCGATATGCGTTCACGAGACCGGCACCAAAGTCCGAACTCGGACCGGTCAACCCAAGCGGCTGGGCCGCGGTCATGATAACTGCGCGAATATCCCCGGGCCCAGGGTGTTGCCGACGCGCAGCTCGCCTTTGGTCAAGGACGCATTTTTTGGCTTCGTTCAAGCACACGTTTTGCGAGCAAAATAGTTTGATGCGTCCTGATGGAGAGCTAATTCCACTCTTCGTTAGGAGCTGCTTCCGGGCGACAGACCCCCTAACGCGTAGCGGCGATTCAGCCACTTGGCGACCGCCTCCGTAGTTCTCCAACCGGCCCCGAGGCCATTTCCGCCTGCCCCGGGTTCAATAGTCGTCCACACCTCACGTCTGTCTTGCAAGAGACCGGGAAACCCAAAACATTCACGCTAGTTTGGGAGCAACCTTGGGAAGATCGGTTATCAGTATTCACGACCGCAAATATTACCGGCGCTGTTAGCCATTAGAAACCCAGTGGACAGGCGCTACGAAACGGGGAGAATGGCGGATGTTCGAGACGTTGTTTGGCGCGGAAATGCCGCTCGCCATACGCTTCTTGTTAGCATTCCTCATCTCGCTCGGGCTGATCGGTGCGATTATCGGGGCGGCTACATGGGCGGCGCGCCGATTCGGCGCCGGGCGGTTGGGAGAAACGAGCACGCGTGCGCTCGAGCCGCGGCTAGCGGTTGTCGCTTATGCCAACGTCGATGAAAGGCGGCAGCTTATCCTCGTTCGGCGCGACAATGTCGAGCACTTACTGATGATTGGGTGGTGGGCCGATGTGACCGTTGAGCCCAATATCGCGCGCGCCGTTTCAGAGCCGCACGAAGCGGTGGTGGCTCGTTCGCCCGTCGCAGCGGAGCCGCTGCCGCGTGGCATCCCGTTGCCGGACAAAGGATCATGGCCGCCGCTGCTGGAGCCGACTGACGCCGAGCGTCCGGCGCCGCGGACTGAATCGTCACCGGAGGAGCCGCCGGCCTCGCCGCTCCAGCCGCAGGGCGAAACGACACCGCGCTCGCAACGTTACGCGCCGGCCCCGCTTGCCGACGAACTTTCGACCCTCCCGCCCGCGCCGCACAAAAGCCCAACCGCCGTCACACGGCCGCATCTGACTGAGTCGCGCCCCGAATCGCGCTTCGAACACCGAGGCAAACCACGCTTGGAGCCGCGGATCACGACGCTGCAGCCGGCCGCGGCCCAGCCCACCGCTACGGAGGCTACATCCACGGCAGATGAAACCCTGGCGGCGCTGCTGCATCGCCTTGCAACAGCGTTGCGCAAGTCGAATGAAGCGACCGCTGCGCGCCGACCCGCAGCACCGGCGCGCCCAGCTCCATCGCTGGAGTGGGTTCCGGCGGCAGAGACGGCGCCCACGCCCTCGTCGGCAGCGCTTGTTCCGCGCCCCAGCGAGCCGAAGCCGGCGCCGGCCGATGCCAAGCTAATCGCGAGCAAAACGCTCTTCGACAGCCTCGCGAAGATGGCGAGTTTGTTGGGCCGTCCGACCACGCACTGATGCTCGCACTATTGGCTGCTGTAAGCGCATCAAAGTAGTAACGGAAACAGCACGCGACGCCCCGCATGCCACAATAAATGACCACTCCCTGAACTCCGTAGCTCATCCGCATCGCCCGGACCCTACGATTGTGGAAGTAATGTTATTTTTTGTCGACGCGCTGGCGAAGCTCTGCGTGCCATCTTGACGGTTAAATTCATAAAACATTTCATCGCGATTTGCGCTGATCCAGTTGCGATCGAAGCGAGTACTAGGAACGCAAAGGCTGATCCTGGACATCTCACATGCTCCGATGTTGCCGTGATACTCGGCAGGGGACGCTACCCTAGCGCGCCGGATCAACAACGTGAGCCCGCTGCCAATTGGTAGCGAGCTCCTAATTCGGAAAGATCATCCTCAAGTAAAAGCTTTTCCCGCTCAGCGACGCCCGATCTTTCCGAAGCGATGCACCATCACGCGCAGTCGTATCCTTGCCCATGTCGACAATGATTGAGAACGAGCACCTTATCCGCGGCGTGACGAGTAACGGGGTGAAGTAAGCCACGATGGCAACGCTCGCGCGCTTCCTCGAGGTTTGGTTCGCCCGCAACACCGCTTGCGAGATATCGGCCGAAGCCGCCGGAGGTACCAGCAATTTGTCAGTTTCGGACGTGCGGTAATCCTCCGTTCATTTTCCTCCGCGATTATTGTTCGAAATGGGTGATTCGCTTATGGATAGGCAAGTACATCTGTTCGGCGTCGGGGACATTTCACTAGATACGAGTTTGCTACGCACAAAGGTGGCGCGAGTGCTTGCCGGCTTGGGTGTTGGCAGCTATCGGCTCAGCTTAGTTCTTGCTGCACTTGTGTTGGTAGTGGATGGCGCTTTCGTTGCACTTCTAACTGAGCCTCTGGCGTACCGCTTGATGACCCTGGTATTTCTCGGAATTATCCCAGCCATTGCGCTCTACGTGACTGGGTGGATGCTGTCTTGGATTATGAGAATTATTTATGCTGTCTGTGACTTCAGCATCATGCTGTTATATCCCAAATACCGAATCTTGGCCGACACCCTGGCCAGCGCCTGGCATTTAGTGGTCTACTTTACAAAGTATGTTGTGCGACGGTGTGTCACGACACTCAAGGCCTTTCTGCGCGCCTGCCATTGTTGTCTTCGACGGATGGCCGCTGCAACAGCAGTGTTCTCTGCGATCACTGTGCGCGGGTCCATTGACGCCTAAAGATATTTTTCATGGTCGCTACGTTTGCCATTCGTCTCGCAGCGCGACTCCTCATTGCTGTTCTTCCGCAGGAATTTAGTGCGACGTAGCAATCTATCGCTGCCTGCGACGTGAATTGGGTGCAATCACTCGTACGATTTGCAAATGAGTTTCGTATCGGATAGGACTGGCACCACGATTTCCGTGCCTCTCGGCGATACGATCGAACGCTAAGCGAAACCGCGGGCCGGTTTAACCCTAACGGTCCCTGTCTGATTTGCGGACGCCGGCCGGCAGATGCCCATCATCTTCGGTTCGCGCAGCATCGTGCGCTCGGGCGCAAGGTGAGCGACGAGTTCACCGTCCTGCTGTGCCGCGGCCATCACGGCGAGCTCCATCGCTGTGGCGAGGCAGCCGCCAAGATACTCGTCTGGTTTCCAGCCATCCGGAACTCTGCTCGATCGACCTCGCGGAGCAGCGGCGCGCTGTCGCCACGCACCAGGCGCCCTGGGCGACCATCATCAGCTGTGCCGACAGCCGTGTGCCCCCAGAGCTGATCTTTGGCGGCCACGGCGTCGGCGAACTGTCCGTTGCTAGACACTGCGACCCTCGGCACCGTCGAATACGGCGCCGCCGTTCTCGGTTCGCCGCTCATCGTGGTTCTGGCCCATACCAGCTGCGGCGCAGTGAAGGCGGCCTGCGACGTCGTAACTAAGAACGCGACCTATCCCGGCGCGATCGGCCGGATGATCGAACCGATTTTGCCGGCGGCGCTTGCGGTGAGGAACGACCCTGGCGATTTCGTCAACAACGCCGCCAAGGAAAGCGCAAAGCGGACCGCGGGGCGGCTGACCGCGACGAGCACGCTCATCGCGGATCTCGCCAGCGAGGAAAAGTTGAGAAGATCGTCGCAGCGATCTACGACCTGAAAACAGGCGTCGTCAGCTATCTCGATTGAGGAACTTGCGCGGGACGCCCCAGTCACGAAATGCTGCTGCTGCAGCTTGCAGCGCCGGCCGTGGCAGCTAACCGTCATTCGACGCGCGCTTCGGCCATGAAGATCCGCGCACTAGAGCATTTTCCGAAAAGACTGAATCGCGGGATTCCCCTGCGGGAACGAATCGGATTCAAGGTTCGTGCTGGAATGGAGGCCAGCATGGATGGCGAAACCGTATTCGGAGGATCTGCGT
>Ga0187891_1002272_pt1 | contig 14769 bp, 8 predicted proteins | sample June2016WEW_21_4_FD_132990 | JGI IMG/M metagenome (GOLD analysis project Ga0187891, IMG submission 132990) | Peatland microbial communities from SPRUCE experiment site at the Marcell Experimental Forest, Minnesota, USA - June2016WEW_21_40 | ecosystem: Environmental > Terrestrial > Soil > Wetlands... | reverse complement strand
CTGGCCGCGCGCATCGACGGCCGGAAGCACAAAATCTTCTGCCTCATGGGCGACGGCGAACAGCAGGAGGGCCAGGTGTGGGAAGCGGCGATGGAAGCCGGCCACTTCCATCTCGACAACATCATCGCCGTCATCGATTGCAACCGCCTGCAGATCGACGGTTGGGTCAAGGACGTGATGCAGGTGGAGCCGCTCGCCGCCAAGTACTCGGCCTTTGGCTGGGAGGTACTGCGCATCGACGGCCACGACATGAGCCAGATCGTCGACGCCTTCGAACAGGCCCGTGCCGTTGCCGACAGCCCCGTTGTCATTCTCGCCGACACTGTCAAAGGCAAAGGCGTCAGCTTTATGGAAAATCAGCCTGGCTGGCACGGCAAGGCTCCGAATCGCGAGGAACTCGCCAAAGCGCTCGAGGAGCTCGGCCTCGCCGATCGCATCCCCGTTGAGGAGCTGCTCGCGAAGGCGAAGAGTTGGCAGGCCGAAGCATCGCACATTCTCGATTCCAGAATGCCGCGGTTCTCGCGCGACTACTGGTGGAACGCCGACCCCGCCGCCATGCACGTCGCGATGGAGCCCACTCGCAAGGGCTTCGGCCGCGCCCTCGCGGAATGCGGCGATGACGAGCGCGTCGTCTGCATCGGACTCGACATCTCCGGCTCCATCACCATTGCCGATTTCTACGCCGGCAAGCCGGAGCGCGCCCGCCGCTGGATCAGCATGGGAATTGCGGAGCAATCGGCCACGGCGGCCGCCGCGGGCATGGCGCGCGAGGGCAAGCTGCCCGTCCTCGGCTCCTATGCTACGTTTTCCGCCGCACGAAACCTCGACCAGCTCCGTGTCTCGGTTTGCTACTCCAACCTCAATGTTCTCGTCGCCGGCGCGCACGCGGGCGTTTCCGTCGGCCCCGATGGCGCCACGCACCAGGCGCTTGAAGATCTCTTCGCCATGCTCGGCCTGCCCAACATGTCCGTCGTCGTCCCCTGCGACGCCATCGAAACGCGCAAGGCCGCGCGCCATCTCCTCCTCGACCACGTCGGGCCCAAGTACATCCGCTTTGCGCGCGAGGCCACGCCGATCGTGACCGGCGAATCGACGCCATTCGTTTTCGGCAAGGCGAACCTGATCCGCCTGCGCGCGGAGTCAACGGAATTTGCCGGCTCCTTTGAGACACGTCTCGCCGAAGACTGCGCCGACGAGCACGAGGATCTGAGCATCCTCGCCTGCGGGCCGATGGTGCCTGAAGCGATGCGCGCGGCATGGATCCTCAAGCGCGACTTCGGCTACGAGACCCGTATCCTGAACCTGCACACGCTCAAGCCCATCGACAGGGAGGCTATTGTTCGCGCGGCGCACGAAACCGGCGTGCTCGTCACGGCTGAAGAGCATCAGATTGGCGCGCTTGCTGGCCGCGTCAGCTCGATTCTTACCGCCAGCCGTGAGCTCTACAGCGTGCCCGTCATCACCGCTGCCATCGGCATCAAAGACCGCTTCGGCGACTCCGGCGCGCCCTGGGAACTCGTCAAGGAACTCGAGGTCAGTGCCGAACACATCGCCGAGACGGCCCTGGAACTGATGGCCGTCAAACGCCAGCACGTCGCGCATCTTGTAACCGTCTGATTCTCTCGGTCTCGCCCGCTTCTGCGAAAGCGCAATCCATCGGCCGAGTATTCCTCCCCGGTCCGCTGCCGGAAGGCCTCTCGATGAACAGCGTGTGAAAAGGCTCCAGGGCCTGCCAGAGCGTGGAATTCACCCGTCGAACTATGTGGTAGCTTTCTTGTGTGTCCACCGCCAATACACTGGTCCCCGGCCAAATTGAGCCTGCGCAGCCAGGTTCAAAGCGGTTTACTGCGTGGCACGCCGGGACGGCGGCGCTTCTGGCCCTGGGCTATTCCGGCTACTACTTCTGCCGCTCCGATCTCTCGGTAGTGTTGCCGGTTTTGATACGCGATCTGGCGCAGCACGGCATCACACCGAATGAGGCGCAGATACGGCTCGGGTTCATGGCTTCGGTGGGCACCGTGGCATATGCATTCGGCAAGTTCTTCTCGGGAGCACTAGCCGACACCGGCGGAGGGCGGCGAAGTTTTCTTGGCGGAATGGCCGGCTCCATCTTCTTCACCATCATCTTTGCCGCGAGCGGTGGATTTCCGCTCTTCACGCTGGCATGGATCGGAAACCGGCTGTTCCAGTCACAAGGGTGGGCAGGCCTAGTGCGAGTTTCGTCGCGATGGTTCTCCTATTCGACTTACGGCAGCGTGATGGCTGTGGTGAGCCTGAGCTTTCTGTTTGGCGATGCGGGCTGCCGGTGGATGATGAGCCAGCTGATGGCGCACGGCGTGGGCTGGCGCGGGGTGTTTTTCTTCGCGTCTGGAGCGCTTGCGGTTTTGATGGTGACGAACCTGCTGCTGCTGCGCGAAGCGCCCGAGGAGCGAGGGCTGCCCGCACCGGAGGTTAATCCGCGAAATGTGTACGCGGACGAGGATCCAGCCGGCGACGGCGAAAGGGCAGGCGTTGGGGCGATCCTGCGGCCATTGCTCACCAGCTTTCCATTCTGGATGGTGTGCGTACTGGCGTTTGGGACGACGATGCTGCGCGAGACGTTCAACCTGTGGACGCCCACCTACTTCGTCCAATTCGCCGGGCTAACGGCGAGCGCAGCGGCCAGCCGTAGCGCGCTTTTTCCGCTCTGCGGCGGCATCTCCGTGTTGCTTGGCGGATTCCTGAGCGACAAGCTTGGTCCCAACGGGCGCAACACGCTGGTCGTGATTGGAATGACGGCGTGCACGGTTTGCCTCGTGCTCATGGGGCGCATTCCCGACCACTCCGGCGAATGGGCGCCAACGATCCTTGTAGCGCTCGTCGGCTTCATGTTGTTGGGGCCCTACTCCTACCTGGCTGGCGCCATGTCGCTCGATTTCGGGGGAAAGCATGGCAGCGCTACAGCCGCTGGAATCATCGACGGCTTCGGCTACATGGCTGGATGGCTCTCGGGCGATACAGTGGCGCGGATCGCCGTTGATTTCGGCTGGCGGAGGGCATTTCTCTCGCTTGCGGTGGTTTCGCTGCTCACGGCGCTCGTCGCGACGGTGTTGGCGGCGCATCAAAGTAAGCAAAAAGTCCAGCCTGCCTAGGTCGCGGTTCAGCCGGTCCGGATCGCGGGGCGATGGCGATGTTGAGCGGAAGGGCGCCGAGGGTCGTGGAGGCTGCGCGGGGCTGATTTGGCGGTCGCCGTTGGCCGAGGACCCTCGTAATACCGACAAAATTTGACGAAATTTGTCGACGGCTTTGAGGTCGATTTATTGATTCTAAATGAGTTATTTCGATTTTTGCCTCCGAAATCGCGCAATTTTTTTAATTATTTAATTTCCTCTGTGGCGGTGGATTTCGGGCGACCGACGGGCCTGCGCTCGCCTGTGAAGGGCTTCGGCTGATGGAGAGCCGCGGAGATAGCGACCCTGGCGTTGGCCAGGTAGTGCTCAGCTTCGGCGTGAGTGACGATTTCTCTCATCGATGCATAGTTGATACAGGCAATGAAGTGGCAGATGTTTTCGTAGCCGCAGAGAGGAGGCGTGGCGCGGAGATAGGCTTCGCTGGCGGCTTTCCAGGCGTCGTCGTCGGGGTCGTCCTCGTCAAGATCGGCGGCTTCCTTGTCATAGGCGTAGTCCCAGGCACGCAGGCAGCGGTTGATGGTCTTGATTACAGAGTTGTCTTTGGGCGGGAATATGTTCCTAGGTGCGCCCTCGTCAGCGACTTCGCACGTGTCAGTAGGCTCGCTCGCATCGTCAGCGGCTTCGCTCGGGGCCTCAGGTGCGGCTGCGGTTGGAGGTGCGGGCGAAACTGGAGGTGCGATTGGGGCGGAATCGATTGAAACAACGGTGTCTGCCATGGAATAGCTCCTTCATCATTAAGGCTAGCGATTTGGGAGAATTAACCGGCAAACTTGGGGAAATTTTTGTGCGGGGCGTAAGGGATGGAAGGGGAAGGGGTTAGGTGGGGATTGAAGGAGCCTTGTTGGGTGGGTGGGGGTTGACAGGGAAGCAGCGGCTGAAGCTCAAGCGGGGCGCCCAGGCGATGCCAGGTGTTCTGGCAGAAGCAGCCTTCTCAAAGTTCTTTCGCGCCTCCGCGCCTTTGCGATATTCGTGTTTCATCTTTCTGCCCGAGAGCACGGTGAAACGGAAAGAGTGAGCGGCTGCTGTTCCCACTCCGTCTTTCCTGGTAGTAAAACGTATCGAAAGCCCTTACCTTGAGGTCGCTTCTGATCTTCCTCAAGGTCATAGAAGACCACCCAGGTTATATCTGCGCAAACAAGTGTGAACGGGCCTAGAAAGTTTCCCGGACAATTGAAACTGAGCCCATCGCCGCCTGAGAATAGTGGCTGATCGCCCTTGAAAAGTACTGTCCCAATATTTATGAACGAGTTATCGGTTGTATCGAACTGATTAAAGAAACATCTCGTTTCTGTGACATGAATGTGATACGAACTATCATTTTTTACCGTGAGTATGGCTTGTCCCCTATTTTCATCTTCTGATGCTGAAAGCGCGTGCAGGCCGCTATATACGTCGATCATTTCCTTTTTGAGGTGTCGTTCGACAACAAAACGAACTAAAGGCGCATCTGCGAGGATAATCAGGCCGCAGATTGCCGTGAAGATGATCGCATGAAGGCCAAAGTTAACTTTCCGCCGATTGCATTCAAGGTCTGCGCGGTAGCGATCGATAACTGGCAGGAATTTCGGGTACGGTCTTTTCTGGGTAAACGACATCCGATTTACAAGCCAGACACTCGCAAAATTTGCAAAGGGCCACAAGTCAACAGCCACCCATACGGTGACGATGCCCAATCCAACCAAAATGCTCAACAGGTTGGGCGAGATTCCCGAAAGCAGGACTGCCAATAGGATTGGGGATAGCGGATGCCTAAGAAGGGACTTGATGCCTCGCTGCCCCAACGTTGGAAGAGGCAGTTCTGCAATGGACCATTCGCGCTCGATTTTTCGATGTGGCTTTTTCTTGGACACTTATTTACTCGGCATCTCGACCTTTTCGAGGCCACTTCGCATAACGCGTTTTCTTTTGCCTAAAATCCTACTCTGTTTATCGTTACCCGGCATGAGGAATCGCGGTAGCGAGCGGCATCGAGGAAGCGGTCGCTCAGTGGTTAAAGCTCCTGTTTTTAATGCCCTTTTCGGCACGGCTGAAGCCGTGCCCTGATACAAGGCCTGTCGGTTTGGGTTCGTGCGATCCCACCCTTCGCCAGAAAAAAAGCGAAGGATGGGGCACCCATTTAAATGGATTGGGAAAGGTCGCGAAGAGCAACCGCAGATCCTTCGCTCCGCTTACCCCACTTGCGTGGGGCCCCAAACGCGCTCCGCTCAGGATGACAAATGTGGTGGTGGGCGAACGCCGGTTTGCACGCGGCCGCTCAGGCGATTTATGGTTATCTGGCTTGATTAGCTGATATGTAGATCATCAGGTTGGCCAAAGAACACCCTCAGGGGTTAAAACCTCTGTTTTTTTGTGTCCTTTTCGGCACGCGACCCGCCGCTGGGTGGGTGCCACGGCCGTGCCCTTACTACAAATTCTGAAAACGCTCCACGCAGATTTGGGAAGAGATTTCGCAAGGTGAGACGCAGGATTTGATATAAGACCAAATTGGTCGTAGATTAAATAAGACTGAATCAGTCGTATATCTGAGATGGTTGTCTGGCTCTTCATCCAACAGTCGGCCAGAGTGATTTGGATCACGGCGAGAGTCGGACTTGTTTGGTCCGATATGGCAAGAGTCGCCTAGCCTTGCGCTGAGGTCCAGATCGAATCGCTTAACGCGGATGAGGTCCAGGCAGCGGGTGAATTGGAGGTCTTCCCTTGAAAGGCCGGGTTTCATTCGTCCTTTTTATTCTTGTCATGGTTGGGGCGTTCGGGCTCCGCGCGCAGGACGCGCAGAGTCTTCGCGTCGGCGGCCTTGTGCACGACGCGACGGGCTCGGTAATCCCGGGCGCGGAGGTCAATCTGCGGCTGGCCAGAACGGATGCGCCGCTTTCGCAAGTGACAGACGGGCAGGGGCGCTTTGAAATTGCTGTTCCGGCAGAGGGCAGCTATGGAATCGAAGTTCACGCGGGCGGATTTGCGGTTTACAGCGGGCGAGCGGCGGTGAGCAAGGCGTTACCTGACGCGAATGTCGACGTAACGCTGACAGTAGTGGGCAATGCAGAAACAGTGGAGGTGACAGCGAATGCTTTGGCGGCTGAGACTACGAGCACGCAACTGGGCGAGACACTGCAATCGAAAAAGATGGAGAGCGTACCGCTGAACGGACGGAGTTTTACCGATCTGATGGCCATGCAGCCGGGGATTGTGCCGGTGAACACGGCGCAACCGGGCGCGGTGGTGATGACGGGCGTAGCGACCACGCCACCCTCAGGCGACGCGAATCCGGGAAATCTGTCGATCAGCGGCCAGCGGGAGGATTCGAACGGGTTCCGCGTGAATGGCGCCGATGTGGAAGAAGACGTGAACATGGGCACGTCGATCGTTCCCAATCTCGACGCGATCGACAGTTTTCAGGTGCTCACTTCGAATTTCGACGCGGAGTATGGAAATTCGAGCGGCGGGCAAGTTCTAGTGACGACCAAGAGCGGGACCGAGCAACTGCACGGCAGCGCGTTCGAGTTTTTGCGCAACACGGCGCTGGATGCGCGGAACTATTTCTCGTCGGACCGGGCAGCGTACCGGCAAAATCAGTTTGGCGCCGCCGTGGGAGGGCCAACTCTTTGGACGGGCCTCCACTGGTTCGCCGACTACCAGGGAACGCGGCTGACGGAGGGAATTGACACTGGCGACATCGCGGTGCCGTCAGTGGCCGAGCGCGGAGGCGACTTCAGCCAGGTTCCACTGACGGGAAGCGTGAACGGGATTGCGTGGGCGGGGCAGTTGTCGCAAGAGCTGGGACAGGCGGTGACCGCGGGCGAGCCATATGCGCAGGTGTTTCCCACGGGGATGATTCCGCAGACCCTCTGGTCGGCGCCGGCGAAGTTTCTGCTGGCCTCGATTCCCGCGCCCAATGCGGGCGACGCGGTGTTCGCGACAGCGAGTGCGGCCCAGACCCTGCAGGATGACAAGGGCGGGCTGCGGGCTGACTGGATCCGCGGAAAGAGCGCGCTGACCGGCTACTACTTCGTGGACCAATATTCGCTGGATAATCCGTATCCGACTAGGACGGGCGGCGCGAATGTGCCGGGATTCGATGCGACCAGCCAGGGAAGGGCGCAGCTGGTGAGCCTGCAACACACGATGACCTTTGGCTCTTCCATACTGAACGAGGCGCACGCGAGCTTCATGCGCAATGCGAATGCCGTGGGACAGCCACGCGGCGGCGTGGGCCCGACGCTCGCGGAGCAGGGGTTCACGGGGATCGTTCCGTTGAAGCCGTCCACTGAGGGCGTTGAAAATGTTGCCTTCAACGACTTCACCATCGGCGTGGACACGACGGCGCTGGTGCAGGCCGAGAACATCTTTGAGGGTGCGGACGCTTTTTCGCGCATCATCGGCAAGCATGGGCTCAAGTTTGGTGGAGAGCTGCATGAGGACCAGATCAACACGCATCCCGACGTGGTGTTCAACGGAAGCTTCGGTTTCAATGGCTCGGAGACTGGCGTGGATTTTGCCGACTTCCTGCTGGGACTGGCGTCGAGCTACACGCAGGGCCAGGCAGCGAGTTTCTATAACCGCAACCTTTACATGTCGGCATTTGCGCAGGACAGTTGGAAGGCGACGAACCAGCTCACCGTGAATTATGGCGTGCGCTGGGACCGCATCCGGCCGTGGGACGAAAAGTTCAATCAACTGCAAACGCTGGTGAAGGGCGAGCAGTCACAGGTGTTTCCGGGCGCGCCGCTGGGACTGGTGTTTCCCGGCGATCCAGGCGTTCCGGATTCGCTGGCGCCGCCCAGGAACAATTTCTCGCCGCGCGTGGGAATTGCGTATGCCCCTGGCCCCCCTGCGGGGGGCAGATTTTTGGACAAGATCATAGGTTCGGCAGGTGCGACCAGCATTCGGCTCGGCTACGGCATGTACTACACGGCGTACGAGGGATTGTCGGCGGGAATCATGAGCGCGAATCCTCCGTATGGTTACACGTACACATCGGCCGCGCCGCCGCTGTTCACATCGCCGTTCACGGTGGCCGCGACAGGCGCGAACGCAGGGCAGCGGTTTCCGTTGCAGCATGTGGCGTATGGAGCGAGCCGCGCGAATCCGAATTCGACCGTGAACTGGAGCCAGTTTGAGCCGCTGGTGGGGATTCCTGCTGTTGATCCCAACGATGTGACCCCCTACGCGCAGCACTGGATGGCCAGTGTGCAACGGCAGTTTGGCGCGGGCACGCTGGCTACGATCAGTTATGTGGGTACGTCGTCGCATCATCTGCTGGTGCTCGAGGAGGCGAACCCGGCCGATCCTGCGTTGTGTTTGAGCCTGGGCGCCACGGCGTGCGGGCCGTTCAACGAGCAGGCGGCGCGAACGGAGTTCGGTGCACAGTTCGGCAGCGTTGAATTGCAGCGGACGATTGCCAACGCAAACTACAACGCCTTCGAAGCTACGCTGAACCATCGCGCGCACGGGTTGGATCTGCTGGCCAGCTATACGTACTCGAAATCGATCGATCAGTCGGCGGGGCTGCCGGAGCCGGTGAACCCGATCAATCCGTCGCTGAGCCGCGGACTGTCGGCTTTCGATATGCGGCACAACTTCGTCGCGAGCTTCCACTACGACATTCCGAAACCCAAAAGCGCGGAGCGCCTGCTCCATGCAATGGCGGATGGTTGGGCGGTTGTGGGAATCGCGCGATTCACGACGGGGCTGCCGGTCACACTGCTCAACAACAACGATACTTCGCTCTTGGGAACCATTCCGAATGGCATCAACAACAATGGAGTGGATACGCCGGAGTGGAGCGGCAACTCGCTGCACCTGAATTCGAATCCGCGCGACGGCGCGGCGGTCTTCGACGCCAGCCAGTTCAGCCTGCCGGCGCTGGGAACGTTGGGCAATGCACGGCGGCGGTTCTTCTCGGGGCCCGGCATGGAGAACCTGGATGCAACGCTCTCACGAGAGGTCGACCTGGGCGAGGGCCGCAGCTTCGAGTTCCGAGCCGAGGCCTTCAACGCCTTCAACCACGCGCAGTTCTTTGGGCCAGCTGCGGTGGAGGGGAACATCTCCAGCGGAACGTTTGGCGATGCGGTGAGCGCGATGCCGCCGCGGCTGATGCAGATCGCGGTGCGATACCGGTTCTAAGACAGTGGTTAGTGATTAGTAGTCAGTGGTCAGAAAGACCGTGGACGGTGGATCGTAGAGGCGGACTGGCCCGTTTGCGCGCGGCTCCAAATCTCTAGTGCCGTATCGACAGTGCTCCGCGTGCAAGGATTTCCTGTTGCCGATGTTGCTGCTGCGGAGCAGTGTGGATACAGCGATTTGCGCTAAGCCGTTAGCGCGGTGGACGTATGGGGATTGGATGCCGCCTGCGGAGAGTGGAGACGGCTAACCGAGCACGCGAGGATGTGCAGTTGGCCATGGCTGACCGGGTTTGCGCAGCGGCTGGTGAAGGTGGGCGGGCGACTGGTTAAGCATGCGCGGTATTACTGGATGATGCTTGCGGAAGGGCACCTCACGCAAAGGCGGTTCTCAGTAATGTTGCGAAGGATCGCGCTCTTGCCGCTTCCGGCAAACTGATCGGCCGACGGCAAAGACGGCAAAGCGAATTACAGAGGGCAAAGGAGGATGGATAGGTGTCGGCGCAATTGACTTGGAGGGCTCTCGATGAGGCGGACAACGCAAGGACGGCAGCAAATCGCCGGGCTTTCGTACCGCAATCGCTGACTTTTTCGGCACAAGTGTTCTTTCTCCTTGCACTCTACCTCAGGAACGGTATAATTGCCGGGATTTTGGGTCGAAAAACGAGATTCCAGTTTGGAAGTTACGAGCATGCCTGACACTGCGGCACCGGTAGTGGGCGGAAAACTGGGAAAGCTGGAAGAGCTATTTGTCAAGAACTCGATTTGGCTGGCGACGGGGATCATTGCGACGGCTTTCGTCGGGCGTGTAGCTTATTCCGCCTCCTGCTACCTTAACCCCGATGAGGCACTTCATTTCGATGCAGCTTGGTCCAATAGCTGGCTGGGAGCCTATGAAGGATCCCGCGCGCTGGCTCATCCGCCCCTCTTCATCTTGGTGCTTCATGGTTTTCTCTTGCTAGGGCATTCGGAAGTCATTCTCAGGCTGCCGAGCGTCCTTGGCGGGACTGCGGCTCTTGGGCTCGTATTCGCCTGGGTTCGGCGCAGCCTCGGAGAGATTCCAGCGCTGGCCGGACTTTTGTTCATGGCAGTGTCGCCAGCCGCTGTTTCCGCCTCTACAGAAGTCCGACAATATGGTCTGCTGCTTTGTTTCACTTGCGGCTCCCTCTATGCGACAGAGCGCGCGCTTAGCGAGCGGTCTCTGCTTTGGGCGATCGTACAGGGACTCCTGTTGCTTGCGGCAATCCTGACGCATTACACCGCGTTGATCTTGATATGTTCGGTCGACATTTACGTCTTATCGCGCTGGCTTTCAGACCGTTTTCCGCGGCCTGTATTGTTGACGTTTTGTGCAGGCCAGGTTGTCGTGGCAATGGCATTCGGATGGCTCTATCTTGATCACATCCGCCAATCCAGCGTCTTTGATCGCGCAAGCCTCTCCTATCTCGGGCCCTTCTTTTATTTAAGGGGGAGCGAAACCCTCCTCGGTTTTGCTTGGAGAGGGTTGATTGGAACCTTCACGTACATGGTGAGTCATAGACTGGCGATTCCCTCGATTTTGGCGATTCTGGCCGGAGTTGGCGCCCTGCTAATCGGGCGCATCAAGGGGGCGCGCCTCATGGGAGTTTTGATCGTTTCTCCATTTGTGATCGGATTAATTTCCGCAATCGATCAGGTGTTCCCTTTCACTGGTTCCCGGCACCAGACTTACTTGCTACCCTTTCTCGCAATGGGTTTCTCGGCGACGCTCACTTGGATACCGCGCCGCCTCGTCCCGCCGCTCTTTCTGGTGGGCTTGGCAATAGCGCCAATCTGGGCTGCCCGCAACCCGCCGGATAACAACCCGCAGCGTTTTCCGCTTCGCAAAATGACGGAAGCAATCGATTACATTAACCGGACCATTCCGCGGGATGCGCCAATATTCGTGGACGGCCAGAGCGGCCACATAATCGCTTACTATCTCGCTCGGGATAGCTTTGGTCCGGGGACGTCAGGCGCAAACTCGAGCAGCTATGAAAGACCGGGTGGGCACCGGATCATCGCACCGCAGCCATTTGTCCCATCTTTTGACCCCGACAATGCAATTGCGAAGGTAAACGAGTCTGCCGCACAAGCAGGAATACCCAGCGGCGCCCCTTTGTGGCTTGTCACGGTAGCCTGGCCCGGCTCGGAGCCGCTCGCTGTGCGGCTTCGCGCGGATGGTCTTCGCGCCGCCGAGACATTTGGAACGATCAGCGTTATTGAGACAATACGAGATTAAGGGTATCTAGGTTAATGTTATCTGGCTTGAGAAATCGAAAGGGGAATGCGATGCAAAACCGATTCTTTCTTCTTGCTGTTGTTGCGGCTACTTTGGTGACGGCTGCCGCGGCTGCCGCCGGTCAAACGACACCGGGTTCGGGGCCGAAGACCACACCGGCTCGGCCCAAGATTACAGGCATCTCGCACTTGGCGGTGTACACGTCCGATGCGGCGGCGACCGAGCACTTTTACACCGTGAGTGTGGGCGCGGTGAAGCTGCCCGATCCTGAGAACCCGAAGGGAGTGCGCTATGCGCTGAGCGCGGCGCAGTTTATTGAAGTGCTGCCGCTGCCGGCCGGGCAGGGCGTGAACCGCCTGGACCACGCGGCCCTGAATACGGAGAACGCCGACGGCTTGCGCAAGTACCTGGCGGCCAAGGGATGGAAGACGCCGGCGCACGTGACGCGCGCGAAGGACGGCAGCCGCTGGTTCGACGTGCTCGATCCCGAAGGCAACACGATCCAGTTTGTGCAGCCGCCGGCGCACCCCAAGCCGGTGGACGCCCCGAATGCGATTGGGCATCACATCATCCATGTGGGCCTGCTGGTGCACGACCGCGCGACAGAGGACACGTTCTACCGGGACCTGTTGGGGTTCAGGCCGTATTGGTGGGGCGGGCGCGGCGGCAAGGTGGCGGTGGAGTGGGTGAGCCAGCAGGTTCCCGACGGCCACGACTGGATTGAGTACATGCTGGCGGCGGGCCCGGGCAAAGGGATTCCGGCAGACATGACGCAGCAGACGCTGGGCGTGCTGGACCATTTCTCGATCGGCGAGGCTTCGGTTCCGGACGCCTACAAAGTGCTGGTGGACGCCAACCGGCTGAGCGGGCGGCACGACCAGGCGCCGAAGATCGGGCTCGACGGCAAATACCAGTTCAATCTCTACGATCCGGATGGGATCCGCGTGGAGATGATGAACTTCCACGCGACGGAGAAGCCGTGCTGCTCGCCGTTTACGGCGGAGGACTCGGCGGAGTGAGGGGGGAGCAGCGGAGCTAGCGGAGTTAGCGGGGTTGGCGGGGCTGGCAAGGCTTATGCGCTTTCGAACCAAGTTGTGCTTCGGCCTTTCGATAGTGCTCTTCGGATTATTCCTGCTCGGCATTTCCCCTGCCGGCCAGCGCTATCTTATTGGCATGCCATCACAGGATCACTGGGTCTTGGATGACCAAGTCATGGGAGCGGGATTGGCGCCGATTGTTTACTGTCTCGTGCCAAGTGTCGCCTTGTTCATCGGCTCGGTCGTTCTTTACTTCTTCGACAGGCGAAACAAGCGGAACGGTCAACGAAGCACCTGAACTTGGCCATCGAAACACTCTCCTGTATACTTAAACAGGCCTGAATTGGGGAGGAAATCGCTGTCTTTTGAGGCCGATGGCTGGGCGGTTCCCGCCTGGCCTAACAGGAAAACGAGACAACATGCCAAAGTTGAAGACCCATTCAGGCGCGTCCAAGCGCTTCAGCAAGACTGGCACCGGAAAGATCAAGCGGGGCCAGACGAAGACGCGGCACATCCTTACGTCGAAGGCGCCAAAGACCAAACGGAAGCTGGGCAGGACCCTGCTTGTTTCCGACGGCGACTACGCGAAGGTAGCGCGCATGATTCCCTATGCCTGAGGCGCCACTGCGTGGGGCAGCCCTTTGGACTGGTTCCGCGCAGACGCAGAAGGGCCGTTGCATTGGCCCCCGCCGGAAACGGCGAGAGATCAGGTTTGACAAGAGCGAGTGAAGAGGTTGACAGCCGTCGCAATGAAATGTGATGGCCTCCTGCCTCCAGCCGCGTAACCAGAGCCGTCGGATTTAAGATCGGCGTGCTCGAACCGGATTCTGCGACGCTCCGCACCAGACGGAGATGTATCGGCGGAATCCAAAAAGGAGAAAAACATGCCCCGCGTAAAACGTGGCACCAAGCGCAATGACCGCCGCAAGAAGATTCTGAAGCGCGCCAGCGGATATTTCCTTACAAAATCGAAGCTGTACCAGGCGGCCCAGGAGGCCGTGGAGCGCGGCCTGAAGTTTGCCTACACGGGCCGGCGGCTGAAGAAGCGCCAGTACCGCTCGCTGTGGATTGTGCGCATTGCCGCAGCGTGCAAGCTGAACGGAACGAGTTACTCGCAGTTCATCAGCGGACTGAAGAAGGCCGGCGTTGAGCTGGACCGCAAGATTCTGGCCGACATTGCCGTGCATGACGCGGCTGGATTTACCAAACTCGTGGAGCAGGCCAAGGCGGCGCAGCCAGCGAAGGCCAAGGCAGCGCAGGCGACCAAGGCTGCGTAGCAACGAAATATGACTGGCGGAAAATGCGGCCCGGAGTTCGAGAGGATTCCGGGCCGTGATGCGTTTGGCGGGGCGGTCACCTTCAATTGAAGCGGCGCTGTCGCGCAAATCTAGTGCAGCCAATGATCTGAGGCGGGCGCGAATGCGCACGCGGCTGCCCCACGCAGTGGTTTATCCTGCTGTTTACACATGACGAACGAAGCGATATCGAATCTGACAGCGTTTGACGAAGCTGCGCTGGACAAGGCGTTTGCCGCGCTCGAGGCACAGGCGCGCGAGGCGGCGGCCGGGGTCGAAGACGAGGCGGCTGTGGAGGCCTTTCGCCTGGAATGGCTGGGGCGGAAACAGGGGCGGCTGAATGAGGTTTCCGGCCGGTGGCTCAAGGCTGCGCCGCCGGAGGCGAAGAAGGCGCTGGGCGTGCGATTCAACGCGCTGAAGGAAGTGGTGGAGGGGCTGCTGGACGCGGCGCTGACGGGGGGCCCGGGCGACTCTTCGCGGGGGGCTGCACTCAAGGCCGAGGCCATCGACATCACGCTGCCGGGTACGCGGCGGCTGACCGGCGCCGAGCATCCGATCACGCGCACGATGAATGAGATTGTTTCGGTTTTCGCCGCGCTGGGCTATTCGGTGGGCGTTGGGCCAGAGGTTGAAACCGACTACTACAACTTCGAGTGCATGAATTTTCCACCGGGCCATCCTGCACGCGACACGCAGGACACGCTGGTGGTTGCGGGGCAGGAGCGCAAACCGCTGCGCGACCGGCTGCTGTTGCGCACGCACACATCCCCGGTACAGATGCGCACCATGGAACAGCAGCCGCCGCCGGTGCGGATCGTGATTCCCGGCAAAGTGCACCGCAACGACGCCGCCGACGCAACGCACTCGCCGATCTTTCACCAGGTCGAG
>Ga0187891_1002269_pt1 | contig 14798 bp, 15 predicted proteins | sample June2016WEW_21_4_FD_132990 | JGI IMG/M metagenome (GOLD analysis project Ga0187891, IMG submission 132990) | Peatland microbial communities from SPRUCE experiment site at the Marcell Experimental Forest, Minnesota, USA - June2016WEW_21_40 | ecosystem: Environmental > Terrestrial > Soil >... | reverse complement strand
CCGTATTTTAATATGTGTTCGGATACTGAGTATTTCAATACCTAAAAGCGGAAATTCTCGCCTCACCGATCTGAACTGGCCAGTGGGTGGTGCGGACGGCGGGACTTGAACCCGCACGGGGTTCCCCCCAAGGGATTTTAAGTCCTTCGATGATAGCGAAAAATGCTTATTTTATTGAGAATTTTGATCATCCTGGCAAAAGTGTGTAAGAAAATGTGTAAAAATATATTCCTATCCATACCATATTACCGCTATTTCTCGCCGGCGGCAGACGATTTCGCGACCCCGCTTTCAGCGGCGCTTTACGGACACTCCTACCCCCTGCCCTTCTAACCGAAGTGGCGGAACCGAGGGTCAAGATGCAGGCCTTCTTCAGGTCGAATGGCATCACCCGTAAATGGAAAGATCATTTCGAGTTGATCCCCGTCCTTTCTTTTGTGCGCAGTGACTTGCATACGAGCAGGCTGCGGCAATGGTGGTAACTTTGGCATTTTGCCCTCTAACAGATCGGCAACCGTAACTATCTGCAATCTTGGCAGGCGGCCATGTGCCGATTTTCTGACAAAGCCCGCGCTGCTCGCCTCAGAGATCATGGGGCTAGTTGGGTCCGCGAGTGTGACCAAGATTCCCATTTCGGCTTCCTCCCTTTCGATCACGCCTCGCAGGTCCCGCGCCATCTGGACTCCGACGTTCTCGCCGCTCTTTACCGAAACGATGACGCGTCCGACGCCATATGGCCCGTTGTGAAAGTAGATATTTCCATCGATGCCTCGATCTGCGCCTTTCTTTTCCTCGCGGTAAGTTTGTGAGCCGAGCTTCCAAGCGGCCCACCACTGAAATTGATATTTGTCGCGGCGCGCTAATTCGCGCGCGCCCGCAAGATCAGTCGGGCGGCCATACACCGCATAAGAGATGTGCGGGTATTTTGCTTTGAGACGCCCCTCTATTAAGGTCATCGCATAGTGCGCGATATCTATTCCGATCCACTGGCGACCATTTTTTTCCGCGCTTTCAAGGCTCGTGCCGCAACCGCAAAACGGATCAAGAATCAGATCCCCCTTTCGGGATGACGCCTCGATAATTCGATCCAAAAGAGCCAGCGGCTTCTGCGTCGGATAACCGAGCCGTTCCTTGGCGGTCTGATTGAGGCGATCAATATCCGTCCACACATCTCCCACAACCACACGACGGGATTCAGGATCGAAAGGCTCCGCCGCTCTTCTACGCGGCCAACCGCCCTCCTTGGGCCAATGAATGAGGCCGGCGGCATCCCATTCGTCCATTTGTTTGTGAACGTTCCCCCAATGGCGACCAAGTTCGCTGGGATCATATCTGCGCCACGGCTTTCCGCTTTCCCCTTCCTTGGTCGTCCCCGCCCCTGTGAGTTCAAACGTCTGATATTTTTTTCCGTCGGAGCCCGTAATAAGTGTGTGGGGAAGCTTGGCTTTATCAGCAGGCGTCGTCTGACTGACAAACGTCGCGTCGGCGCTCCCGTACATCAAAATCGTGTCATGTAAACGCGGCCAGTTGCCTTTTGTCCCTCGCGCATTCGTTCGCTTCCAAATAATCTCGCTGCGGAATTTCTCATGCCCGAAAACAGCATCCAAAACGAGCTTCAAGTAATGGCTTGCCGTTGGATCACAATGCAAATAAAGCGAACCGGTTGGCTTTAACACACGACGTAACTCTAGCAACCGCGCGGCCATCATGGTCACGTAGGCGATCATGGCATTTTCGCCGAGCCATTTTTTCAGGCTCGAAACGACGAGGGCGACATCGCCGTTCGCTTGGATTACGTCCGCGTACGCACTTTGCGCGCTTTGTGCCCATTCCCAAGTATCTCGAAACGCCGCGGCCTGAGCATCCGACTCTGTGCCGGTTGGCGTGCGAAAAAGAATGTTGTACGTAGCTTCGGAATTAAACGGCGGATCGAGATAGATTAAGTCGGCTGACTCGTCCTTGATGTGCTCACGCAGCACGTCCAGATTATCGCCGAAATAGAGTTTGTTCATAGCCCGATCCCCACGGGCAGATTGCTCGCGCACGGCTAAATCGCAGTTACGATTTTTGGTTAGCAGGAGGTGAACATGACCTGGCTGACGCTTTGCCGCGCCTCGGTCGCGAGGTAGCTCAGGGATTTATTCGTCACACTGGGCCCATGTTGCTCGGTGGGGATAACCCGCGAGAGGTGGAGGCGAGCGGGTTATCATCAAGGACAATGAGCGCCGAACAGCCCCGAACGGTCGCCACCAGTCGCGAACGTTCGCCGGACCACCAATATACCCTCTCCATCGAGCAAGCGGCCGAGCTTTACGCCAAAGCCGGCCATCCGCGCACCTCGCGCGCTATCCAGAAATACTGCGCTCTTTCAAAGCTCGATTGCCACAAGGTTGAGACGGAGACCGGCGAAAAGTACCTCGTCGCGCCGTACTCGGTCGACCGCCACATCACCTACATCAATGAGGTGCGAACAGTCGCGACTGGCCGCGACCAGACGCGAACAGACGCGAACGTTCGCACTATGGAAAATAAGGGCGCCGAGGGGACGAACGGTCGCGAACAGCCGCGAACGGACCCAGTTGTTCGCGGCCCCGAGGATAGGTATGTCGTCCTTCTCGAAAAGGAAAATGAATTTTTGCGCGGCCAAGTCTCCGTGAAGGACACGCAGATCGAGGCACTGCTTGAGCGCGACAAGGAAACCAACACGCTGATCCATCGGCTGCAAGCCATGCTCGCCCCGCTCTTGGTCGCACCCAAACACAAAGAACCGATCGAGCGGGGGAGCCCCGCCGACGAGACGGCGGAGTAGCCGGCGCCATGTGCATAGCGCGTCACGGTGCTCTCGGCTTCGCGGGCTATAATAACCAGACATATGACGGCAACCGCTAGGGCAGCGGAGACGAGCGAAACTGTCCAACAGACAGAAAAGCTCTACATGGAAAACACGTTGCTCCGCGTTGCCGGCGCGCTGTTTTGCCACGACGCCAAGAGAGCGCCCACCCACACCAAGCAAATCGAACTCAACAGGGGAGTGGCGGAAAAGAATATCGTCATCCGGCCCGATCCCAAGCTCGGACAGCCTGGTCCGCTGGCCCACAAGATTTTCGTTGCGCTTATCAAGAAGCACTCCGGCTATGGCCGACCGACACAAGCGGACGTGTCATTCACCAAGCGCGAGCTTATGCGCCTCATTGGTCGAGCGGAGTGGGGAGGACGCGACAGCGAGCAGCTCGCGCGCGCCCTCGATGAAATTCACTACACCTTTGTCCGAACGCGCTTCAAATCCGCAGACCGGTTCGTGGAGCACTCGTTCAATATCTTTCCGGAGATTTATCTAGAGCGGCGCGAACACGCCACCGATCCGATCGAGGCGTGCACCGTGACGCTCGCGCGGCCCATCATGGCATCGCTGCAGGACGGACACTTCACCTGCCTCAATCACGGATTGATGCAGCAGCTCGGCACAATTGGGCAAGCGTTCTACATGCGGCTCTTCTTCCACTTCGCCAACCACTACGACGGCCACCATCGAAAGCGCGTCACGTTTGCCAAGCGCTACGACGACATCTGTGCTGAATGGCTTGGTGGACTTGCGGTTCGCCCGTATCAATCCATCATCGAGCGCGATCAGTTGGGGCCGCACTTGCGCCAGCTCGTGAAGGCCGAGTTCCTCGCGTCCTACACGATCACCGCCGCCAAACGCCGCAGCGGCTTCGTCATCACCTTCCGGCCCGGCGTGGCATTCTTCACCGACTACGACCGATTTTATCGGCGCCGGGAGCGGGGAAGCATCCAGTTCGATTTTCACGCCGATCGCCAGCAAATCGCGGAACCGCTCAAGGTCGCGTATCTCTTTGTCGAAAAACGCAACGGCCGCGCGAACGCCGGCATCCCGTACGTGCCGTCCAAGGACGTGGAGACCGCCAAGTACCTTCTGACCCACGTCCCGTTCGCGGACATGCCGGATTTTCTCGATTACGCGCTCGCCGAAGCCAAGAAGACCCGCTTCGACGTGCAGACCTTGGGCGGACTGAAACAATACCTGTCCCGCTACCAGGAACGCGGCACACAGCGGGCCGCCGCAAAGGCCACCCAGGCCCGGCGGGAGGCCGAGGACAACGCAACTCAGCGGCGCATGGATTATGACCGCTTCCGACGAGCCGCGGCTGACCGGTTGTTCTCAAGCCTGCCGGAGATGCAGCGGGCAGCGATTGAAGCTGCCGCACGCGCCAAGGCACCCCGCTATGGGCGGGGAAGTGGGTCGCTCGCGCAGACCATGTTTGAGATCGAACGCGCCCGCGTCACGGCAGAGCGGCATCCGGGGAAGATCCCGTCGCTTGAGGAGTGGCAGCGCCGCAGCGCCTAACCATTAAGCACCTCCAGGCACGCAAAAAGCCTCATCCCTCGTGACCAAGGGATGGGGGCTTTGACACAAGAGCCTGGGGGCTTTGAGACAACTAGGTGGGGGCTTTGACACAATAAAGTCGGTCGAGAATTCCAATCGACCCTTCGTGCGCAACGCCGTTCGGAAACGACCAGCGCGCCTTATATACTCCAATACATATTCACACAGAGACTGTGTGGTTTCTTAAATGGAAAAGGAACGTCGCCGCGATCGGGTACAATGACCGGTACAATCCCGTTTGTACCCTCAGCGACCTACTCCGAACCCGCAAGTTCTTACGGGTTCTCACAATTTCCCCCCGCATTTGTCGGGCGTGCCGCCCGACCCCGTGCCCCCACTCCGCCTGCAAACGCGATGCTTGAGCATCTTGCGTTTGCTAAAACGAGGCGGTGCTGGGGGCTCTCCGCGTAGTTTTGGCCACAGGCCAAAACCGCGTTCGCCGTCCGCGACCATAGTCGCGTCCGCTGCGCTCCTCGCCAGTTGCTGCGGTGCTCGGCTGGGCGCACGGGGTCGGGCGGCAAGAGCCGCCGCCGTCGCATAGTTGCGCGCTGGTGCGCGCTCCTTGCTTTGGGCTGCCGACAAATGCGGGGGGGTTAGTTAGCGCAGGTGCTCAAAACACAAAGCCCGGTAGGGTCGCTAACGCGAAGCGGGGTTTTGGGTCTGCCGGCGGAAAGGGAAGCGGGGTGCCCCGTGACTTTCCGCCGACGATATGGGCTGGCTCACTATCCACACCGAAGTTCGATTGTCCGAACGGTATAATGCGCCGAGCGATCTTAGCTCGACAATCCGGGACAGCCTCTGCGTACCGCGCCGGCAACGCCACACCAGGCACGCCCGGCGGGCCACCACCTACCGCAACTCCACAGCAGGTAGGACGGACGGTGGCCAGCGCTCCACCTCGAGCGAAGCGCTTCGCACCGGAGGCTGCCCCGGATTTATGGAGCCGGAACCACCCATCATTGCAACGACCGCGATCGGCAGCGGAATAGTGTTCTCTCGCGAGGAACGCGAGCGACACCTTTATATTGTCGGCAAGTCCGGCTCGGGCAAAAGCACCGTCTTATTCAACCTCGCCATGCACGACATCATGGCGGGGGAGGGAATGGCGGTTATTGACCCCCACGGCGACCTTGCCGAGGCAATTATTGACGCTATTCCGCCCGAGCGGACACACGACGTGTGCTACTTCAATGTGGCCGACGGGGATTACCCGGTCGGCTTCAATCCCATTGCTCGCGTGCCGCGGAAGCGCCAGGCGCTTGCCGCCGCCGGCATTGTTGCCGCATTTAAACACCTATGGGGCGACAGCTGGGGACCGCGTCTTGAGCACTTCCTTTTTCACGGCGTCGCCGCTCTCCTTGAGAGCCCGCGGCCGACCTTTATTGACTTGGCGCGGATCTATACCGACGGGGATTTTCGCTCCCGCGTCGTGCCTCGCATTACAGACCCTCTGGTCGCCCGTTTCTGGACAGGGGAGTATGCGAGCTACGACCAGCGCTTTCAGGCGGAGGCGGCGAGCTCCATTCTCAACAAAGTCGGCCAGCTCACCGCCTCGCCGGTCCTGCGCAATATTCTCGGGCAAGTCGCGCCGAAATTCGACCTCGCGTACGCGATGGAGCATCGCGGCATCTTTATCGCGAACCTCGCCAAGGGCCAGATAGGGGAGCAGGCGTCGAACTTGCTCGGCTCGCTTTTGCTTTCGCACCTGCAACTCGTCGCCATGGCGCGTAGCGACCAGGTGCCCGAGACCCGGGCGCCGTTCTTCGTCCACGTCGACGAGTTTCAATCCTTCAGCACCGACACATTTGCGTCGCTGCTTTCGGAGGCGAGAAAATTTGCAACGCATTTTTCGCTGGCGAACCAATATACCGAGCAGCTCAGCGACCCTGTGCGCGCGGCCGTCCTCGGCAATGCCGGCACGCTCATGGTATTCCGCGTGTCGGCCGCGGACGCCGAGCTGCTTGCTCCGGAATTTCATCCGCTGCCGGCGCACGAGCTTCTCGACCAATCGCCGCACAGAGCCTGGCTACGACGCGGCGACAGCGACCGACGCCCTGTCTTCGTCTCGCCACGCCTGTTCGGCTCTCGGCACCGGCGCAATAGAGTGATTGCGCAGAGCCGTCGAAATTTCGCTCGTGCGCGAACGCTCATCGAGCGTAACTACAACACACCAAATCAAAAAGGGAAGGGGAGACCCAATTCATGGCTTCGTTGAGCCACGGTACATAGGTCGCGCAATATCTGTTTCGCGACGCTTCGACTTGCCGCGCTCGATCGCGCTACGTATGCTATACTGCCTTATCATGACATCACGCGATCTAAAATCATTGCTCGCGCGCGTCCAAGCGTGGCCGAAGGGCGCGCAAGAAGAAGCGACCAAAGCGCTGCGCGAAATCGAGGAAGACTTCATCATTGGCCCCGCAACTAGGCAAGAGCTTGATCGCTCCCACCAAGAGGCGTTGCGCGGCGAAGGCACAGACATGGAGGAGCTTTTCGAGCGTTACGATCTGTAGCGTATGAAATATATCTTTACGCCGACAGCGGAAGACGATTTCGACAAACTCACCCAATTAAACCGGAAGCGCATCGCAACCAAAATGCGCTTCTATGCATCGCAATCCGACCCGCTACAATTCGCCGAACCGCTTAGTGGCTCCAATGAGTACCGCTTTCGCATCGGGGACTACCGTGTGATTTTCGAAATGCTTCATGACACGTTGTGGGTAACTGCAATCAAGCGTCGAGACGAAGCCTATCGTTGAATTTTTTGTATGGGTATTCGGGCGTCCGCCTTCGGCGCCGGGCTGTCGTGAACGGAGACGCTTCGCTTTCTCCGCCATCCGGCTTCCATCCCTGACGCGGGGCTCGTCGACCGCCCCCACGAGCCGCTCCCCTTCCCTTTCTTTACTGGATAGGCCGCCGCGTCTCACCGTCAAGGGACAAGCCCTTGACCGCTCGCCTGGCCGGCGGCCGAGCTGGTCGCCATGCTCTCGCTTCAGCGAGGCAGGTCGATTTACCAGCCAGTTCATCAACTTCGTTTTTATGAACAAGAAAGTATCGTTCGCTGAGCGCCTTGCGCAAATGCAGACTGCTGCAACTTCCTTGCGCGCTATCCTTGAGATAGTCGAGCGCGAGGCATCCGCCATGGCGGAAGTGCAGCAGCGCTTTGCGGCTAGGAAGCCGGCGCCGCGCCAAGCGAACTCGGCCGAGTAGCGGCTCGTTCCCAAACCCGATCCCCTACCAGGGGTCGGGTTTTAGCGTGTTAGAGTGCGCCAGGCGTCAAAGTACCGGCTTGACTCGCGGAATCCGTATGAAGATACCCAAACACACAGATAGCAAATCCTGCCAAGAGCACAACAAAGACAATTATATAGAAAGCCCATCTTCCAACCCCTAACCATGCTGAAGTCGGTACACGTGGCAATTCCCGTGCAACCGCACGTTCAATCATCGTGCTCAAATCAATATGTCGAACCCGCATCTCGGTCTTGCTGCGTTCCTCAAGCGCTATGAGCGCTACGACCGCGCCTAAAAGAAGCCTATTGTAATAACAGAAATCGATAATCCACACTGCCACCCACAGAAAACAAACGAACAGAAAAAAGACTGCGGCGATTTCCCAACTCGTGTGCACACTGGCACTCGTCTTAGCAAACAATCCTACTAACGTTGAAAGTGCCGCAACTCCTCCTAACGCTTGTGTTCGCAATCTGATGAGAAGATCGTTGAAATGCATCGCGACCTGCTCATATTTTTCCCACAACTCCTTTATTGCCCAACCATCGCCGCCAAATCTTCCTTCTTTTCCCATCGTGTCATCTGCATCCATGGAATTCTCCTAACACCATCGTTAGTCCGTCAGCCTCACCCTTTCCCCCTTGCCCGTCGTCCACTCCGCGCTCAGCGGATCACTCGCTGCCAGCGTCTCGCGATCGACGAACAGAAAAAAGTTTGTCCCCCTCCCCTCGGTCAGCTCATCGACAACCGACAGCATGTTTTTCACCCGCTCCGCCGAATTCGTCACCATCGCAACGCGCACCTGCTTCACGCCGAATTGCGTAACATGTTGCTGCGCTTTCCACCCTTCCCAGTAGGTTGAAAGCTTGTAGGAAATGCTCTTGCGCCAGGCCGGCGTGCCCGGAACGTCCGTGCGCAGCAACGGAATGGTCCCGCGATCGACTTCGAGCACGAAATAGGCCGCGGTCTCATCGGGAAACACCAAGCCAAAGAGCCCGTCCGGTACGACCGAGAACGTCTCTTTACGCCCCATCATTACCTTATCTACCTTCCAGCGCAGCGGCTCCCGTGTGCCCCTGGTCTCCTCCGGCGCCAGCGCCAGCACCTCCCGCTCCCGCATGAGCTCCACGTCGTTACGACCCCGGCATGCCAGCTCCAACCCGGTCATAAAGTCCGCGACTTCGAGCGTATGCTCAATAAAAATGGCACCGGCCCGTTTGTTCTTTTCGGTCCAATCGACACCAATATCAATCAAGTCCCCGTGCTCTCGCAGCGCCCGCGCGCCCTTCTTGCCGAGGCCGTAGACGAACGGGCGCGGACCTTCCTCCGACAAGCCAATCTTTTGTGCCGCGGGACGATCGAGATACCCATGGTCAAACAGCGCGCGCAGGCAGCGCAGCACGTTCTGCGGGCTTCCCCCATCGAGCGCGCACAAGTGCGCCGACGACAGAAAGCGATGTCGAGCGACGTGCGCAAGCAGGTTTAAATCGCGCGCAGTGAGCTGCAGTGGAGGCGGAGTTTCAGACCGCTGGAAGCGCTTCACCCGTATCCTCGCCGCCGTCTCTAATTCCATATCCTTTATAGTAACCCGCCAGGGCAAACCGCAGCTGTGCATTACTCGGTCGTCCGCTGCCGCGGCTTTAGTTTTCTCTTCGGCGCGGCAACTCGCCAAGTTTCGGGATCTTGGGGAGTTTCCTCGCGTTCATTGTTCGTCGACGCTTTAGCCCGTGATGATTTTAGAGCTGGGGTCGGAGCTCTGAGTGCTGCCGCATCCGCAAAGACCTGCTGTTCCCGTTCGTTCACCAGCGCCTGCGCTCTATCCGCCGGCACGGCCGACGGGCTTGCATCGAATAATGCCGCCCGCGCGCTCGCGCCCCCGTCAGGCGGTCTTTGTACTTCCTGCACGCGCGGTACCGTAACCCGCGCACCCTTCCATCCTTCAATACCTACATAGCTGATGAAAGCATTCCCTCTTGGGAGCGAGCGCAACTCCCGCGCCGCCATGTATCGAACATTTTCGAGGCTATGAACGGCGCCGGGCAGATCTTTGAAGACCGGGACGATGCCCTCGGTAACGCCTTCACTGGTCGACGTTCCGCTCATCTCGGCTTCGACGGATGTCTTCGACCGGCTTGAGGAACGGGACGACGCGCGTGACCGACCGCTTTGGGACCCTCCCGCGGTCGAGTCCGACGTTCCGCTCGTCGCCATCATCATATCCGGCGTGACCATCCAACCGGTCGTCGGCACCATCATTGCGGTCGATGACGACAATCCTTCTGCGGACATGAAACTGGTAGACTCGCTCTCAGACTGACTATCGCTATCGCTTTCCGAATGCGAGGACCCCGTAGCGGCGCTTCTTGCGCGATGCTCGGCCGTCCCCCAGCTTCTGAACATCGTTCGCTCGTACCCGACGACTGCCGGCTTCGTCAGTGCCGCAACCGGCTGCTCAAGATTGAACGGAATGACGGTCTCCGCCAATTCCTCCGCCTCTTTCGGATTTTTCAGCCGAAAGACGGCCTTGAGATTGGGGCCGTTGAGCACGGCCTCCCGTATCGGATCATCGGGCGTCCCCAATTGGGCAAGCCACTGGTGCCCGAGCACACAGCCGAGACCATATTTCCGGGCTTCGCCGAGCAACTCCGGCACATCGCCGGACAAATAGCGCTGACATTCATCGAGATAGAAGAAGAACGGGATGTCCGGCCGCAGGCGGCGCTTCGCGTGGAAGAAAATAAAGCGGGTCAATAGTCGTCCGAGCAGCTCGGCATCGGCGTCGGAGACGCGCGTGCCGGGCGACAAGTTCACCAAAATGATATGTCCGTCATCGAGCGCAGCCCGAATATCAAGCGTATGCGCCGTCTGTCCGATGATGGTGCGAATGGTAGGCGCGCTCACGAATTCAGCGAGGCGATTTTTTGGCCCCATGACCTCGGCACGGAAGTCTCGCTTATTGCGTTCATCGAGCGCCATTTGATGAAGATCTTCGAGCACTCCGCGGCTGTACCGGTCGATCACTTTCGACAGCGTCCACGCCCGCACGCCCTTCTTGTCGTGCGGATCAAGGAGCAGCTCGGCGTCTGAGATCGTCAGCCCGAGCTCACAGAGCGCGGAAAACGTGCCCTTGAGCACGCGCCGAATGGTCGGTTTTGCGTGAGTATCCTCATCACCCCACACGCGCTCAAAGGCATCGAGCGTCGTGTTGGCAATAACCGAAAGATCAGTTTCCTCATCCGGCCGCTGAAGGGGGTTAAACCCGACCGTATGCGTTGCCGCATTCGGATCGACGAGGTGGACGGTACGCGTCTTGTGGTAGCCCTTCTCAAAGAGCCACAGCATGAGCGAGCGATAAAGACCGTCCGGATGATTGCCGTGCGGATCGACGACGCACACGCCGCGGCCGCGTTGTATGTCCTGGCGGATGCAGTGCTTCAGAAAATTGGATTTTCCGCTGCCGGTATCGCCAATGACGTGCATGTGCTCTAGCCGAGGGCCTTCAGGCAAAACGACCGGTACATTGTTGGCCGTGAGCCCAATCACAACCTCCTTCGGATCATAGCCGCGCTGGAGTGCGGGTTGGACCTCCGGTGTTGCTCTTGTCTGGCGTTTCGCGGCAAGGCCCGGAAATCGAGCAGCTACTGCTGCCCGAATCGAAGTGCTAGTAATGCGGGGTCTGTCTTTGCGTTCGGTCATAGCTCGGTTCCGCACCTCGATGTCAGGCGAAGCCTTTTGACAGACCGACCTATGTATGTATTACAATTATCTAATGCGCCTCCCACACGGGTGGCGAGACCCTGGAGTGGTTCGGGGCTCGCTACTGAAATGGGAGACGCTATGTCTGCAAAGATCATCCAGTTTCCTCGTTCAAAATTGGCTCCAATCAGCGACAGAATGCCAACGACCCGAAGCCGGGTGGATGAGCTGCGAGCCGAGCTCAATGCGGTGTTGGCACAAGGAACGGCAAACGGTTCTTTCAAGCAAAGTCGGGAGACCGCGATAGACGATCTGTTCGCATCCGTTGCCCAAATTCACGCACGGGTAGCCCAGCTGAACAAGTACGCGAATGACGGTCACATCCGACATTCTCAGCACCGGTGAGAGTAACGGCCCCGACAATAGTCGGGGCTTTCTTATCCAGTCGCGCGCGTTTTGTACAAACGCTCAATCTCTCCATCGATCTTCTGAATCACTTCCTTGATCGACGCCGCTTGCACTTCCTCTCCGCGTGCCATCGCCGAACGCCAATATTGGTGCGCTTGTTCCTTCAGCTCGATCAGCTTTTCAATGTCGTCATCTCCGCCGGCCCTTGCCTCGTCCCTTACACCGAGCGCGGGAGGTACTCGGTTCGGGTATAAGTCAACCACGGCAGCAAGGTCGGCTCCCTTGCGCACCTCGCCAAGCATAAAATTCAGCCCTTTGAAGTGATGGGTCGCCTCCAGACCGTATTTCGCCTTCCATTCCTCCCGCTCCGCAGCAGCCGCCTCCCGCTCTCGATTCGAATATCCTGTCTTTGCTTCCGTCCCGACCACGTGGCGGAGGTCTGCAACTTGTTGCATTCCGCGCGTTAAATCGACGTAGAGATTGAAAATTCCACGCAACACGCCGGGTGCATTTAAAACAATAAAAGCTATGATAGCCGCACCGACAAAGTAGCCGTTATAGAATGTGTCTCGGGCCTGCACCCACGGGGAGTAGGGCGGATATTCTACGTGCACATTGAGAAGCCAAAGCCCCACGGCGAGGTAGCCGGCAAGCAGCACGTTCGCCGAAGCAATTTTTTCACTCTTACTTCCAACAAACGATATGAGGCTGTAGATGATGAGCAAGCCAACGCAAATGATTTCAAGGAGCGGTGACCACCCGTAAAACAATAGTTCAGCATCGGTGGCAAAGGGGCTGTAGGATGATTTCATCACGTATGTTTTGCCGTTCTTGCATGTCAATGAGTAGGTAAAGCACGAGCTGGTGCATCCGCTCGGCGGACTCCAGTCGGTGATGGTGATGGAATTGACTGCCGACCCAATGCATTGGTCGGCGTTGTGCTTCTGAACCTCTGTTGCGGAGCAGGGCGTAGCAAGAAGCAACACGAGATAGAGAACGAGCCCCCACACCAGGCGTTCCATTCGCCCCCCCCCAGCACGCTCCACAACCTCCGCTACCGTAACGTCGGTTGATCGCCCTGAAAAGCGCCTACCGTCAAAATCCCCGACTTTGCGCTAACTACCTGCCTGTGCTAGGCTTTTCCCGGCTCCGCCTTGTTGGCCGCCGCCTGAATTCTCGGGCGCCGGTCGTGCAAGACGGAGAATTCCATGAGCCTTGACATAGCGGCCGGCAAAATCCCGCCGGTCCCCTTCCCCATCCAATACGTCACCGCAGAGATTACGCCGCTCATCGGCGGCCAGTTCTCGGTCGTGATGCAAGCCACACTGCTCGACGAAGAACAACTTGAATTCGTCGGCCAAGACCTCGCAAACGCCCACGTCGATACGCTCGACGAGGCGCTCGCCATCATCCGAACGAACGTGGCTGCCCTCGGTCCCCCGCTTTCACGAGCGGTGGCGTGAGGAGGCGGCGATGAATACCGCCACTCTCAAGAAATCTGACCGCATCCGGGTGCTGCCCCGCAATTTCCGGAGCGTCTTTATCGTCGTCTCAGCTTTGGTGCTCCTGGTGTTGGTATGAGCACCGAAAACTTCGACAACGCGAGAGTTATCCGCATCCTCAACGACAACTTCCGCAGCACCTTCGTCGGCGGCCAGGTGGTCATGACGCAGGGCGTCAATGCCATGCCGATCGACACCAAAGCGCGCGTGCTCTTGGCGGTTCAGTCCTTCAGCAATTTCACGAAGGACAATGACCCGCACGGCGAGCACGACTTCGGCAGCATCGAGATCGAGGGCGAAACCTACTTCTTTAAGGTGGATTACTACGCCCTCGACCTAAACGGCGGGTCGGAAGATCCAGCTGACCCAAGCGTTACGACGCGCGTGCTTACCATCATGCGCGCCGATGAGTACTGAACCCCACACCAACCCAAATCAACAAGGAGAGGAGTTGACCATGGCTGCTCAACAGCCGACTTACCAAGCATACACCGTCGTCAAGCGTGAGGGCCAAGATGACTTTTGGCTCAACATCGGAGCGGCGTTCATGCATCAGGACGGCGAGGGTTTCAACATCGTCCTGCAGGCACTCCCGATCAACGGCAAGATCGTCCTGCGTCCGCCAAAAGCAGACGCGAAGGACGGAGAGCCCGAGCGCGCTCAAAAAACAATCCGCGCGGAAAACGATCGCCGCAAGAACGCACGCCGCGAGAAGTAAGAAATCCGGCCATCTGGGAACGCAACGCAAACGGCGCTCTGTCAAGTGCACCTAAAACAGTGCTCTTGGCACTGCCCGCTTCACCGAAGCGGACTATTCGACAGCTCTTTGAACTTCGCAGCTCTCATCCGGGCTACGCTGCGAACTCAGCCCCGCCACTCACGTGCGCGGGCTTTTCATTTCCGGCTTCGACGCTGGTAAGGTCTTATTAACCATCCATCAATAGTGTCCGCCAAATCACTTTGTCCCAAAAATTCCGAAGGCCGCCAATAGGCCCACCGACCTCATGACTTCAGATCAGGCCCGACAACAGGCAGAAAAAAGCTTCAAGCAGGAAGAGCGCGTGCGGGATGGCCGACAGGCGATGACCGAATATGAAGCCCAAGCGCGCGCCACTCGCGAAAAGACCGCACGTTTGAATGAAGGCAACCGGTCGTCGGTTAGGCTCGCATGTTGCGCAACCAGTTGACTATTTTCCGCATTAGAACACTGTCAAGGTGAGTCGCGTAGGAACATCAATGTCAATCAATTGGTTCAGGCGAGGGCGTTTGCGAGATTGAAGAGGTTGTGAACGGTGCAGAGCATCGATCATCCGGCAGTTACTGTCTCGACCCCTCGCAACAGGAATCTAGACACTATTGTCCATGTGGTCGACGATGATGAGGCGACCCGGGATTTGTTCCTGCTTCTGCTCAAGACAGTTGGTATTGAGGCCATAACTTACTCATTGCCTTCCGTGTTCATTGAAGAGTTCGATCCCGCTCGACCTGGCTGTGTCGTTCTCGACCTGCGGATGCCGGAATTGAGTGGTATCGAAATACTGTCTTGGTTG
>Ga0187891_1002267_pt1 | contig 14821 bp, 17 predicted proteins | sample June2016WEW_21_4_FD_132990 | JGI IMG/M metagenome (GOLD analysis project Ga0187891, IMG submission 132990) | Peatland microbial communities from SPRUCE experiment site at the Marcell Experimental Forest, Minnesota, USA - June2016WEW_21_40 | ecosystem: Environmental > Terrestrial > Soil >... | reverse complement strand
TAGCAATAGCTTTGATATTTCAAGAACAGACGGGTCATCGTCAACATGCAAAACATGAATAGCGCCCTTTTTGTTTGGAGACTCTGAATCAGCCGAATCAACTATTACACCGCAATCAGGTTCAAACTTTTGCAACAGCCAAAGCTCCAGCTTATCCATGCTGAATTAAAATTGTAATAAATCAGTTATGAATCTCAAATATAGACCACTGGTCACTCCAATGGGAATGAAACAAGCAGAGCGCCTTATATGCAGATAAAATAGTAACCGAAAGGCTGCCCAATGAACACTATTCACTGAGAAACGGATGATTTTAACTTTCACTGATCCCACCACTAGGCTCCACGAGAGACATTATGAGTTTCTTCAATAGTGGATAAATAATTGCTGGCTCCCCAAATTTCGTGACGACCCCGTTAGCACCTAAATCACGCGCTTTGAGAGCTAGGTCTTTTTCGTTATCAGCAATGAGAGCAATAAACGGGGTCTTGATACCCTTTGAACGGAGTTCTTTAAGGAAAACGAAAAGATTTTCTTCAGCGTCTAGACAACTGCCGATTATGGCGTCTGGATTTATTTTCTCCATCTTTTTGAATGCCTCAAAAATTGAGAAGGCAATTTCAACATCCAGACCACCTTCAGTTAGTAGACACTTCCTTGCGACCTGCAAAAAAAATTCGTCATCATCTACCCAAAGAACCATGAATCGCCTTTCTGTTTCACTGAATTTCATATAAATCTGTCTCTTCAAATTGATTTCTGATATAAGAAAGATGAGTAAACATTGAATCACAATAAAACACAACGAATGACAAAGTATTATAATGACATACAGGCTAAGATTTTTAGGAGCGCTTTCTAAAAAATGATTGAATCTAAGAATCGAACTGTTGGGCGATCGTTCAGAATTAATGAATTATGGCTTAATACCTTGAACGCGGAAGCTGAGCGTCAACACACTACTCCAAACGCCCTTATTAATGGGATTCTTAGAGATTATTGTTTATTTCACAGATTCTTGAAACGGCTCGATGTAATAGTCTTGACGCAGAGGACCGTATCACGCTTTGCAGAGGCTGTTCCAAAAGATAAATTGAATGAAATTGCCGAAAATGCTGGTTCAAACATTGCTTTGGATCTTTTTCGGTCAATGGGACTCAGGTTTAACAACGAAGACGCTATTTTTTTTATTACGACGATATTGGGTGAGTATGCAAATTGGTTCAAATGTGAGCATTATATAGTTAAGAATATTGAGGTTCTTCATTTACGCCATAATTTGGGTGGAAATTGGAGTTTTTATGTCAGTGATGTCGTCTCAACTCTTTTGGAAGCTTGTTGCAACCGAAAAGTAAAAAGGGAAATTATAGATGGAGCTGTCACATTAGAAGTGCCTATGACCTAAATTAGCAGAATTGCCATCCGAATAGCTTGTAAGTTTTGCCTATCGGTAAATAGTGACGATATGAGGAAAGATTTTACACAGTCACCTTGAGTTTGGATACAAAACTATTTCTCTCCGTTCAGTTCGCCGGCTTTGTCTCTTAATTAGGTGTTGAAGTACGTTAGTGACACTCTTTTTCATTTTTGCCAATGTTTTGAGCTGCCTCTCTGTTGAGAACTAAACAAAGAATGCTGCGTGCAAAGCTTAAGTCAACGTTTTTGAAGAAGGTTTCAAGGGTCTCGTGTTCATCCTGTCTCGCAGGGATTCACCTACCTTGTGTTGATTGGTTCTCAAGATACGAGACTCCATTTCTAGTTATAACTATTTCAATTTAGGGACAAGCCAGCGCGCTAATCGAGTTCCAAAAGCTTAAATCCGAATTGCTGAGAAACGATTACCTATGGATAAAATTTATTGCAGTAACTGTAACGCTGAAGTAACTCAAGATATGAAGTCTTGTCCTATATGCGGTGCTTCTTTAATTCCAACAGTAGTAGTACCTAAGCCAACCTACGCATTGTCAGACGACTCTATATCAACAAACCAACTGGAAGAGACCAAGACTACCCGAATTATCTATGACAATTGGAATATTTTTAACAGGTTTAGGTTTTTTCCTAATCATTCTTTTTCCAAAACTTCCACTTATCGTTGGAGTTCCCATGATTGTAGGTACCGGGGTTGTCCTCCATGGACTTGGAATTAGGATCGGCAGGAACAGAAAGAAAGCGTATCTTGAAGATACTGAAGGTGGAAGAGTAGCCTTAGCAGGAATCATCATACTTCTTTCAAGTTTAATCTTGGGTTTTCTAGCTTATGCACTTGGTGCCATACTGTTGGCTATTGTTTTGGGTGGCTTACTTTTCTTGGTCGGCTCAGTTTGTCTTGTCATAGGCGCTGTATTGTTAACATTCGAAAGACTGAAAGTAATGTGATTGTTTAGAAATAGAGCTGAATTCAGCCTCATTTTTCCGCCGCCATTATTCCAGAGTTATCTTGGGTTAACAGTTCTGTCTTTGGCTATTTCCGTATTCTATGTTGCTAATAGTTAGGCATCGAAAAGTTTCTTTGTCTATTTGTGGTTTCTAAGGTCTGTTGGGTTCCAAAATAACTTTGAGTGATTGTCCCGCTTCAGCCATCAGTCGGAAGCCTTCCTGCGCCTCGCTCAACGGGAGCCGATGTGTAATCATGTCTTTGACGTCAAGCCGTTTTGTCGCCAGAACCCGCAGTGAATCTTCCAAGTCGTTTGGCGCGGCTCCGTAGCTTGTCTGCATCTTTATTTCGTTTTTCCAGAACTGGTTAATCGGCACGGGCAACTTCACGCTCGGGTCGGGAACCGCGAAGAACAGGATGGTTCCGCCGTTGTCCACGCAGTCCAACGCCGAAAGCGAGGCGGATGTCGCTCCTGTACAAACGATGACTTGGTCAGCTAAGTGCCCATCGTTTATTTCTTTGAGTTTAGCTGGAAGGTTATCTTTGGCGTTCAGCCCATCGGTTGCACCGAATTTTTTGGAGAGCGCCAGCCTGTACGGATTGATGTCTGCTACTACGATTTTCTGTACGCCTTTGAACTTGGCAAGCTGCGTATGCAAAATTCCCGCGATGCCGCTGCCGATAATCAGCACGGAGTCGTCTTTTTGCAGGTTCGCCAAGCGTTGCCCCCGTGAAACGCATGCCAGCGGCTCAATGAATGTGCCTTCATCATAGGACATGTCGTCGGGTAGCTTGTAGATGCCGAAGTCAATGTTTATTTTTGGAACTCGAATGTACTGGGAGAAGCCGCCTGGAAAATAATTCGTGGTGTGCAGAGTGTGGCAGGCGGTGTGGTAGCCTCTTTTGCAGTAACGGCACTGGTTGCAAGGTACATGATGGGAAACAAAAACTCGGTCGCCCACCTTGAGGCTCTTAACTTTGCCGCCCACTTTGTCGATGACACCTGTTGCCTCATGACCCAGAACAATCGGAGCCTTCGGCACACGGTACCATTCTATAACGTCGCTGCCGCAGATGCCGCTCGCCATAACTTTAAGCAAAGCCTCGTCTTCGCCGATTTTGGGGATGGGCACCTCTTGGATGCGGACATCGTGATTGTTGTAGTAGACGGCGGTAAGCAAGAGGCTTCACCAAAAGAAAAGAGCTGGGTTAAGCTTTTCCGGCTATAACCTGGTTGTATAGGTCTAAGGCTTCTTTGGCGGTGTAGTTTTCGTGAATTATGCCTCTGATGGCTCTGATTGAGGCTACAGGGTTCTCGGTTTGCCAAATGTTCCTACCTAAGTTCACACCTATCGCGCCCGCCTGCATCCCGTCATAAACGAAGTCAAATACCTCTTTTTGCGTTTCAGTTTTCGGTCCCCCCGCAATAACGACTGGCACCGGGCATCCTTCAACCACTTTTCGGAAGTTCTCGCAGTAATAGGTTTTCACCACTCTCGCGCCTATTTCGGCTGAAATCCTCGCAACCAACGCCAGGTACCGGGGTTCTCTTTTCTCCAGTTCCCTGCCTACGGAGGTTACAGCCATGACGGGGACCCCGTAGTCTTCGCATTCGTCTACGAGTTTGGATAGGTTAGTGAGGCTTTTGTTTTCGTTTTTTGTTCCCACAAACACTGACATGGAAACCGCCATCGCGTTTAGCCTGAGAATTTCTTGAATCGAAGTTACAACGCTTTCGTTTGATAAGTCTTCTCCAACTACAGAGACAGCGCCGGAAACCCTCAGAATAATCGGTTTCTCGATGGCTGGGTCAATGCAGTTGCGCAGGACACCCCGCGTAAGCATGATTGCGTCTGCGTACTGGTAGATCGGTTTGATTGTTTCTTCGGGCTTCTCGAGACCATGTGTTGGTCCCTGGAAGTATCCGTGGTCAACGGGTAAAAAGAGGGCTTTTCCGTCTTTTTGGATAAGTCTGCTTAACCTGTTTTTCATTCCCCACTCCATAATTATCGCTCCGTGGAACCTTTGTTTATAGAATTAAATAACCTTTCCTACCCTCCTAAGAAAAAACTGTTTGGATTTGAATCCAGCTTGAATTTTTCACCCTTTGCTTTCTTAAATTTCTAAGGTTTGGGCAGTGTAGGGCGTAGGCAGGATTACTTTTGTCTGCGGCATCTTCTCTTTTAGCATGTTTTCGAATTCTTTATGCTGCCCCATGGAGCCATGCATGACAACAACCACTTTTGGTTTTAATTCCGCTGCCAGTTTGTAGGCGTTTTCGGGGGAAGATGTTGGGGACCAGCGGCCTGTGGGCAGAAAAGCGATTTGTGACTCATAATCTTTCAGAGGCACGTATCCCGAGTCGCCCGCGTGAAACATGAGGAGGTCCCCCATTTTCATTTGGAAAAGCATTATTGGGCCACGGTGAATTCCTTGAACCGCCTTTACGGTGAGGTCGCCGTAAACGTACGTTTGACCAGACACTGCATTGGTTAGCTTTTCGCTGGGGATGCTTCCTTTCAATTTGTCGGCGACTTTTGCCTCAGCCAATATGGGCGCTTCGGTTTTCTTGAATAACTTCAGCGTCTTGCCACCGTTGAAATGATCCATATGATTGTGCGTGAAGAGCAGAAGGTTGACTTCTTTGAGAGCTGCCACCTCGTCATCTTTCAAGAAGCCTGCTGCATCTATTAGAACGGTTTGCTTTGAGGTTCTTGCTAGAATTCCTGAAGCCCCAAGATATATGCAGGCAATTTGGTTCTCAAAAAGCCCCGAAGTAAAAAAATTGCCGACTTCTTCAGCTTTGCTTCCTCTAAACATAAATTGTCACCATTCCGTTGTGAGAGCACTCTACTATTAATAATCTTTTGTCAATCAGCTTGGGCGCAGTTTATTTCTAAGTATAATCCGGTGAGTTATGCTTCAAACGTGACGCGTGGGTTAGTTCAAGGCGGGTTGACTTGGAGCACTTTAGTGTCCGCGTATACAGCAATCTGGTTCATCGCCATCGTGGCGTTCTCGGCGACCTTGTATCAGTTCAGGAAAGTGGTCAGTTAGATGAAAATGAAAGGAGAATCCAGCTAAAACCGTGTTTCATTATTTTTTAGTTTCTGGCTGCCGTATGATTAAATAGCCTTTTTCTATTAGCCAGTGATGAAACTGCCATGTGGTGTAGAGGCAGGCGCTGCTGCATTTTTGCCTGGTCTGCTCGTAGGCTGGGGAAGCCTCTGTTAGCTTGTTTAGCTCCATCTGCACGGGGCATTTTACGTCTTTGCAGAATTCTCTTCGCTTATACTCAACAAATCCTTCAGGCGTCATCTTCATCGGTGGCTTACTCCTCGTTTAGGCTTAATAAGTTTTGTTCATAGGGAGAGGGTCGACTTTTATGCAATTAAATTTAGCCTAAAGCTTGCAGGTAGCATGCCCTTTTAAGGTGCGTTTTCAATTTATTGCGTGTATGCCGAAACTGTATCTTTTGGGTGGAGAAAACGTCTTTAGAAGAAGTGCAAAAGGAGTAAACGAAAGAGCTTTCCGAGATGCAGGAGACTCCGCGGTTGTTGTGGTGTTTTCGTGGGCACGAGCCTCGTTCGATAGAAAATACCAGAAAAGAAAGCTTTTGACAGATTACTTCATAAGTCTTGGAGCCAGCACAATCAACTTTATAGATTACTCCGATTCGAATGAGACAATTGCCAAGAAAATGGCTGATTCCAATCTGGTTTATTTAACTGGTGGACTTGCAAGCATTTTAGTTGAACGCCTCAAAACCATGGGTGTTGACCGTTTGCTGCACAGCTATGGCGGCGTCATTGTGGGAAGAAGTGCAGGAGCGTTGGCGCTTTGCCGAAAATGCATAATCACCTGCCGCAGCAATTCAAAAGCCAAAATTATCAGCGGTCTCGGCTTGGCAGACCTCACTTTGAAAGTTCACTATAAACCTGAAAAAGACCATGCGTTGGAGAAGCTGTCAAGGCAGGATAAAATTTACGCGGTACCTGAGGGTTCAGCGCTTATTTACAATAATGATGTTTGCTCGTTTATAGGCGAAGTGTATTTGTTTGAGAATGGAGTAAAGCGGATGTTATAGTCGTGCTCTCACTTTTTCTGTAAGAAGCCTCACAACTTCTTCTTTATCCTTTTCAATTAAATTCCACAGGTGCCTACTTTCATAATCAGCTGAAGCATCTTTTTTGTAGTCGTGTTTTATCCGCCATAAACTTTTGCTCTCAATTTCCAGCTGCTCCATCAAATTGTACGTATCGTCGTCAAGCATGCCTTTTCCAGACGCGCCAATTTTGAAGGGTTGGTTTTTAGCCGTAATTTGCCTTTCACTTTCCATTTCCACGTACACTTTTTGGCGGCGCTCCGTTTCCGCAGGTTTAAATACCATAAAATTTTTCTCCTTTGCCCTACTTTTCGACTTGTTTAAACTAAATAGAATAAATAAACTCTATATGTTAACGCACTTAAGCTTATGTGATTGCAAAAAGCCACTACAAACTGTTTTAAAAATTATAAGTTAAGTAAAATTATTCTTTTTAGCGGAACTTTGATGGGCTGCTATAACCGCGGTTGCCAGTATAAGCGCCAAGAGCACTGCACCCAAAATACTAAGCGGAATCCTAAAGGCTGCCTCGTTATCGAGAACAGTGGTTGTAGGTAACCCTCCCAGATAAGCAGCTAAGAAGATGACCACGAAAACGGCGCCTACGCCTTCCAGAGAAAATAAAATCGAAGTTAATTTTTTGTCAGCCAAAGTCATTTAAAGTCTTCCTTGAACTCACAGTTTAATGATTAATGTATTTTACATTAATCTTTCCTTTTCAAAAAAAGAAATTCTGACTCTCCACGAGGATTGCGCTAGCCGCAAATATAATATACTTAAGATATGAAAGTTTTCCTTTGATGCCGGTTTAAAAGTCATGACTGAAGAGAAGTTCTATACGCCGCTAAAAATAGGGTTGTTTATAGTTGTTTTATCCTATTTCCTGTTTGCTCTGCATGACACCTTTACGCTGGGATGGGTCGGCGAATGGAATCGCGATTACCCAGGGCACTTCCTGTACGATATCTACGTTGAAGACATAATTGGCTTCGTTGGAGTAATCTTCAGGTTCGCAGCTGGAATCATAGCCTTCGCCGCAATCACCTATTACTTTGCCAAAAGAAACATCTCAAAATCCGCAACATTCAACGTACTGCGGTTGATTCTGGTTTTTGAAGGATTCTATTGGCTGCTAGCGTTCTCTCCCACAGGGTATTTTGTAGTTAAAGACACATTTTTCAGCGCAGCCTTCCGCCACGGTTTCACAACTTCTTTTCTGCACTTCTTTGCCATAAATACGCTTCCTGTCCTGATTGAATCCATAGCCACCCCGATTATCCTGTTCATTTTCGCTTACAAGCTGAACCCAAATAAACCTTTGAAGGGAGCGATACGGTGGGGGCTGATAACGGGGGCCTTCTATGTTTTCTTGTTTTGGCTACTTAATACCACTTTGTGGTTTTCGACAATAGATGAGAAAGGATGGGCCTACCTGACCTCCTACCCGCAGAACCTACTAAGTTTTATTTTAACGGTAGCTGGACTGTTGGCTTTAGGCATTTATGCGGCGGGCTTTACCGTAAAGTCAAGAAGAGCGGAAACTCTAAAGGAATTAAACCTGAAGATCGTGGGGGTAATCATCTTGGCTCTTGGCCTGTATTTTCTCTGGAATTACTTAACATGGATTTATTTCGGAGGGTGGAGCGAATGGTACGCATGGTTCCTCGGACACAACGAAGACCTGTGGATACTGTCGCTACCGCTGCTTGGGATACCGCTACTTTTCGCCGATAAACCAGAGGCAAAAACTGTTTCTCCGAAAACAGATGTTCAAAGCGGGTAAATTGCTAAGCGGTCACGTGCCCAGCGAGATGGAGCGGCTTTCAGATTCACGTCTGGTTTGGCGCGAATTGTGCACAAACAATTAGCCATCATGGCTTGAGCGGGTGCCTAAATAAATAACACCACACTTGAGCAAAGCGACAATTATCCTAAAGTTAGCTCTAATTTTGCCGCCAATCCGCGGGTTACCGCGCCTAGGCGGAGGATCATAAGTTACCTCGCCAATCTTAAAACCGTGCTTTTTAGCAGTAACCAGTAATTCGCCGCCAAAGGTTTCTCCACCTCTCAACTTAAAGTGGGCAACTGTTTCCTTTTTGTAAACCCTAAAGTTTGAGAAAAAATCTGATACCCCGAACATTTTACCCATCGTCTTAGAAGCCAGCCTCTCTGAAAATCTGGGAATAACCGTTCGTGACGCTACCACTAAATCCAACTCGCCGACTCTGCTCAGGAGGCTGGGTATGAAATCAGGGTTATTTTCCAAGTCAGCATCTATGGTTACTATTACAGGAAACCTGGCTAGTTTCATTCCATACAGTAAACCCTTAGTTTGCCCTTCCCGAACTTTAGAAACCGCCATGTCAGCAACCCGCTTTGCCGCCTCGAAGGTTCCATCTGAAGAGCTATCGTCAACAACTATTATTTCGTGAGGAATATCCTTTAGCACGGATCTGACCCTGCGGATTAACTCTTCAATGTTTTCCATTTCGTTCCAAGTGGTGGTAACCACCGATACACCCTGAATCATTTTGCCGCTTTCACTCATAAGTAGCCATAGCTAGTCAACAGGCTATTAAGCTCATTGACCGTGCAACCAGGAGAAATGTTTAGAAAACGATAAGGCGACATTGATTCGGGAATAGACTTTTTTCCCTAGATAGGCGTTTCACCCTATATTCCATTCTACTTCCACTGCCATCCTCATCAAAACGATTTCAGCGCGAACTTGACCCTGAGGATTATTTTTTAAGCTATTTAGCTAACTCGGTTTGACTTAGCTGTATTAGCCCAGCGGAAGAAGAAAAACGGTTTTTCTCGGCTTCTTCTTTCAAAGAAAAACAACAGGCACCGCCTCCGCCAGCAGAGACTAAACCCCAAAAGTCGTAGCATGCAGAAGCTTTCAAACCGCAGGCCAAAAAAGCAACCCGAAATACAAAAAAACCACTCTTGAAAGTCGCAACTTTCAATAAACCAAAAGTCGCACCTTTATTTTTTTAGGCAAATCAGACGCACAAACTTAAAATAATTGGAAGGACTGATGTGTTAACGAATTCGTAAATTAGAGTAAAATTAATTGAGGAAGAAAAAATGAGCAAACAAGAAAAACCCCACTTAAACCTAATCATCATGGGGCACGTTGACCACGGAAAATCCACCACTACAGGGCACTTACTTTACTTAGCAGGCGCCATTGACGAGCGAACAATCAAGGCGTATGAAGAAGAAGCCGAAAAAATGGGCAAAGGCACCTTCAAGTTCGCTTGGGTACTCGACAACTTAAAGGAAGAACGAGAAAGAGGAGTCACGATTGACCTTCGATTCCTCAGATTCGATACCAAGAAATTCAACTACACAGTCATCGATGCGCCAGGACACAGAGACTTCATCAAGAACATGATTACCGGCGCAAGCCAAGCCGACGCAGCCGTGCTCTTCTGCTCAGCCAAAAAAGGCGAGTTTGAAGCAGGCATTGGTCCAGGCGGCCAAACACGCGAGCATGCGTTTCTTGCATTCACTTTAGGTATTCGTCAACTTATTGTTGCGGTTAACAAAATGGATGATATATCCGTTAACTGGAGCAAGGATAGGTACGAAGAAATAAAGAACGAAGTTTCAAGAATGCTCCGAATGGTAGGCTACAAAATCGATAAAATCAACTTTATACCCCTTTCAGGCTGGACAGGCGACAACCTGATTAAGAAAAGCGACAAAATGCCATGGTACACTGGTCCAACCCTAATTGAGGCACTTGACCTTCTAGAAGTACCTGCTAAACCAACTAACAAGCCACTACGCGTTCCAATTCAAGACGTTTACAGCATCACAGGCATCGGCACAGTTCCAGTCGGCAGAGTCGAAACAGGCACTCTTAAACCTGGTCAAAACATAATTTTCATGCCCAGCAACAAAACCGGCGAAGTTAAATCAATAGAAATGCACCACGCCCAGATTCCAGTAGCTGAACCAGGCGACAACATCGGCATGAACGTAAGAGGCATCGCAAAAACTGACATCCACCGAGGAGACGTAGCAGGACCAGTTGACAACCCGCCAACAGTAGCTAAAGAATTCATCGGTCAAATCATAGTGATTTACCACCCAACCGCCATGGCAGCAGGATACACACCAGTACTGCACTACCACACCGGACAAATCGCATGCAGATTCACTGAACTAATAAAGAAAATAGATCCTCGCACAGGCCAAGTAACCGAAGAGAAGCCGAGCTTTCTCAAAACCGGCGATGCCGCTTGGGTAAGAATGGAGCCATTGCACCCTATAGCCGTCGAGACTTACACAGATTTTCCAGAGCTTGGACGATTCGCCATTAGAGACATGGGCACAACGGTAGCTGCAGGCGTCATAAAAGAAGTAACTAAAAAGGGACCGTAAAACCCCCAATTTTATTTTTTGTAAATCAATGAACACGTCTTTTTAACTTTAATCCAATATCTTTTGGCGCGCAGAGTAGATCCATTCATTTTTTAATTAATTAAATAATTTGTGAAAGCATTGTTGCTGTCATGCTACAGTCACAAGTGCATATATCTTATGAAGGGGAGAATGTTGTAACTAAAGATGTGGTCAAATGGATTATCAAAATGAGAGATCCTGCATGCTGTTAAACAAGAATTTCGACAGCGTCAAAAGGGGGCACTTAAGCGAAAAGCTCGAGTGCATATCCTTAAGAGATGTACCACTCGCCGATAGACGCAAAGAAGCGAAAAAACCGTTATTCTTAATCAGGTACGAATAAAACTTTGACTAACAAAGCAAACGATTGGTTCAATCAATAGTTCCTTCGGGCTCTTAACTGTTTCATTGGAAAAGCTGAGTTTTTTTAGCCCCAAATTTTTTTATTTTTAAATTCGTGATTCTTAGAAGCGCAAGCAAAATAAATGTGCAGTTATGGTTACGTATTAAGAGTTGACTGCATGTCCGGAACTGAAACGTTGCTTCCTTTCATGAGTGATAAAAAGAAGAAGGGCGAAGAACCCACCATAATAGTGGATAGCCGAGAGGCAAGTAGCGCAGAAAAGATTGTTAAAGGTTTAATCGAGCGGGGAGTCAACGTAAAAACTGAGTTACTGGAGAAAGGCGACTACATTCTCTCTGACCAGTGTGCGGTGGAACGTAAAACCGTTCGCGATTTTGTTTACACGCTTACGCGGCGGTACCTTTTCGAGCAGCTTTTCGGGCTTAAAGAGGCTTATCCCAAAGCGCTTATCGTTCTTGAGGGTTACCTGCCGATAATTTACAAGTACAGCAATATTCAGCCCAGCGCAATTTGGGGTGCCATTTTTAATTTAGCCAAAAACGGAATTTCACTGGTTAACACGGCGTCTTATAAAGAAACTATTGATTTCCTTTATGTAGCGGCTCGGCAAGAGCAGATTGTTGAGAAAAGAAGCCCTGTTGTGCATGCCTTCAAAAAATGCGAGACCCTGTCGGATGCCCAAGTATATTTTGTTGCCAGCCTACCCAATATTGGTCGGGAAAAGGCAACCGCCATTCTGGATTCTTATCAAACACCGATAAACGCGTTAATTAACGTGGATGATTGGTCGAAGGCTGTGAATGGTCTTGGTCCAGTTATAACAAACAAGGTGAAAGAGGTTTTAAGTACACCCTACAAGGATGCATGTGTTGAACAGTAGATGCTTGAGGTTCTTTTTAACGAAGATTTAAAAGCTGTTGGATCAACTAGCAGCCTGCTGTCGGTATGGATAAAGTAAAGATTGCCCTAACGGTTCTTTCGATATTAATTATAATGGGTCCTCTCGTCGGCGTAGCTTATGTTTACAGGAATAATCTGCTTGGTTTAGTGGATCCTCCACAAGTTAAAAGCTTGGTGAACGGGGGCTCCTCAGGGTCGCAGTTTCAAACACCCCAGCTTGTGGGAGAACCGCAATACAATGCTCAAACGGGAGCGGTTACTGTTTCCTTCAACTTTACTAACCCCCTAACAAATAACGTTTCAATTGATAATCTATCAGCCGAGGTTCTATCCGCAGAAAGCGGCGTCTCTTTAGGCAATATATCGCTAAACCAACCAGTCCAAATCGCGCCCGGTGAAACCTCCATCATAAACGTTTCTGGAATTTTGAATCAAAACACAATTAGCCAGCTGGAAGCTCAAAATCCAGGAGTCAACGGCATCAACATTTCCCTTGCAAACCTAAATGCAGACGTTGCAGGCGTCAACGTGCATATGAATCAAGTGAATAATGCAGGGCAGCTTCAATTGCCTGGGTGAGCATGATGGGTCGAAGCATAAACTGGTTTGGTCTCTCCGCTGGAATAATCACTTTAATTGTGCTTGTTATTTCCTTTTATGTTCCTTGGTGGCAGTTAACGATTGGTCAAAACCTTATAAAAGTTGATGCTTCCCCAGTCAACACAAATTTCGGCGTGTTCGGAGGCGCCCAATTTACGATACCGTTGATTTGGGCTTTAAACCTCATAAGCATACTGACGTTTACCGCCTGCGGTCTGGTAATGCTTGTTTACTCGCTGAACCCGACAAAGTCTTACTCTAAGCAGCTGCTTGGCTTCTCGTACAAAAAACCAATATACGTGTTGATATCATTCGTGGCTGGTCTAGTCGCAATTGTAATAATCGCTGGTTTCCTCGGCATGAGCATTCCGCTCATGGGATCAACAACCCTTATTTTGCCTGCACACTTCATCTCCAGCGGCCTAAGCATCAGCGCTTTGATTTCAGGAAGCTTCCAACTGCCCTTCTACCTTGCAATAGCAGCCGCCGCACTATGCATCGCCGCCAGACTGTTCCACAGCCACATAGCCAAAACCGAAACCTTAAGCCCGCCGCCCAAGACAACCCCGGCTGTCAGCATATAGCCTTTTTTGTGGCTGTTTTTTGACACAAATATTAGGTAGTCTATAGGGTAGGCGTTTCTAATTAGGGCTTGTTTTGGGTTGATTTTTTGATTTAGCCTTTGAAACACCGTTAAGTTATTTTTCGGAAAAAAAGAAAAATTGGCAAATCAACCCCATAAGCCTAATAGCCGCATCTAGAGGATCCAAATAGAGGCAAGCTTCGGCACTGAATATTCAAGCCGCACCGCTAAAGTTTAAAGGCTAAACCCACATTATTCTATGAACCCGCAAAAAACCAAGCCAAACTGTTGGGGCTGTCGGCTAGCTTGGTCTAGGCTTGTAGCCTCGGGCGTTATAGACGAGAGTTCAAATCTCTCCAGCCCCACCACAAAGCCTTTTGCTTTGAACCTTTTTTATTTTTATACGATAATGTGCCGGGGATGGAAGAAAGTGACCAAGAAGGCAACTGAAGACGTATGGAAAGATTGTACTGACTCTCTGTCCGAAGACTTCGAAAAGCTGCTAGCATCCCTCCGTTCTGATTCAAGAAAACCGATTCAAGCATCTCGAGCTGATTCCCTGATTGAGCGGCAAACATCCTATTAATCGAGAACAAAGAGCATTTGAGAGGCTTCCTCACTTGAAAGGTAAGATAATGACTCCTAAGGCGTTTTGTCAAAATACAAAATAAAATCCTACCAACGGGCTTTTTAAGTTAAGCACGTTTGAAAGATTGCCGTCGGTCAGCTTGGTCCAACCTTGTCGTTGACATCATTCTCTTTTTTTATCTCTGCTTCCATTCCTTTTTTCCTTTGTTTTTCGTTTGGTTTTGTTTTTTCTCATTGTCTGGTTTGTTTTTAGTTTTGCTTTTTATTTTTGATTACCCTCCTTCACTATTAGACTGTCTGCGCTCCTTATCCGTGTTGCCTTCGTAGCTTCAAACGTTATCATAAACTTAAAAAAATAACTTATCAGCAAGTCCTAGACTTAGCGACTCGCCACCTTTCCGATGGAAGCCCCATCCGGGCTATCGACAGTCATATAAGATTTTTGCTAGACAATTGAAACGAGAATCGAGAGTGTCCTGAATAAATCTAATCTATCTAAACAGAGAGGAGGATACATATTTGCTGCTTCTGTTGAAAATCATAAAAAAAGGAAAAACCAAAGAAAACTAAGAAAAAGTTTTTCGTTCGGGTGTTTCAAGGTGCAGCTTCTTCACTAGGTCTTTGTATCTGTTTCTAACGGTAACTTCGGTTACTCCAGCTGCCTCGGAGATGTCTTTTTGTGTTTCTTTTTCGGTGTTCTGTAAGCAGGCGATATAGAGTGCGGCGGCAGCTAAACCCATAGGGTCTTTTCCTGCTGAAACTCGTTTTTGTCTAGCCAGCCTCAGTATTGCTATAGCTGTGCCCTGTGTTTTGCCTGATATTCCAGTTTTTTCTGCAATTTTTGATACATACGTCATTGGGTCAGAAGTTGGCATGTGAAAATCTAGC
>Ga0187891_1002266_pt1 | contig 14827 bp, 16 predicted proteins | sample June2016WEW_21_4_FD_132990 | JGI IMG/M metagenome (GOLD analysis project Ga0187891, IMG submission 132990) | Peatland microbial communities from SPRUCE experiment site at the Marcell Experimental Forest, Minnesota, USA - June2016WEW_21_40 | ecosystem: Environmental > Terrestrial > Soil >... | reverse complement strand
CCGATAAATGTACTGGCTGCGGCGAATGCAAAGACGTCTGCCCAATAGAATATCCCAATGAGTGGGACATGAACTTAGGCGTAAGAAAAGCCATCTCCATTCCGTTTGACCAAGCCGTGCCTCTTATCTACTCGATAAACAGAGATTACTGCATAGAGTGCTTCAAATGCGTGGATGCCTGTGGCGCGCGTGAAGCCATCAACTTTGACCAAAAGCCAGAAGAAGTTGAATTGGACGTTGGAACAATCATAGTAACAACAGGCTGTGACATTTATTTACCATATGATGACCCCAGGTACGGCTATGGAAGATACGATAATGTAATTACTGCTTTGGAGTTTGAGAGACTTATCACGGCAGGCGGCCCAACAACTGGACACGTAGTCCGCTCATCCGATGGAAAGACGCCGAAAAGCGTCGCCATCATTCAGTGCGTCGGTTCAAGGGACGTAAACAAGTATGAGTACTGTTCAGGTTTCTGCTGCATGTATTCGCTGAAAGAAGCCATCCTTCTGAAAGAACACTATCATAATGAAGTGGAAGTCTACATCTTCTACATAGATATGCGCACTCCATCTAAAGGCTACGAAGAATTCTATCGAAGAGCCCGTGAAATGGGAATAAACTTCATCAGGGGAAAACCGTCCCAAATAATGGAAGACCCAAAGACCAAAAACTTGGTTATCCGAGCAGAGGATTCGACGCTGGGAATGCCCATTGAAGTCGAAGCGGAACTTGTTGTGTTAAGCACAGCCGCCATACCCAGCAAGGGAGCTGGAGAATTGGCTGGCATCTTGCACATTACGCGGGGATCAGACGGATTCTTCATGGAAAGCCACCCGAAACTCAAACCAATGGATACACCTATGGACGGAGTATTTCTAGCAGGTGCTTGCCAAGGACCAAAGGACATACCTTACAGCGTAGCTCAAGGAAGCGGAGCAGCAGCAAGAGCGGCAACCATTCTTTCTCAATCAAAATGGAAGATAGAGCCGATTGTCTCGATAGTTGACATCGCCAAATGCAGAAACGTGAAAGCGAAATGCGGGGTTTGCGTGAAAAGCTGCCCGTTTGGAGCCATAACTGCAGCTGAGGGGCAACCAGCCCAGATCAATGCAGCCCAGTGCCATGGTTGCGGAACATGCGTTGCAGAATGCCCACAAGACGCTATTACTCAGATGCACTTTACGGATGAACAGATAACCTCACAAATCAGAGCTGCTTTAGAAAGGGATCCTGAGGATAAGATACTGACGTTTATGTGTAACTGGTGAGGTTATGCCGGCGCGGACCGAGCGGGGACGAGCCGGCTGGAATACCCTCCTACTACAAGGGCGATACGGGTAATGTGTACTGGACGGGTAGATCGGGACTTCGTTATGGAAGCATTTAGGCTGGGCGCCGCAGGGGTACTGATTACTGCCTGCCATCTTCCCAGCGACTGCCACTACATCTCAGGAAACATCAGGATGAAAGCGCGCATGGATGCATTGAATGGCATGCTTCAAAAGCTTGGATTGAGCCCAGGAAGACTCAGGGTTGATTACGTTTCTTCGGCTGAAGGCGAGAAATTCGTCAACATAGTCAAGGAAATGAACGAACAACTGAAAGCCCTGGGAAAAGAAAAGATACAGGCAGAAAACGCAAAGCTTCGTCCAACCTTAGAGAACATGCTCAAACGCAAAGCAGCAGCCCCAGCCCCTGCAGCAAAACCCGCGGTCGTTCAAGCAGCGACAAAGTAGACAAAGAATTCGATCTTGAGCCATCGGGGTTCCCATGGTCCGACTCGCCTTTGACGCGGCCACTATAGCACTGCAAAATCTGGCAAGAAATTACTTGAAAGGATTTACGACGTTTAGGAAGCTGTACTTTTTGAAGTCATCAACATTTTCTGTATAAATGCATTCTACTTTGTTGTTTTTGGCTGTGACGGCTATGGCGCAATCGAAGATTTTGCCTTTAGTCACTTTCATTTCCTTCGCCAACCTCAAAACATCCATGGCTGCATTCGACGCCGGATTAATCTTCTCGATTTCCCGACATTCCCAAAAGTCAATGCATACATCTACTGCTTCACTTAGTTCCATGGGAGACTCCACTCTTTTGGGATTCGTGATTACCGCAAAAAACTCATACATCACCTGAGCAGTCAAACATGCATCAAGCTTTCCCGTCAACGCGTCCTCAATTATGGCGCTGGCGTGTTTCTGAAAAGGGGATGACTTGTTATAGGCGTGAACAAGGATATTTGTGTCAAGTAATGTCTTCGTAGATTTCCTCTCGAGAAAGTTTCCCTTTTATTTTCCCTAAGTCAGGCGGATTCTTAAGTCTCTTAAGAATTCGGGCTGCTGCATTGCAGCTGCGTGCAATTTCCAATTTGGCTACACCTTTCTCCACAACCTCTATGCGCAACACGTCGCCTTCAGTCAGTCCCAGCCGTTCTTGAATTTCGCGTGGGAGGTATACCTTGTCTTTATAGAACGTGGTTTCGGTCATGCATTCACCATTTACCCAGTGAGTTGGGCAGAATATAACTTTTTTGCCCAAAGACTTACCCAAACTCCTAAGAACACAAGCTACAGAAGCTTGAAAAATGGCATGAACGATAAAGCCCAAAGATAATTAATACAAGCCGCAGAAGCTTAGAGTGGATCCACAGCGGTCCAGAGCGGAATATGTTTATTTTGCTGGACAAATTATTCAACACCTGAAGCCATCAATTCGGGGCGTCCCACGGCTAGGTGGTCCTAGCATCGGACTTCAAATCCGGTGAGCCCGCAAGGTCTCGGGGTCCGATTCCCCTTGGACGCCGCCACTACACCACAGTTTTCAAAACTTTGTCCAGCCTCTCTGCTGCCAAGGTGATTTCGTTTTTTTGTATTCCTATGCTGGCGTCGAAGTTGATGTAAGATGAGATGTAATGTGGGCAGCATACTCCGAAATCATTTTTTTCCAGCGCTCTTGCGCCATTGACCCTTGCCGCGTACAGGGCTTTGCCTATTTTCTTGGCGTTTCTTCCGTCCAGCGTCATAGCCACGGATATTGGATTGTAAACATTCAGTATTCGCTGCGAATGCTTTTCCGCAACCGCCTTCAAAGATGATTCAAGGAACCTGCGGTTTTCTTCCTGCTGGGTTCTCAGCTTCTCGTAGCCTTCTAATCCTAGCGACAACACGGCTGCCAGGAACTGAGCTATGGGGGCGGCTGTTGCTCTCCCTGCATAGGTTTCAGACACGGCGTCTAAAAATTCTTCATTTGGCGAAGCAACTATTGCTCCCCCGACCGGCGTGAGGAAATTTTTATCTGTGCTCTGGATTACTGCGTCCACGCGTCCCGCGTCGACTGCGCCTCTTACGAGTTTCATGATCTCGCGGCTCTGCACTCCGAACGCGTTGTTTATGATATGCGGCACTTTTTTCTCCTCCGCGATCTTGGCGATGTCTTTGATTTTGTCTGGTTCTCTGGGCGCAAAAAACGTGGTTGTTGACAAAATCGCGGCAGTATTTTCGTTAACTGCTTTTTCTATCTCTTCTGCGGGAACGTTCACTGCGTCCTCGTAGACTTCTCCCGCCACTATTCTTTCTTGAAGCCCTGCAAGATGAATCGCCTTCAAAGGAGTCTTAAGATCAACCTGCGGGTAAACAACCTCTTTTCCCCCCGTGAGGTCTCTTGCGGCGCACAAGGCAAGAGCAAGCGTCATCCCCGTCGCCACAGGAAAAACCACGGCTTTCTTGATGTTTGACGCTCCGAGCCTTTTCATGGCGTCAGTTGCCAATTTGTTAGCGAAGAAATACATCAGAGACGCGCCTGCCGCCTTCGGCTGGGCTTCGGTCAAGTCACCTGACCTTCCTACCCCATGGTGAAATCCAGCTGCCAGCTTTGAAACTGCTGGGGATGCAACCCTGCCCTCACGCTCACCCAGAAAAACTGCTTTGCTGTCCTTGTCCGAATCCATCGTAGCGAGCAAATTCATCAGGGCCTCGATTTGGCTGTCTTTCCACCCCTCTTGAGGTACGCGCCTTTGCTCGAAAAGCAGTTTTATCGGCTCTGACTCTGTGCCCAGCACTGTCAGGCCTCTATCGAGAATGCTTTTTGGGATTGTGTCCTTCAACTTATCAAGCGGCAACATGAGACAAACCTCTACCCACTCGGGTCTCTTTGGCAACTTCCGAGAAATTAAATGCGCGAATTGTTCTTTTATTGCTTTGTATTTTGTGCGCGTTTTGTTCCGAAATTAGCTCAAGTATCTGCCATATGGGGACCTCCCAAGTTCATAGGGAATTTCAAACAGTCGAATCGACAAATCTTAAATTCTTTCAGATGCAGTAAATCCAGAATATGGAAAGAGTTGAAAAAATTCGGGCTTTCTGGTTTGCCCTGGGTTTATCCTTGATTTGCGCTGGAATGTATCTTACTTTTGTAGGTTTGACTCAGATTTCTATTGGGCTAATCTTCTCCGGGGTCCTTGTAGCTGTGTCAGGATTAGCCTATTATCCCACTGGAGCGGGCGAAGGGCAGAGAAGGGATTTGCGCACGCGCTTCAAGCAGTACCGTGACAACTACAAAAGCACCGGCGGCAGGCTCGCCTTGGTCGGTCTTGGTTTTGTTCTTTCAGGGGTGTTTACGTTTGGTTTGCTTTTTTATCTTCTCGCGCAGGAAGAACGGCATTTTTATACTATTTCGGCTAACCCCGCGATTCCGATATTAGCTGTGATGACGGTTTTGCTGTTTCTTCCAGGCTTCGTCTTAGTTTTTGTAGGCTTTATAATGGCTAAAATTGACCAGTACGAAAAGGGAAAAGCGCATGCCTCTTCGTAATATATTTTGAGCGGTTGGAAGACCTCAAATCCTCACAGTCTGATATGACAGAATTATAAACCGAAGGCAGGACAGACAATAGGGAAAACGATTGTCTCAGAGTTATCCTTATCTACTTATAATGTGCGGATTGCCCTCTTCAGGAAAACCACCGTCAACTAAAGCCGTTGCCTCCTTGCTTGAAGACAAACATGGCATAACGACCATGGTGATCAGCTCAGATGATTTTCGGGACATGCTCTCATATTCCTCCAAAGGCAGGCTTCCAATGAAATCGGTCAAGAACTAAGTTGTCCACTTAAGCAACAACAAAGCTATTTTAATAAAAAATCACACTTGAATCTTGGCTTATTGTGGAGGTGAAATTTTTGATGAAAGCAGATAGTAATATGGATCCTATGAAGGTCGCGTCTAACGTTTACAAGTTTATAAATGAAAACGAGCGTGTGCGAGTTCTTGAAGTAATTTTTAAACCAGGAGACATAGCCAAGATACACCATCACCCTGAACACGTAGTTTACGTTTTGAAAGGAGGACTCCTAAAACTCACTTCTGAAGGAAAAACTCAAGAATTGAACTTAAAGCAGGGATCAGTCCTTTTTCTCAAAGAGCAAAACCACGAAGCAACCAACACTGGCAAATCAGATATTGACCTCTTAGTCGTAGAGCTAAAGAAGTAGTTTGAAGTTTGCCAATTTTTCCTAAAGGCTTTGAACAAGCCCTTAAAGCTTTTTCTCGTCATTTTTATTTTCTTCTTTGATGTCTATGGTTATTAGCAGCTCGTCTTGCATCACCGCTGCCTAAGCCCTTGAAATCTTCAAAGTCTGATGTTCGACAGCATTATAAACCCAAGACGGGATAAACAGTAGGGGAAAACGGGTGTCACAGAGTTATCCTTACCTGCTTATAATGTGCGGGTTGCCCTCTTCGGGAAAGACCACTATCAGCAAAAACGTCGCCTCCTTGCTCGAGGACAAACAGGGCATATCTACCATGGTGGTTAGCTCGGACGATTTTCGTGACATGCTCTCGTATAGCTCCAAAGGATTCAAGCCTGAGCGGGAAGAGTCGGTGAAGGTTCTTTATGAGAAGGCGATTGCAACTGGTTTAGAGAATGGTTTTCTCGTCATCAGTGATGACTTAAACTATTACAAGTCGATGAGGAGCGAGCTTAGGCAGATTGCCAAACGAGCGGGCTCTGATTACGACATAGTTTTTGTTGAAACACCTGTTGAGGTAGCCGTCAAATGGAACCAGGAACGGGGCTCGCCGATACCGCAGTCCCTTATTGAGGAAATTAACCAGAAACTTGACCCGCCCAAGGGCGATTACAAATGGGACACTCCCCTCGCGATTGTCGACCCAAGCAAGCAAAGCATCGAAGAAATCGCCAGCACCATCGTTGCCGCAGTTCTCAAAAGACTTGAAAACCCGATCAGGTCCAAACCCAAAAAGGTTGTGGAAGACGAGAAATCGCTGAGAGCACGAGGCATCGAGCGGGAAACCCGAAAAGCTATGATGGAGGTCATGACGCGGTACAAGAATCCGGACTTGGCTATTTCTCTTTCCGCAATCAGAAAAGAAGTGGTGCACAAGGCGCTATCAGACGGCTTGAAGCCTGCGGATGTCGTCGAATTGTTCCTCAGAGAAGCCAATGCGGTCGCAAAAAGCTACACCATGGCTGAAGGCAAGGGTCTCATCCCTGTTCATGTCGGTCTTTTCGGGCATGTTGACCACGGCAAAACAATGCTTGCTCGGCAGCTAACTGAAAAACCTTCGACAGCCGCGTTGGACAAGGCACCAGACTCCGCCAGGCGAGGAATGACACTCGACATGGGTTTCTCCGCACTCACCTTAGGCCCGTACTTGGTCACGCTAGTTGACTTGCCGGGGCACTTCAGTTTGGTTAGGCATGCGGTGGCGGGTGCTAACATAATTGACGCAGCGGTGCTGGTTGTTGCCGCCGATGTCGGTCTGCAGGTTCAGAGCGTGGAGCATTTCTCTATAATTAAAGACGTGGGAATAAAGAATCTTGTAGTTGCTATAAACAAGGTTGATTTGGCTTCTCCAGAGCGAATTGAGGAAGTCAAGAATAAAGTCCTGCTTCTTCTGAAGGGAACTCCATATGAGAACACAAAGATTGTGGAGGTCTCAGGCTTAACAGGTAAGGGAATTGATGAACTCAAAGGCGCACTGCAGACGTCTCTTAGTCCGCCTATTCGCCAATGGAATGGTCCGTTCAAGATGCCCATCGACCACGCATTCACCATAGCCGGAGTAGGAACTGTCTTAACTGGCACGATACACCGTGGGAAAGTTAAGGTGAAAGATACCGTTGAAATCCTGCCTATCGACAAAAAAGGTCAAGTGCGTTCGCTACGGTCATTCGGCGAGGACAAAGAGGAAGCTATCGCTGGAGAAAGGGTGGGCGTCGCTGTCAAAGACCTAAAACCTGATGACGCTCACAGGGGTTACGTAGCTGTTGCTCCCGGCTCCATCAGCTCTACCCGCCATGTGATAACCGAATTGGAAGTGGACAAATACTATCTACGTTCGTTAACACCGAATAGCGATGTAGACGTGTTTATTGGATCTTACGAAGTGCTGGGAAACGTTGCGCCCGGAGTCATGGAAGACGGCAAGTTCATTGTGAAGACCTCAGTGAAGGCGCCTGAAAAATGCCTTGTTCACATAGAACTAAGACAACAAGTCGTGGCGGAAAGAGGAGACCATGTCCTCTTGATGAATCCTGGACTCCAAGCCCGCGAATTCCGAATGATCGGTGGAGGAAGAATCACCGAAACAAACCCCAAATTAGAATTCTTCTCAAAAAAGATCAAGGAAGGAACTGTAAGACAAAAAAGAGAAGCCGACGAGTACTCAGTGACCGGCTTATTCAGCACCTCGGAAGCTGCCTCCAAATTCGTGGGAAAACAAGTTGTTACTGCATCAGGAGTTACAGGCGAAATCAGGGCTTCACTGTCACCAAGCGAAGTCTCAGTCAAGTTCAAAGAACCAGTGTCCGAAGGCGAAAAAGTTTTTCTCTATGCCTATAAGAAGCTAAAAATAAAATAGCTAACTGCATATGAACCCCAACGATTCCGAGTAGATACGCTTCAGCCGCTGGGCCGCACAAGTTTTCTTTTTTTCCTTTTTAGATCCATGCATGCGCTTACTACCTAAACCACTGAGCAAATAGCCTATCCTCTCCTCGCCTTAATTTGGATGGAAAAAAAAATCATAAATAAAGATTTAACTAAAGTTTTGGGGAAAAAGGGACTTGTTAATCTTCTTCTTCAAGTTTTCTCTGTTTTATTTTCAGCGTGTTCTCTTCGTTGCCTATTACCCTGAAAGATTCTGTGAGTTCGTATTTGTGAAGGAACTTCTTCAGTGTTATGCGTACATATTTTTTGCTTAGCCCCTCTCCTTCGCCTTTAACTGTCACCACTTCTGAGGCTGTCGTTACGTCTCCGCCTGTTTTCTCTTTGAGGAAATCTGCTAGTTTTTCGATTAGTTTTTTTTCGTCTCCTTTGAGTTCTGAAGCATCAACTTTCATCTCAACCATTTTCATGTTCACCTCGATTCATGTGCGCCTAGTGCTTGCATTCAGCTTACTTTTTCACAACTGCTTCACAGATTAAGTTTTCCGCTTGAAAGTGTCAGATCGCCCGTCGAGTCATTATCACTGCGTAAGCTCTGTGACTCTAGTGCTCATCATCCAAAACATTAATTCAACAACAAAACTTAAGACTCTTGCGCTTGATAACAAAAAATCGTTGAGACATTTAAATTTCCGTTTAACCAATGATATGCGATGAGGGAAGCCGTTTGAAAGAGGAGCAATTTAAAGTTTTAAGAAATATGATTGAAGCTACAAGCCGCATGGATCTAACCATGTTTGCTAAAGCGGTGAATTTGACTCCAAACCAAACTATACAGCAAATTCAAGAGTTGGCGAAAGAGGGTTATCTGCATAGAAGTGAAAGAGGATACGGCGTTACGGAAAAAGGAAAAGCAGCCTACAAAGTGTTCACGCCGGTTTCGGAGGAAATGAGTTTTCGCTTTTACTTTGGCATCGGTCAGCCCGCAGACTTAACCGCGAAGACGCTGCAGGAGTTTTACGTGGCTATAAAGCAGGTCAGCTCAGGTTCGCTTGAGTTTCACCTCTACAGGGGCGACTTTGAAAACTGGCTAAAAGAAGCCTGCAAAGAACCGGAGCTTGCCAAAGAAATCGGAGGCATTAAAGCCGCGGAGCTTAAGAGTGAAGAGCTTAGAGCTGAACTCTTAAAAGTGCTTGATGCAAAATACGGCATCCGTGAACTAATGTGATGTGGCTTCTACAGCTTCTTCTCGTTTAGCTTAATCCACCAATCGGGGACTCGGGCGTTTTCCGCGTTGTCCCAAGAGTCAAAGGGCTTAATATCCAAGACGGGCGTACCGTCGAAAGCGTCTAGACCGCGAACAGTCAAGATGTTGCCTTCAACCTTTAACAACTCCACCAGTGTTAAGCCGATGGGGTTGGGGCGAAGGTTAGTTCTGGAGGCCAAAACTCCAAGCAAAGGCATATCCATTCTGCCTCTTGGATGAACCTTCAACGTCCTTCGTTTCTGAGAGGAAATCTGGCTAAGCCAAAAAAGCACAAACAAATGAGAAAAACCATCAACACCCTCCAAGGCTTCAACCAAATCGTCGCGAATGATAATCTGGGAGATTCTTGATTTATCTTTAACTTCATCGCCGACAGCATCGGTTTTAACGCAACCAATCGGATTCAAAAAGATTTTGTCTTCAAAATTCATCGGTTAATACGCTCACTTTTGAGTGAGCCTTAAAGCTATATAAGGTTTCTACGGAAATCTTGAAATGCGCCTGTTATATGAATCGTAAGCTGAAAATAGAAACTTATTTAACTTCTAAATTTTGCGGCACGGTTCGCAATTAACGTAGCCACAGCGCCGGCGGCAACTCCAGCGTCAATGTTTACAACAGCCAAACCAAGTGAACATGATTGAAGCATAGCCATCAGCGTGCCAACGCCTTTTTCGCCGAAACCATAACTGTTAGAAGTTGGAACCGCAATCACCGGAACATTAACCATGCCGGCGACCACTGAAGCCAAAGCGCCTTCTCTGCCCGCAACCACAATGATAACGTCAACATCTTTCATGACTAAGTCTTTTAGGGGTTGAAGAATTCTGTGGATTCCAGCCACGCCTAAATCATACGATGTGTAAACTTGGCAGCCCATTTCCTCTGCAATCACCTTCGCTTCTTCAGCTACTGGAATATCCGAGGTGCCTGCGGTTAGAAGCCCAATTTTTCCGCCGGTGGCTTTAACGTTGTGGTTTTTCTTTTTTATGATGACCATTCTTGCTTTTTCGTTAACTTGGCAAGTTGCGTCGTCAGGCAGTGTTTGGTTGAGGGCTTGAATTTGTTCTTGGCTGCATCTGCTCACTATTACTCTTCCGTTTTCGGTTAGCATTCGCAGTGTTATGTCTGAGAGGTCTTTTGCGGTTTTGTTTTCGGCTAAAATTATTTCAGGTATGCCTTTTCGATGTTCCCTGTTAGCGTCAATTTTTGCTATACCTTCAACTTCAGCGATGGCTAGCAAACGCAGCAGTTTTTCTGCTTCCTCAACTGTTAACTCGTTTTTGGCGGTTTTTTCCAAAATCTCCTTCAATGTAGACATGCTTAAGTCACTTGCCTCAAGAACCACAAGCAATATATCGTTTTTGCTTTTTAATAGTAGCGAGCGGTAGAAACAGGATGACTGAATTTTCCAGAGTAGTTATGTTTGATTGTCAAGTCGCCGGAGTTTCTGGAGACATGATGCTTGGCGCACTGCTGGATCTTGGCGCGGACGTAAACAAGGTTACTTCAGCCATAAAAAGTCTGGAGAACCCCGATTTCGGCTACAAGAACGTGGTGGTTGACATCAAACATGTTATGCGTAAAGAGTTCAAAGCCACCAAAGTTGACGTCACAGCCGAAGGAAAAACCAGAAAAGACGGCAAACAATTGATCGAAATCGTTGAAAAAACAGCAGAAAACCTCAAGTTGCCAGCAAAAGCAAAACAGTACGCGTCAAACGTCATTCACACGTTGGTTGATGCGGAAGCGAAACTTCATGGAAATCATTTAGCTGATGCGCATCTGCATGAGGTTGGGTTGGTTGATACTGCCGCGGAAATTATCGGCTCAGCAGTTGCCATGGAAGACCTGGGCTTCTTTAACGCTAAAATCGTTGCGTCGCCAGTTTCGGTCGGCGGAGGATTATTTCAGTTTTCCCATGGCACAGTTTCAAGTCCATCTCCGGCAACGTTAGCGATTTTTCAATCAAAGAGTTTCCCGATTAAAGGCGGCCCCGTCGAGTCGGAACTGGCTACGCCCACGGGAGCAGCCATGATCGTTAATTTAGCGGATGAAGTGAGCAGGTTTTACCCTGAGATGGCACCCCAAAAAGTTGGTTATGGGGCAGGCGGAAAAGAGTTTCCTGAAATGCCTAACGTTCTGCGAATAACTGTGGGTGAAGCTTTAGAAAACTTGTTGATGCATGACCAGATTGCCGTGTTGGAAACTAACGTTGATGACGTGTCGGGAGAAATTGTGGGGCATACTCTTGATCGGCTTCTTGCGGAAGGCGCCAAAGATGTAAGCATCATACCTATGTACACCAAAAAGAACAGACCGGGACAAATAGTCAAGGTAATTGCTGACCAAAAAGACATTCAGCACCTCTCGAATGTACTGATAAATGAAACAGGCACGTTAGGCGTCAGAGTTTACCTCTGTGAAAGACACATCGTTACCCGCGAAGTTTACTCTGTCGATTTGCTGATCAGCGGCGTTAAAGAACCGGTAAAAGTTAAAGTTTCAAAAAACAGCAAGGGAGAAATCATCCGCATAAAACCCGAATACGACGATCTTAAACGGCTGGCAGAAAAAACCACTAAGCCACTAAGAGAACTTTCCGAGCTTGCAATTTCAAAAGCAAAAGAAATTTTGTTTCAGCCGCAGTGATTTGCATGGAAAACTTGAGTTGTAAACTTGAAGGGCTCAAAGCTTTCATTAGGGAAAAAGGACGGGACGGTGTGGTGATTGCTTTTTCTGGAGGTGTGGACAGTTCAACTTTGGCGGCTGTAAGCCACGAGGTTTTAGGCGAGAAGGCTGTGGCTGTTATAGCTCAATCGCCAACATACACTTCTGAGGAACTTAGGGATGCCAAAAAAATAGCCAAGGACATAGGCATCAAATTGTATGTTATTGAAACCAACGAGTTAACCAACGAAGACTTTAGCAGAAACCCTGAAAACCGTTGCTATTTCTGCAAAAAAGAGTTACTCCAGTGCCTCATTGACTTCGCTCGTGAACTCGGGTTCAAAGCGGTTTTTGAGGGCACAAACTTCTCCGATTTAAAAGATCACAGACCAGGATTCAAAGCCGTCCAAGAAGCAGAAGGCGTGTACAGTCCATGGATGATTAACAAGTTCAGCAAGGATGAGATTCGCCAAGTAGCCAAAACAATGGGGCTCAGCGTTCACGACAAACCTGCTTTAGCCTGTTTGGCTTCAAGGATACCGTTTAACGAAAAAATTACCGCTGAGAAGCTGAGCAGAATTGACAAGGCGGAGCAAGCCGTAAAGGCGATAACTGGGGTTAAGCAGATTCGAGTCAGAGACCACAACGGGTTAGCAAGAATAGAAGTTGGAAAAGCTGAAAGAGCACTCTTTTGTAATGTAGATGTTTTGGACAGGGTGGCTGAGGATTTGAAAAAGTTAGGATTCAAGTATGTAACGGTTGATTTGGAAGGCTACCGATCAGGAAGCATGCTGAAAACGCTGGACAAAACAGCATAAAATCATGTTTGCTCGTGTGTACTTAGCTCTCGGCTTGTGTCTCAGCGTATTTTTGTGTGCGCAGCCTACCTACCCGGTCTGCTAGATGCTTCTAATAGGCTCCAAACATGATTCAACATAGCATTGCAATGAACGAAGACTGCGCACTTTGCATGCAAAATGGTGCTTTTCAACATAGAAAAGGCTGTTTTTTGATATAGAAAAAAGCAGGTGAAAGAAAAAAAGAGCTAAATATTCATTGAAAATCTAAGTTAAGCTGCATTTTTTATGCAAATGATGATATCGGGACAAGGCGGCTCACAAAGGCTACCCCAAATTGGATATGTTGAGAGAAAAGAACTTTGCAAAAAGTATTATTCCCGTTTAGGAATCAATTTATTATGTTGCGTATTGGTCATAGGGGCGCGAGAGCTTATGCGCCTGAGAACACCTTGGCGAGTTTTAAGAGGGCACTGGAAATCGGCGTAGATGCTGTTGAGTTGGATGTTAGAAAGACCAAAGACAAACAAATCGTCGTTATTCATGATGCGGATGTTAAGCGGACAACCAACGACGAAGGCTTAGTGAGCGAGCTTACGCTTAAAGAAATCAAAAATCTCTCCGCCGACGGAGAAAAAATTCCGACTTTGGAGGAAACGCTGGATTTTTTGGATAAGAAGGTGAAGGTGTTTGTTGAGCTTAAGGAAACAGGCATTGAAGAGCAAGTGCTTTCGATGGTGCATGCGAAAGGCGTAGAGAAGAACGTTGTTATCATTTCTTTCCTTGAAGATGCGCTAAAGAAAATTAGGGAATTAGACAAGGGCGTAGAGACAGGGTTGATTTACGCGAAGCATAAGAACCCCATCAAAGCAGCCTTAGAGCTGAAAGCGAACTATCTTTTTGCCCTCTACAGATTCACGCATACCGCAAACGTCCAGAAAGCCCATGAAAACGGTTTAAAAGTGGTGGTTTGGACCATAAACACGCCGGAGGAAGTCGAGGAATACATTAAGAAGGGCGTGGATGGCATAGCCAGCGACAAACCTGACATACTAACACGGGTTAATGCGTAGCAACCTGCGCTTTAAGAACCCGCTCTATGTGCTCTGCTTCAACTTGGCTTTCGTCATTTAGAGGCGTTAACTGTATTTCGGCGGGTGATTTTACTCCGAAACCCAGCTCCGCTGCCCGCTTGAGTTGGTCTTGCTCAAAGATGTCTGCTTCGCCCACTTTGCCTTTAGCTCCGAACATTTTTAGAATTGCAACTCCGACTGCGTCTATGGCCACTCGGTCCCGGCTTGCAAGCAAAAGTTTCGGCTCAACCGATGTGCCTTTGTCGGGGCCACCGGTTGTGAACGCTTTTATTCCATCCATCAAAACAAAGTCCACGTTGTAGTGGCTGTTTATCTCCGTAATCATCTGCCTCTGATAAGGTGAAGTATGCAGCTCCCACATGTAATCGTATAATCCGCCGGGCACCTTTTTCGCCACTAAACCCACCGAATTCTTCATTGAAAGCGTGAAGTGGCCGCCGAACCTGTGAGTTTTTAAGCAGCATGTCGAAACGACTTTGTCAGCGTCGTGGAATATTTTTGCCATGTAGAATCCCCTGGCCCAATGGGTGCCTTCTCGTTCAACTTTAAGCCAATCTTCTTTGCCTACGTCATTTAAGACAACAGCCTTAAACCCAAGCTCCCTTGACAAGGCTAAAACTTTCATTTCTTCCAAAACCTCTGCGGTATCGCCCATTCCGCTGCGCTCAGCCATTGTTATGCCGTCGGCTCCGGCGCCCTTCAAGCCTTCGACGATGGCTCTTAATGTGTCGATGTGGGTTGAGGCTGGAAACGGGTCAGCACTGTTATAATTAGCTTTCAAAGCCACTTGCTTCCCAGCATAATCGCCTAAGCCGACCTTGTTGAGCAATGCAGGAACGCCAGTTGCTCTATTCGTAGTTTTTAGGATGAAAACTTTGCCTAAAGAGTTTGCCATAAAAAAACTGCACCAATATAGGTAAGGGCTGCTGTGTTATTAGTTTTTCATTGCATCAAGCTGCAACAACAACCGTAAGCTCTATATTATCCAACAGAACCTTTTTTCAAAAGCGAAGCCGCGCGGGCCCGTGGCTCAGTCAGGCTAGAGCGGCGGACTCTTAATCCGTAGGTCGCGGGTTCAAT
>Ga0187891_1002262_pt1 | contig 14839 bp, 27 predicted proteins | sample June2016WEW_21_4_FD_132990 | JGI IMG/M metagenome (GOLD analysis project Ga0187891, IMG submission 132990) | Peatland microbial communities from SPRUCE experiment site at the Marcell Experimental Forest, Minnesota, USA - June2016WEW_21_40 | ecosystem: Environmental > Terrestrial > Soil >... | reverse complement strand
TGGCCGGCTAGTTGAATCCCGCACGGCGCCAGACGTAAAACCGGGGATATACCCGATCTTGGAGGCAGACAACCTCCGCGCTAAAGCCCCATCTGCGAGGGCACCGAACCCATCCGGGTGAACCATAACATACCGTCACGAATTGGACAATGAAAAAGGGGGCACCCCCCGCAGGGAATGCCCCCGTGATACTCGGAATGCCAGGGCTCGAACCTGGGACCCCCGGCACCCAAGGCCGGTGCGCTACCGCTGCGCCACATTCCGAAAAACAGCCGCATGTTGGATTTGAACCAACGACCGCCCGATTACAAATCGGGTGCTCTACCACTGAGCTAAAGCGGCAAATTGTGCCGGCTTTCACGGGGTATCCGGCCTGCAAGCACTGTCCGCTCAGAACTGCTTCGTAGGAGTGCGACTCCTACTCTCTCGTCCGTCCGGGCTTGTCAGTCGTAAGTGCGAAGTGGTGGACCTGACGGGGAGCCGCCCCCCGTGTCCAGAAAATGCTATTTGCTTGGTACCACGTGTGTCTCCTGGCTTGCCGCTTATTGTCCCCCGCTCACCCCCAGGTGGGTTCGCTGTCGGACTGTTCCCCTTGGTCTCGGCATGCCCTCTGGGACTGCGGGCACACCCAGCTTCGTGATGACGGACGCCTGCACCCCTACGATGCCTTGGAGGTGTCCGTGGCCGGTTATTAGGCGGCCATGGCGAGCGGCGCCTCGACCATGTTGCGGGTCGGGAAAGCCACTGTGTTGTTTTCGGCAGTTCTGTTGTACCGCAGTTTTTAACGAGGTCTGCGGAGCACCCCGACACGCACCAAGGAATTCGCATTCCCTGTCGAATCTACTCAGGCCCATAAGCCCGTCTCTCCGGGCCGTCACGGCTACCTTCGTGTGTTGATCAGGCCGTCCTGGACCACCCGCATTCACCTAGTTTGACTCTAGTACGGCGGGCACGCTGTGAGAGTTTGGTTGGATGGCGTACTAGGCAACCCCGGGGCATTTATTCCTTGGCGAGCCCGACAAGGCTTGACCCGCCAAAGACTGACACCCGAATCGTGCGCTTCGACCATCCATGGCCGCCGGCGGGGAGTAGTGCCGGCCACCACGGAGGGTCGAACCTAGACCACGCGGACGTTGACGGCCTGGGGGCCCTTCTGGCCCTGTTCGATCTCGAACTGCACGTTCTGGCCCTCGGCGAGCACCTTGAAGCCACTGGCCTTGATTCCGCTGTAGTGGACGAACACGTCCTTGGAGCCGTCCGCAGGGGTGATGAAGCCGAAGCCCTTCTTTTCCGAAAACCACTTGCAAACCCCGTTAACGACCTGTGCCATTGCTGTTTCTCCTGAAATGCCCTACACGGCGGGCCGCCTTGCGATGGGCTTTGGAATCCCCGTGCCACCCACGCTTACTTTTCGGTTTCGCCTTCACTGGTGGCGTTGAGGTGTCCACCCCGTTCAGGCTTGCAAATTCTGCGTGCAGTTTCTTTGCGGCAATATCACAGGACTTGGCCGCTTCTTCTGGTGTTGGATAGCGACCAAGGAAAATATTGCCTTTATCCCCTTGGATCATGGCTCTAAAAGTCCCTCGTTTTCTATCGAGAGATACCCCTTTAAATCCACTGGTGTTCTTTGCAGTGATCCCTACGTTTCTCCCATTTTGACTGCTATTAGCCCACCTGAGATTATGTCTCTGGTTGTCTAATTTGTTCCTGTTTTTGTGATCAACCTTCTTCCGGGGAGGAGCGTTCATAATCTGCCGGTGCATCCGGATCGTCGTTTCAACCCCGTTTACATTTGCATATCGAACTGCGTAACCCAGCACAAATTGCCATTTGTATTGTGACAGGGCTGCGTAGTCCCCGTCATCCACAAAAGCCACCTTGCCTTGAGTCAGTGCCATGATCTTCATAAGTGGATTTTATTAAACCACTTCCAAAAAGTCAAGTCTACGCAACCTCTTTTGGCCGAGGCGGCACCCTGACCGCACGCCGGTAGTCCGGGGTATAGGACGTGCAACGCCCCTCCATGGCCTCGTTAAAGGCCTTCACGGCGGCTTCCAGGCCCGCCAAGACTTCCTCGGGGGCGTCGATGTCGTCCGCATAGAAGTCCTCGACCCCGTGGTTCTCAGCGAGGTTCTCCATCATGTCCCGGAAGCTCAATTCCGGGAACGGGGTCTCCACGCAGACGTAGACCCACTCCGGCCACTTGTCATTGGGGTCCTCGGGGTCCAGGTTGTCGTCCAGGTACCCCACGAGGTCATCCAGGGTGGGCTCGAAGTGATCGGTCCCCCACAGCACCCAACCGTCCCAGGACTCCAATTTCTCGGCCTTGGCCATGGATGTGGCTTCTCGGTCAAGGCTTTCTTTGTGCCTGCACTCGGAGCACGTGGTGTGCCCGATGTTGCCCTTTTCGTTGGGCTTGCCGCAGGTCCGGCAAATGCAGCAGGACGCCGCCTCCTCGGGCTTGTCGGGGTAGATGATGCCGCACACCCCGCAGTATGGGACCGTGATTTCCTGGGTCTGTGCCATGGTTAATTCTCCCCCGATTCGATTTTCTGGCACAGGTCCTCGAGAACGCTCATGCGGGCGTACAGTTTGGGGCCGGAGCCTGCATGGTCGGGGTGCTCCTCCCGGTAGAGCGCCTCCAATTCTGGCCACGCATAGACCATGGGGCCCCAGGCCGGAAAGGCGACAAATACCTCTTTGAGCCGGTCGCGCCACTCCGGGAATCGTTCCAGCAAGCGGTAGCACCTGCCGAAGTCGGCGTTGTCGTGGGGCCAATTTCTCCAGTCCTTGATGATCCACTTGGACCCGGACATCACGGAAAAGATGATCTGCGAACTCACGCCCGTGTCCCCGCTGGTCAGCCATTCCCGGAGACGGTTCTCGTAGTCCTCGTGGCTACCGCAGTCGTTTACGTTTTGCCGGAATTCTGCCGAGATGGCATAGCCCCCAGGGACCATTTTGTCCCGGCGCACCCTGACAAGGATCTCGCAGGGCTGGAAGGTCAGATTCTCTAAAGTTCCGGGAGCGTGTTTCCCGAGGATGTCCTGGACCAGGGTGGCAATGACTTGTCCGTGGGCTTCAATTGTCATGGGTTTCCCTTTCAGAGGTTTGGGGATGCCACCAACCCAAAGGTGTGGTGGCCGGCCCAAGCCCTGAAACCTAGGCCAAAGCCTTTTCCTTCTTCGGACGCCCCACCTTCTTCTTGGTTTTCGTAGCCATTACAAATCACCTCCCTCCTTGTGAAATTTAAATTAAGGTGTGCAAACAATAACACACCATTATGTTTTATAGCAAGAAAATTATTCCCTGCGCTTGGAATCCTGATTGCTCCGGACCAGAGTCAGACGTTCTCCGACCGTGTGGTAGGCTAGCCGTAGGTAGATGTGCCCGAACCGAACCACGGTGGCGGACTTGCTGACCTCAACCACCATGCCGTGCTCGCCTGCGGGGATGACCAATCTGACATGGGGAACCTGGGTATCCACGCCAATGCTGTCATCCAAGAGGACGTGATCGTTCACTTCGAGCGGGAGCAGGTCGGCGCTAGTCGGCATGGGTCTTTTCCTCGAGAGAAGCAAGGTGCTGATCGAGGGTCCGGCCAAGCGGAATGCGGAATCCGGCGGCGTGCTTGTGGCCCCCGCCGCCATATGCTTTGGCGATGGCCCCCACGTCCTCCCCGTTTGCGTCCGACCGGAGCCCCCAGACCGAGTCGCCCTTGGAATCCTGCCAATACGTGGCCGCAAAGGGCTTGCCTTCGGCCAGGATATGGGCAGCATCGGATCCCCAGTGGTAGGGGACATTGGCGACTGGGACCCGGAAGCCACAGATGCCCACTTCCTGCGTGGCGGTCGCAAGGAACTCCTTGATGTCCTTGAATTGCTTGCGTTCGATGGCTTTGCCCTCCACACAGGCCTGCCCGTAGCCCGAGTGGTCGTTCAGAGTAGCGGCCAGCATGTCCCAGTTCTTCTCGGTGTACTCGTGCGAGAATATCCAGGCGTTGATGGCCTTGCTGTTTGGCTCCTGGAACAACCAGAGGTCGCGGTCCTGGACGTACTTGACCAAGAGTAGGGCCTCCATGTCGAGACCGGGGCCAGTGGCATCGGGGTTGAAGTGCCTCCACGTCACCATGGCCCCGCTCTGGTCCCGCCGGAAGTAGGCGTAGAAATTCCCCAGGGCTAAGACCAAGCCGTTCTTGCCTTGGTTGGCCGGGGCCATCTCCCCGTATTCCTTCCACGCGGTTTCGTGGTGGTCCAGGATGGTCACCGTGGCGGCGGATTTCGCCAATTGCTTGACCACCGCCCTGCGGTAGGTGAAGTCCAGCAGGTACACGTGCCGGCCTTCCACCTGCGGAGGCAGGTCCCCGTAGACGCCAGGATGCAACTCGCATTCCTGGTTAAACTTCCGCTTGAAGTAGCGGGTTGCCACCCACGCTGCGGTGAAGCCATCGGCGCAATTCGCGTGGTAGATGATGAGAGGTTTTTCTTCGTTCATGGTCAGGACTCCGGGTCAGAGAAAAGAATGGTGCCTTCGAGGCTCCCATGAGGGGGCGGGACCCGAGTTGCCACTCCGATTCCCGAGCCATCGGGAGCAAGGACAAGCCAGAATCCCCCGTCCTCGGGATGGCGGTCCCGCATCAGCGGGTTGTCGAGCACGTTCGGGATCGGCCCCACGCCCTGCTGGTACGCGAGGTTGTTCTGCCTGACAAAAGCCATGGCCTGGGTGAGCAGGCCAAACGGCACGTTTCCAAGGTCCGGGTCCTCCATGGCTTGTTCCACTGCGGTCAGCAGGATGGTGGCGTTGGCCGCCAAGCGGGCGATTTCCTTGGCCTGCTGAGCACTTCGGGTTGTGAGGCTTTCCAAATCCTTGTCCATGTCCTACCCCTCGTGAGTTTGGATTCTGTGTCCGTAGTCCCGTGCGGCTTGGTCCCAATCCAGGCCCCCGGCCGGCGTGGTGCGGAAGGCTTCCCCGACTACCCACTTCCCTCGGGTTCCGAGCCTGTGGTAGGCACCGGAGCAAATAGTGCATCCAAAGTAGGGGATGCGAAGTCGAAGATGGCGGGTGATTCCTTTGAACATGGTGCCTCGCTGGCATCCGGGACAAGCAAAGTATTCTGGCATTCGATCTCCTTGTCGGGAACAACGGGGTCCGGTTGGGTCCAAACGCGCATCGACGCCAACCTGGCCAGTTTCAGCATGTCCCTCTCGGAGAGCGGACGCGCCTCGCGGTTGGTTACAGATGATTTCAGGATGGCGAAATTGGGTCCCGGAACCATCCCCTTGGCAACTTGACGTGGTGACAGCGTGCCCATGTCGATACCGATGATCCCAGCGTGGTCCGGGACTTTCAATTCCTCCCACCGCTGGGCCAGATGAAGCGGGGCGCAATACCAGAATTCCTTGATCCGTCCCCAGGAACCGAAATAGGCGGGCTTCCACTTGTCCTTCTTGAAGTCGTTTTTCCAGTCCGCGAGGGAGACCTTGATCTCGATTTCAGACAGGTATCCCTTCTGGGAACAGATGACCAAATCCGCCTCCCAGTCCAGAAACCCGAAGGACAGGTTTGGAACCGCCACGAAACTGGCGTTGTACGGGAACGGCCCCGTGCGGCTCACCAAGGCCTTGGTGATTTCCCGGCTGGTCCACTTGTGGCGGGGGGCTGGCTTGGCGGGCTTGCTGTCCTCCACGAAGGCCATCAGGACACCCGCTCGAAGCCGAGACGCCAGACCCAGGGGTTGGCGTCCCAGAACTCCGGCCCGTAGATATGGGCCCAGATGCTAATAAAAGCCTCACGGGCGGTGTTATACGCCATGGGCACGCCTTTGACGGGGTGGGGGGCCCCATCCCAGTATGCCCCACGTTTCTTCATCCCTTCCAGGATGGCCTCGGCTTCCGTGATGTCATGCAGCCGTTCCACGCGCAATTTCTCGAGAAGCAACCGCGCCCGCGATGCCCAGCGTGGGAGGAACATCGGGGGCCGGTTGGGACGGTCAAAGGACCATCCCTCGGGTGGAAATACTGCCCGATCAGATCCATCCGCCTTGTAAATCACCAGAGTACCCCAAGGGGACCTTCGGAATTCATGATGTTCCCGAACCCACATGAAATCACCCACGGCACCCCAGGGAGAAACCCATTCATACTCCCCTGGACGCAACCCGAGTTGGCAAACGGACCACGTCTTGGAAAATCCGGTGATGGCCCCATCCACCACTTCCCGCTTCCGTTCCCGTGTGTATCCGGAGACCGCCCCGAGTGGGTTTATTGCGGCCTTATATATTCTTCCGGGGACCATGGGTTCCACGCAGGATAGGGGCATCTCAGACCGGACTGGGGACATAACTCTGACACGGGCCCGCGCGGGCCTGAATGGGCGCCGGGTCACGGTCTTGGTTTCATCCAGTACGGGGGGGACCATGGAGATGCTAAATGGAATTGGCTTGTCCGCCTTTGGCTTCGCCATCGTGAACCTCCCTTCGCTCTTGGTGATACCTTGCGAGGCCTACACCGGCTGCATAACGGGCGCTGGATGCCACGGAATTGTTCCGGATCCAGGTTTCCTTGTGCTCTACCCAGGTTAGGTAGATTTCCTTAATGTCGGCCACGAAGTACCGTTCCTCCCCGGCAGTGGGCAACGGCGGATTGCCCGCCCGCTTCCTGGCTTCGTTGGTCGCTCGGACCAGTTTCCGGAGCCATTCCAGCGTAAACTTATTCCGCCTGGAGACGAGGTGGGGATGCTCCTTGTGGGCCAGGTCCTCAATGGCCACGGCCAGATTCCGAATACCCACGGTGAGGTGTGGGGCCTTCGCCTGCGGATCCACAGATTTCAGCGGCACCGGGGCAGCCCGCAAATACACCGCCGGTGTGGGGACGGGTTCCGCCTCCACTTTCACGGGAACAGCTTTGCGGAGATCCTGGAGGATCTGTGCCATGAGGTCTGCATAGGGGGCCCTGAGGATATCCCCACTCCGCAGGTGGACTTCGAGGCTGCTGGGTGCCAGCACGTACCGGACCCCGTCCACTGTCCGTTCAGGTTCGGCGCTTCGGTCTAAAATGAACATCAAAGGCTCCTCTAAAAGTGACGCCAAAGCATAACACGATGTTATAGTTTGCCGTCAATACGATTTTCTTACCGTTTCACAGCGTGACCCCAGACGTATCTCTCTGGGCTTGACCCGCTAAACCAGCCATTCGGGGAATGGCTTTGACGGAATTCTTCCACCGCCTGCAACATGGTGGGATGCCGATAACTGATGGACCCCCAACGCCTGCGTTGATGAAACAACAATTTAAGCCTATAGGGACCCGATGCGCGGACTTCCATGCGAACGGCCTCGTTGTGGCAGGCGATGACCAATGACGTCAAATGGTCGCCATCAAACGTGGACAAGGTCACATCGAGATCCACCTCGGCCCACAAATTGTGGTCTTTGATGTCGGGGACGTGATGGAGTCCCCTAAAGGTCTGCGACAGGATCTTGCCGGCGAGCACGGCAATGGGACTCGGTACATATTCCTCGCGGGCAACGGCCTTCTCACACTACCGGCACCGAGCATTCTTCACTATGGGTTCCTCGGAGAGCACTCCCAGAATCCAGGTGTTTCCACATAGGGACGGCAACCGCCCGCGAAGTCCCCGGGCTATCTCCGGATGCCAGGCATGGACTATTTTGTGCTTCGGACTGACACGTGCCCAAACAGTGGTCATTCCCCACCTCCCCATTGATCCCCGCAAATCCAAGACAGGAATGCCACGAACCCCACAAAAACAGGGCCAAGTAGCGTGGCGGTTACGATGATCTCCCACGGCAGGTGCCGCAGATAAGCTGGGACAAATCCGGCAAGGGCAAGAACCCCCGTCCCCAGGAAGACGTGCGTTTTACAGGTCATTGCGGGGGCTCCACGGAAAGAGAGATGCCAAGGTCGTACCGGTAGTTGAGGTCCAGCGGCAGGAGTTCGGCCTGGGCGACCACGGGCTTGGCCCCTCCGGTGACCCGTTTCTGGGACTCAAGAGCGAAATTGCGCCTGTTGAACACGCCGAACACGAGGTTCTGGAAGGGTTCTCTGGGCACGTACTTCTCCCGGACGAGCCACATCGTGGGCCTGCGGGCTGCTGCCATCACACCACCATCGAAGGTTGGGGACGATACTGCTTGCCGGCGGCAAGCACGAGGGTGCCCGCGCCCTGCTTCCCGCGGTCGAGCACCTTGAATTGGAGGTTCATGGTTCCACGGGGAACCGCGATTTCCCGGCACCGGTTGAACGTGGGGCCTTGCTTGGTCGTGATCTGCATGGTGCCGTCCGCGTTGGCGGTCATGGAGGTGACCTGGCCGCATTTCTTGGGGCCCAGCCACGCCGTGGGGTAGGTGTCCATTTAGGCGCTCCTGTGTTCGAGGAGGATGCCCTCGCGGATGTCCGCCCCGCACCATGGGCAGAAATTGACCACGGCAGGCTGGTGCGGTTTTTTCAGGGGCGAGTAGGGCGGGCCATAGGCCACGAAGTGCCGGAGTTCGTCCCCGGGCTCGGCGTTGCGGATGGGGAGCACCTGGAACCCCGCGTCCCCCTTGGCAGCGAGGTTGTCGGCGAGGGCAATGCAGAGCCAGCCCTGGTCTGCGTTGCACCCGTTGGCGGACTTCTGGATGTTGTAGGTGGTCGCGGGCTTGTTCATAGCGACAGCACCTCCATGAATTCCCATTTTGCGGCGGAGAAGGGAAGCACCACATCGACCGCACGCCCCAGGACCACGGAGCAAAACCACTGCCAATAAAGGATCTGTTCGAAGCCCACGTCCTCCATGACTTTGTGCAGGAAGGCTTCGACATCGGGGCCCTCCACGTGGACGCTTGCCCGCAACCACTCCGGTGCTGGCCGGCGCCAGGTGGAGGGCGCGGTGGCACCAGGCAGGGGCCCCGCGCTGAGCCTAGGGTACTGCCCGCAGGGATGGGTGTCCGCCAATTCCTGCACAGACAGCCCGGGGTACTCGGGGTTCTTGTCCCAGAAGCGGACGTGGTGGAATTCCTGGTGGCAGATGTTGCACCAGACCAGCCGACCGTGGCCAGTCTGAAAAACGCGGATGTGACTGACCCGTATCCGCAGGTTTTCGAACGGGTCGCGCTCGTACCCGTTGCGGGGGCGGACATGCTGGGACCACCGGTGGTGAGACGTCCGGGGATCGGTGCATCCGGCGGCGGAAGGCCGGGAGGGGCTCCTGATCTCGGCGCCGCACCAGTCGCAGGAGTAGGTGTCGATGTAGGTCTCGTTATTTTCCACGAGGGCTCCCGAGGAGACGTTTGACGATTTCGGGCACCTCAACCTTGTGCCCGCGCAACGCGCTCCGGATCAACGCGAGGGTCTTCTTGGCTTTGATGGGGCGTCCGGATTCCAGAACCTTCAAATCCCGGATCAGGCGCGTGTTCGGCTGGCTCGCGTCCTTGGCCCCAGCAAACCCCCGCAGTTTTTTGTCCCACAAGAGCACAAGCATTATCCAATCTGGGACCGGCTGGCCCAGGGCGTACCGGAGTTCGGCCTCCGCCACAGGGGGCATGGGAAGGCCCCGGCGCTTCGCGTAGTCCACCAACACCTTGTGCACCAACACCTTGCGGGTGAGTGGCAACGCCGTTTTTTTGGCTTTGGCCTTGGTGATGACTTTCTGGTACAGGGTCAGATGCTCTACGGGCACCCAGAACAAAGCAGACCATTTAAGAGCGCGTTCAATGACCTGGACCGCCCAAATCCAGGTTCCATTCAGATCCCCTAAACGGGGCTTGCCGTGGAGAACCCCCGTGTGAAACACACCAGGTTCGTGGTCGTACCACCGGACCTTCACGCCCTCACGGAACCCGGATTTCCCAAGGTCAAGATTCGCGCTATTGAACAAGGACGCGGAATATTCTTGGACCTCCACATTTTTTTTATGTAATCCTTCCAACGAGGCCTTGTATCGTTCCAGCCTCATCTGTGTCACCTTGGACCACTTCATGTCCACCTCCTGTAATTCATTTGACAGTCGGCACCCGCAAACATTACAATTTGTTCCGGTTGAAGTCAAACAAATTCCGCATGGAGGTGAAAGTGGCCATCAAACTCAAGGTCGTGCAGGACCCCGAGAACCAACAATACTACCTCGACTACGAGGTCGGGAAGGGCATCTACCACAAATTTAAGGTGACGCGCACCGATGGCTCCAGCCGCAAGGGCGGGAAGCACGCGGACTGCAAATACTTCGTGCTCGACCTCAAGCACGACCCCTTCTGCCGGCCGGCGCTGGCGGCTTACGCTAGGGCTTGCCGGAGCACCCATCCCAGCCTAGCGGACGACCTCGAAAAATCTTTGAAGTGGATTCCACCGCGGCCATGCGGATGTCGGGAGGCCCACTGCCCCCACGCCTTTACCTTTGATCCACCCATAGACATTGAGGCAGGGCGGAAGTAACCTAGGAGGCATGGATACTTTCTGGCTCCCCTACCTCGTCTGGACCCTGGCGTTCCTTGTGGTGCCAGCCATTATTGTGGGCTTATCCAAACTTGGGCTCTGAGGTGCTGCCGATGTTGATGGGCGCGGCTATGTTGGCACTCCTCGTTTATTTGGCTTGGTGGAAATAAATAGGGGCCCCATATCTTGGGGCCCCTATTGCTGTCTGATGGCATCGTTTTTCATCGGTCGCACTCGATGGATACGCTCCCATTCCAAAGAGAGGGACCGGTAATATTTAGAGTCATGGTTCCAGAGGTGAAGGCTTTACCACGGATCCAGGAATACTGGCCCGCGGTATCCCCGCTGATTACGGTTTTTGTCACGCCGCCATCAAGTGCGTAAATTTTTGCTCCCGAGGTGCTGCCTGGGTCTATTTCCATGGAATACATGATGTTGTACCCCGTGGTTGTGACGTTGTAAACCCCGGTTCCGGTATAGAAATGGGTTGTCGTGGGGGCGCCCTTGCGGACCTGCGCGGTCAAGGTATTGACGTCAAAATCGGCGGTAATGGTAAGCCCAGGCATTGAATTAACGCTGACCACTGAGGTGGAGTTATCCAGCACCCACTCAACCTGTGCGCTTCCCGATAAGAATGTCTGCGCCTCGACTTCTGCTATCTGAAAGCCTCCCGTGGGGACTCTGACAACATAGACCCCGGCGGAGCCCGTATTGGACACGCTGTCTACGATTTCGCCCCCATTGATTCCCGGGGACCCATTGCTCCCGTTAAGAGCAATGCCTTGTAGGGGGCCCGCAAAGTTCATGCCCCCGTCAGGAGACCCGTAAAAATCCAGGGTCCCCGCCCATACTCCCGTGATCTGGAACGTCACGGTCTGGTACCCAGTGCAGGAGACGTCCACAAAGCCCCCGCAACCAGCAATGGCGCCAGTCCCGGACACCGAAGATGACGCCATGGTCCCCTTAATCGGGAACGGAAGTGCCTGTGTACTAATGGTCAGGGGGGGGCACTGGGCGCTAATGGGCGCCGTGCCAGACTGTGCGGCCACAGTGATCACAATGGTGCCAACCTGGGGAAGGTTCGTCATCTGGTAGACCCGCGTGGATCCATTCAATTGGGTATTGGCAGGCGTGGGGGAATACGTCAGGACTCCGTTTAGATAAATCAGCCAAGCCGTAACCGTGGTGTCATTGTTCCAGGACAGGTAGGAAGTGTATTGCAGGTACGGGTACGAAATGACCGCTGGCGGCGTTACCGACACCCTGGCCGGAACGGCGGGTGTGACGTAGGCTAATAGAATGGTGGGTATGGCTAAAAGGGCACCAAGGGTTGCCAGGAGCTTACGCATATCATGGCCTCGGGAATGGGTTCAGGCTCGAATTATAGGCGCGCAGTAAACCGTAACAACTTTTTCGGATTAGGGCCTGGGCCCAGACTTGACACCAAGCGTTATACGGTGTTATGGTACTGTTTCCATTTTCTTAAGAGGAAGCCTTGGATACTGCCGCACCGAACAGCGTGACCTCCCCGCCACAACAGGCATTGGCGAAAGGAAATGGAAGCCATGACTGAATTCAGCGAGGCCTCGGATTTTTTCCGCCTGCTGGACTTTTCCACCAGGGTATGCAACCCCCACAGGGAAACCGCGGACCCAAGCCTCCCACGGGTCGAGATTCGGGGGGACCGCGTGTCGGTGGACGCCAGCAAACTTTCCATGCCCCCGTGCCCCCCAGGCGTGACCGCCACTGGCCACCGGGGGACGTGGCCCAATGCAGATCGTCAAGAACGTCATCGACGTCCTGAATGGGGAAATGCCAGAACGTACACGCACTCCCAACATTTCGTGGTCTCCCTATGGCCGTGGAAGGACCTGCTCGTTAATCCTTTCAGGCGGAAGGCGTTTCCACGCTTGGCGTGTTGAATACTACGCCAGCCCCGGTGATGGGCAGCAATTCTGCGACTACGAGATCGATCACGACCACTGGAAACGTGCCAAGGCAGAAAGACAGCCAGTCTACAAATTCGAACAACTGCCTTACGTGATTGAATTGGAATTGTTAAAGGACTACCAGTGGACGGTCACGGAGGAAGAACAGGAATTCCGCGAAGAAAAGCGGAAGCACGAGGAATACCAGCGGGCTTTCGAGGCTGAAACGAAAGGCATGACCCCCATGGAGAAGTTTGGGTACGCCATGGTGGCACCCCTGAGACGGGAAGTTCTGTACCCGAACCTGAAATTCCCACGGGAGGTCCGATGAACGCCCCTCACAGTCCAACCATGGAGTTCCTGATCGCGGTCCTGTGCCTGGCCGTGGCCCTACTGGTGACCATTGGGGCCCTGGGCCTTCTCCTCACCTACGTGGCGGAACCACTAATCGAATGGGACTGGAAACGCAGACATCAGATCACACCGGATACGACCACCTTTGGTGGCTGGAGGCTCTGCCCCGTGTGCGGCGGTTCCAAGAGCGTGTTCCAGCCCGGACCCAGCGGGGGATGCGACGTGCCCGACTACAAGTCCCACAGGTTCCGCACGTGCCGGCGATGCGCTGGCCGCGGGCGGGTCCCCAACCGGAGTCCGAAATGAGGCACAATCGATCACTTATCAGCGGGTATCTGATGGGGTTAGCTATAGGCCTCCAGGTTTTGGCTTGGATCGGCCCCGCCCCCGACAGGACATTACCGATGGCATACTGTCTTGTGGCCTGGCTTCTCCTGCTGATTGCGTTTGTGGTGAAGCCGTGATGCACCCCGATGTCATCCCCATCTGCCCCTCTTGCGGACGCCGGTCCCAGGATCAGGGCTACGGCCCCTTCTGGGCATGCCGTCCCCACGATGGCACCCCAGGGTGCATCGCTAACAGTCGCCCCCTGCAATTCTGCGTCAGGCCCACCCATGGTGAACGCCTTGCCTGGGAAGATGATGGCCCCCCCATCCGTACCACGATGGAGCCCAACACCTTGGGGTCGGTATGGCGGGCGTTTGTGCGCTGGGCACGGGACGGCTGGAACCGCACCCTTTCCAGATTCCGGTGGGAGTAGCCATGACCCAAGCCCTTGATGCAGGCCCTACCCGTGCGATGCGCCTGAAGCCACAATACGTCCCGCAGTATCCTGTAGAGACCATACGCCTGCGCCCCTATCAGGTTTGGCAACGGCTCCTGGCGGAGCACGGCATCCGCTCAAAGTGGGACGGCAGATGCCTAATCCTGCGTGGGCAGTCCTACAGGATGTTGCCGGCCGACAGCGCCCTGCGGTGGCTGTTGCGGACCTGCCAGATTCCCTACCGTACCCGCAAGGGCAAGGTAAAGCTACGTTCTCCCAAGGTTTGGTTCACCTATGACATGGACCCCAGCGTCCGTGGGCGAAATGGGCTTCACCGTATTGACCTGTTCCAAATCGTCAGCCATCCCACCATTTTTTGGGATGAGCGGAAGCCCGAGGCCATCCACGCCAGGAAGTACATGAAACTCTGGTGGGACCGAATCGGGGCCAAGCCATGACCCTCCCGGCCAAGCAGACCTGCATCCTTCCCACTGGCCTTGTCCAGATACATCTCCCCTACGACGGGGTCCGGCCAGGGGACGAATTGATCATGGCCGCTAATGGCCTGCTGTGCCGGCGCCGGTGGGGAATGAAAGCCATCCGCAGGGTGTGGACCTTCACGGTGGTGGAGTCCGGTGCCGACCAGGTGACCATCCAGTGGCCGGGCCGCTACGGCAGGACCACGACCAAGGCCAGGCCGTAATCCGAAAATCCCCCCACACCCAGAGGTTACAATGAAATTTAAAATTGGGACAACCTGGTATGACAGCGAGCACCATCCGCTACTTGTTTTTCTCACCCCGGAGGAGAAGTCTCAAATTGCCAACATGCCGGGATTCAAATTCTGCTCCTTTCCTGATGGGGAGGACCCAAATTCAATCGAAATTTTTACGGTTCCGCATCGGCTACGGACTGGCCACAGCAGTCCTCGACAGGATGACAGCCACAGGCATCCTGGGCCCGGACGACCACAATAAGCCCCGCAAATTGTTGTAGGACCCCAGAAGCATAATAGGTTATAATGGTTCACCTCATTCTCATGGTAAACCCATGCCCCTGCACAGCAAGGACGAACTCCCGGCCCCCATCCTGCCGGACGAAGCAACGAAAATCCAGATGGTGGACGTCACGCCTCTCATCTTCCACCCCACCACGCAGGTGCGGGTCGTCCAGGATGCCATTCTGGAAGTCTGGGAACCCGGAGCGGAGCCCCATCAGGTCAAACAGGTCACCTTATACAGCCACCTGATCCAGGCATCCCAGGAACCCTCGGTGGAGGCCTTGCTCCTTCACAGGCAAGGTGAGATTGGCCGGGCCCTGAAGGCATTCCGCATCCAGAACACACCGAGGCACCTCCGTGTGGA
>Ga0187891_1002260_pt1 | contig 14852 bp, 12 predicted proteins | sample June2016WEW_21_4_FD_132990 | JGI IMG/M metagenome (GOLD analysis project Ga0187891, IMG submission 132990) | Peatland microbial communities from SPRUCE experiment site at the Marcell Experimental Forest, Minnesota, USA - June2016WEW_21_40 | ecosystem: Environmental > Terrestrial > Soil >... | reverse complement strand
GGGTGGGAAAGGAAGGAATATCGAGATGGTCGCCTACTTCCAGCTTCAGCCCGCTGAAGCGGAACTGCAGGACTTGGCTGAGCAATATTGGCAAACGGCCGGCGAGAAAGAGCATGAGCTTGAAAAGGCTGCTTTCGAAGCTGGCGAAGCCATTCGCAATGGAGATTATTCGCTTGCCAATCTGGAAGCGATCGTGCGCTGGAAGTCCGAGCGCGCGGTGCAAGTTCTGATCGGAAACAGCAACGAGAAGATCCGCCGCGCGCTGGCCGTCGCCACTTCGCCCGAGTCTTCGACTGAAGCCGCCGTCAAGGCGCTGCTGGATCTGCACGGCATTGACATCGCCCTGGCCTCGGCCGTTCTGGCCGCGATCTTCCCTGAGCGCTACACGGTCCTGGACTGCCGCACCCTCGAAGCGCTGGGCCACGCGCGTCACGACGTGCGCTTCTACGAGGAGTACCTCGCCTTCTGCAAGTGCCTTGCCGAGAGCAACATCGTCCGGCCGCAAAACGAACTCCCCGCTCCCACGCCTCTGCGTACGCTCGACCGCGCCCTATGGGAGTGGTCGCGCAGCCACGCTGAGTAACCGGGCCTGCATTCCGAATCATTGCCGCGTGCTCTCCCATCCCGCCTTCGGGATACGCGGAGAGTACGCGTGTACTTTCCCTCAGGTTTCCAATCACAGATCAAGGTCTTACTGAGTCTTACTGACTCCTGACCCCTGATCCCTAACCCCTGTACAATTTCCCTCGTGAGTTCATCGTTCGAAATCGGGCCGGTGCAAGTGGGCGCAGGCCGGCTCTTCTTGATCGCCGGACCCTGCGTTATCGAGTCCGAATCCCACGCCCGCTCGATCGCTGAAGCCGTTCAGCGCATCGCCGCCGATCTCGGCATTCCCTTCATCTTCAAAGCCAGCTACGACAAGGCCAATCGTACGAGCGTCAAGAGCTTCCGCGGCCCAGGTCTCAAAGAAGGCACGCGTATCCTCGGCCGCATCGCCAAAGACACCGGCCTTCCCGTCCTCACCGACGTTCACGAACCCTCCCACTGCGAAGTCGCCGCTGAAGCCGTCGACGTCCTCCAGATTCCCGCCTTCCTTTGCCGTCAGACCGATCTGCTCATCGCCGCCGGCAAAACTGGCCGCGCGGTCAACATCAAGAAAGGCCAGTTCGTGGCCCCGTGGGACATGACCCACGGTCTCGAAAAGGTTCGCTCCACGGGCAACGAGCGCGTCTTCCTCACCGAGCGCGGCAGCACCTTCGGCTACAACAACCTGGTTGTCGACTTCCGCTCGCTCGCCATCATGCGCGGCCTAGCTCCCGTTGTCTTTGACGCCACTCACTCCGTGCAACAGCCCTCGGCGGCCAACGGCGTCAGCGGCGGCCAGCCCGAGTACATTCCTCTGCTCTCTCGCGCCGCTGTTGCCGCTGGCATCGATGGCCTCTTCGTCGAAGTCCACGATTCGCCCGCCGACGCCAAATCCGACGGCGCCAACGCCCTCGACCTCAAGCTCCTCAAGCCACTGCTCGAAAAGCTCCTCGCCATCCAACAAGCCGCCGCGCGTTTAGCACACTAAAGTTTTTATGCGATCACTGTTGGTGCGGCTCCGTAACGCCATTCGAAGGTCTTGGAAGTGGTGTCGTTCGTTCGCCAAAACCGACTGGGACTTGCAAGACTATCCAACTTCCATAAGAAGGCAAAAGCTGGACCTGAATCTGCCCGCAAGACTCACACAACATCAGTATTGGGCCAGAGTCCTTGGGTGGCACATCGACGCGGGAGGCGCATCAAAGGCAGAAGCCTTGAATGCGCTTGGCGAGCAGTTCGCACAGCGCAAAAAGGATTGGCTTAAGAAAGGCAAAACACTTCCACGTCCGGGTGTCAACGTCCCAATCGAGTTTGCGCCCCAAGAACGAGTCAACGCACATTCCAAACTTGCCGAAGACTTCATTCATCGCGTTCTCGGTCTTCCATCGGCCTGGATCTCCGACAAATCGTCACTTTGGGATTTTCACTTCGAGGAGACGAATGAGGCGTTGTTGGCCAAGATTCGGGAAGTTTATGGAGTGGACGTCTCAGATATCGAATCCGCGCGGCTTTGGGAGATTTTTGAGCGAATCGAACGTGTAAAGCCGGATGATTGGTCCTGAAGGATTCTTTGCTCCTAGTGCGGTAATCCATTTCCTCCGCACCCCACCGTCCCGGTCGCCGTTTTCCCATCGAGCACAAAGCACGAGATCCCGTTAATGTCGGTGCGAAACGTCCGCACATGCGCCTCCTCAAGCTCTTCCAGCACTTCCTCGCGCGGGTGCCCATACCGGTTGTGCAGCCCGCACGAGATCACCGCCCACTGCGGCGCAACGCGGGCAAAAAACTCCGGCCGCGTCGACGTGATGCTGCCGTGATGCCCCACCTTCAACAGAGTGCTCGCAAGACCCGGCTCCGCCAGCATCGCCTGCTCGATGGGCGCTTCCGCATCACCCTCGAGCATCACTGACGTCGTGCCGTACCCCACGTGCAGCACCAGCGAATCGTTGTTCGTCGGCTCAGGTCCCGGCAGGTAATCGCGAAACGGCGCCAGCACATGTACCTGCGTGCTCCCAAAGGTGAACGCATCGCCGGCGCGAAAGTTTTTCACCCGTACATGCAGCGCCGCAGCCTCATCGAGCAGCGCGTTGTACGCCCCGAACCGCGGATTGTTGCCCACCCACAATTCATCGGGATGGAAGTTGCGCAAGATAGCCGGCAATCCGCCCATGTGGTCAGAGTGCGCATGGCTCAGCGCCACCGCATCCAGGTGCCGGATGCCCCGCGCCCACAACGCCGGCGACACCACCTCCTCGCCGATGTCGAAATCCTGTGGTGCCTGCCTCGGCCCCCCGCCGAATCCCCCTCCATCCACAAGCAGCGTCTTTCCATCCGGCGTAATCACCAGCAACGAGTCGCCCTGCCCCACATCAATCGCCTCCATCAGCATCGCGCCTTTAGGGCGCTCCACCGGCCGTGGCATCACTGCCGCCAGGGCCGCCATCGCCAGCGCAACCCATGCTCCACGCCTCAGCCAGCGTTCGCCGCGCCCCAGGCTCTCGTGCGCCATAACAATCGCCGCTCCCAGCAGTGCGCAAAACGCCGCCGACTGCCACACCTGCGGATTGGGAATCCTGAAATCTCCGAGCGCCATTGAGCCAAACAGATGCACCAACCCCACTCCAACGTGCATCACGAGCGCCACCGCCATTGCCGGAACCATTGCCGCTGCCGGCCACACCACCAGCATCAGCATCGTCACGAGCGCCGCAGGCATCAACACCAGCAGCATCGGCAAAATCAGCAGATTCACCGGCAGCGCAAAAATCGTGATGCGGTGAAAGTACACCGCCATCGGCAGCGTCATCGCCAACTCCACCACGCACGAAACCACCACCAGTTCCACCGCTGTGATCGCGAATCTCACGCTCCACGGAAAAATACGCCACGCGATCACGCCATTCCCGGCACGCTCCAGCCGTTCTGCCACTGTCCGCATCATCATGCGAAACTCCGCCACGCGCGGAGCGAGCTTGATGTCCACGGCCACCAACTGCAGGTCGCGCATCGCGGCCGCGTAAGGATGAATCGTTCCCTGCAGCAAAGGCGCCGCCACGCCGGCAATTGCAACCACCGCCAGCAGAGTCATCTGCAGGCTCGAGTCGAACAGGCTACGCGGGCTCACCACCAGCAAACACAGCGCGGCAAATCCAATCGTGTTCAGCGGATTTCGTTCGCGATATACCAGCCGTCCCAGCAGATAAAGCGTCACCATCCACAGCGATCTCTGCACCGGCGTGGCGAATCCGGTGAACAGCGCATAGACAAACGACGCCACGATAGTCAAAATGGTCGCCGGCACGCGCGGCATCCGCAGCCGCCGGGTGATCCAGAAGATGCACGCGGCCACAATCGCCAGGTGAAATCCTGAAACCACCAGCATGTGAAAGGATCCGGTGCGTTCAAAGCCCACGCGCAACCCGTGCGTCAGATAAGTGCGGTCGCCCGCTACCATTGCCGCCAGCATCACGGCGTCGTCCTCGCTCAGCCGCAGCGGCGCGGGTAGATTCCGCATTGCCGCTGGCAGCGCGAGCAGTCGCGTCGTCGACGCGTGTTGCCATCCGCCCACTCGGCACAACAAAAACGCGCCCGGCGCTTGCCCCAGCCGCACCACGCGATCTGTCGCAACCGTTGCTGTCGAAGTGATTCCCTGGTCCAGCAAGTAATCCGCGCGGCTCCAGGCGCCCGGATCGTGATAAGTCTCTGGCCGCAGCAGCCGAACCTCTGCCCGCACGCGCTCGCCGCACCGGAGCGCCTGCATGCTTTCCGCCGCGTCCAACGGCGACCGTACTGTCAGCCGTACCTCGCCCGCTACCGGCGCCGGCGCATCGCTCGCGTCGTTCACCACCTCAACCGTGGCCACGCGCACATCAATGCGCTGTGTCGGCTCAGTGGCCGAGGGCTCGTCCACATTCTGCTCGAGCTCGGTGCGCACCGGCCCCGCATCCACCACGGTCCCTTCCACTGTGCGCCACAATCCGTCAGAAACCGCGGCAAGCTCCGGAGCGGACGCAGACTGCGGCTCCATCTCCCCGCACCATGCGCCCAGCAGTATCCACAAAACCGCCAGCGGCAACCACACAATTCCTTGCGCGTGCCCGTCGCGGCGGACCGCCGCGCTGCACAGAACCGCAACCAGAACCAGCAGGATCAGCACAAGTGGAGGCTGAAGCCACATCCGGCTCGCCACCAAAATCCCCGCCGCAAACAGCCACACCGCATGAAACAGCGGCACGGTGGTTAAGCCATGCGAGCGTTGCGCAGGGTTAGGTAGATCGGCGTGCATGGGGCCCAAATTTGAAAAGTGAATTTGGCTTCAAGCCTATCAGGAATTGGGATTCCCGGCACACGCTCCCCGCTTCTGCCCGTCACCGCCGTAACCGCACTACCGTCTCCAGGTGAAACGTCTGCGGAAAGAGGTCCGCAAGCGTGATGCGCTCGATCGTATAGCCTGCGCCAGCAAGCGCGCGCAGGTCGCGTGCCAGCGTCGCAGGATCGCACGAAACATACACCATCTCGGGCGCGCCGATTCTTCCTAACAGCTCCGTCGTCTCCGCGCCCAATCCCGTGCGAGGCGGATCCACAACAATCAAATCCGGGCGTTCGCCCTTCGCCGCTCCGCGCAAAAATTCCAGCGTCGTTGCCTTCACAGCGGTCGCATCCGTCCCCTTCAAGTTCTCCTTGAGGGCCGCCATCGCCGCTGGCGCCGGCTCAACTGCAATCACCCGCTCGAATTGCTCCGCGAGCTTCCGCGCAAACAACCCCACGCCGGCAAACAAATCCCACGCGAGCCCGCCGTGGCGGGCCACTGCGCCGCGCAGTCCTTCCGCTACGCACTCCACCAGCTCGTCCACCAGCCAGCGATTCACCTGGAAAAACGCCCCGTGATCCACGCGATATTCAAATCCAGCCGCGCGGTAAGCGATTGATTCGGCGCCAGCCCGCGCGACGGTCCTTGGCTGGTTTTGGTGCACCTCCACCAGTTCCACGCCGCGAAGCGAAGGAATCTGCGGCAACAGCGCATCAAAATAGTCCGTGAGCGGAACCCGTGCCGCGCCATCCGTGAAGACGCTGGCCAGCATCGAATCTTCAGCTGCATCGCAAAAGAGCGAGAGCTCAGCGGGCCGGCTTGGAACAGCGAACCGCCGGAACAGTTCCGCGGCGCTGAACACAGCGCTCACTAGCAGCGGCGCTGCAATCGGGCACTCCTCAATTCGAATCACCGCATGCGACCGCCGCCCGCGGTATCCCGGCCGTCCCTCCGCATCAAAGGCCAGCCGGATCCGATTGCGGTACGTCCACGGCTCGCCCGCCAGCACAGACATCTCATCCGGCGCGCGAACTCCGCCCCGCTCCAGCGTCTCGCGCAGAATGGCCTGTTTCATCTCGATCTGCGCTTTGTACTCCGCGTGCTGATACTGGCAGCCGCCACACGCCCGAAAATGTTTGCAAGCTGGCGCAACCCGCTCCGCCGCTGCCGTAACAATCTCTTCTACCTCGGCAGTTGCGTACCCGCGCTTCTCTTCGACCACGCGCACGCGCGCCTGCTCACCAGGCAGCGCCAGCGGCACAAACGCCGCCTTGCCCTCCACGCGCGCCAGAAACGCCCCGCCATAAACCGGCTTTTCAATTTGAACGAGCTGTGGCGCCGCGGCGCTCCGCTGGGAGTTCTTTGGCAAAGCTTCATTGCGCCGCGAGAATGATCGCGCCCGCCTCCTCATTGCTGGCTCATGTAGAACAGGCTCAACCGCGGCAGGTTGTAGTGGACCAGCAATTGCTTCCGCTCAAACTGCTGTTCCACCTGCCGCAGTTGCACCGCGCCCATACGGCTGCGGTAGGGTGCCAGCTCAAGCGCTGCGTGTTCCTTCAGACCCACAAGCAGAGCCTCCGGCGCCGCCGCGGTCAGCGCGACAAACAGTTTCTCCTCAAGCACATTCAACGACCGCTCCAAAGCTTCAAGATCGACTGCCGCCGCATTTTCCCCGCCAGCAGCTCGCACCTCCGCGGCAAGTTCACGCAGCCGCGCAGCCGTTGCCCGGCAAGCCTCGTCAGCCACCATCGCCCGATCGAGCGCCTCTGCGGCCGCCGTCAAATGCGCCGCTACGCGCTCATGCTCGAACCCTGACTCCAGCGCCGTCGTCGTCGCCGATCCCGTGGCCGCCTCACTCATCTCCATCGCTGCCTGCATCACCGCCTGCGCGCACCACGCCAACCCATTCACGCGCTGCATGCGCGCACGCTTCTGCCGCGCCTCATACTTGTCGAACGCCGCATCAATCCCGCGCAACACCGCTTCCAGCGGAATTCCCGCTTCGCGCCACATCTCGATCAGCGCCCAATCCAGCGTCGAGAGCAGCAGAATCGTTCCCCGCCTCTGCTGGAAGCGCTCTTCAATCTCGGTAAAATAGTTGAAGTAGTTGCGCACAGTTCCATCTTAAATTCAGCGAACGGAGACGAACGATGGCAACCGTTGGATTTGTCGGCCTCGGCATCATGGGCCGCCCCATGCTCAGGAACCTTCTCAAGGCCGGCCACACCGTCGTCGCCTACGGCCGCACTCAGGCCAAGCTCGACTCCGTCGTTGCCGACGGCGCCCAGCGCGGCTTATCCAACGCCGACGTCGGTGCGCGCTCCCCCATCGTCATCACCATGCTCCCCGACGGCCCCGAAGTCGAAGAAGTCGTTCTCGGCCCCTGTGGAATCCTCTCCGGCGCAAAGCCGGGTTCGCTCATCCCCCGCCCGCTGATTATCGATATGAGCTCCATCAGCCCGCTCGTCTCGCAGAAGATCGCTGCGGCCTGTGAAGCCAAGGGTGTCGATTTTCTCGATGCGCCGGTCAGTGGTGGCGAGCCAAGAGCTGTCGACGGCACTCTCGCAATCATGGTCGGCGGCAAGCCCGAAGTATTCGCCAAGGCCGAGCCCATTCTCAAGTGCCTCGGCTCCAGCGTCACCCTCACCGGCCCCGTCGGCGCAGGCAACACCACCAAGCTTGCCAATCAAATCATGGTCGCCTGCAACATCGCCGCCATGGGCGAGGCGCTCACCCTGGCCACGCGCTGCGGCCTCAATCCTGAAGTCGTCGTCAACGCCGTCAAAGCCGGCTTCGCCGGCAGCGCCGTCCTCAACGCCAAGGGCCCCATGCTCATCGCGCGCAACTTCAAGCCCGGCTTCAGAATCAGCCTTCACCAGAAGGACCTGCGCAACGCCCTGCAAACTGCGGAGGCCAATCACGTCTTCCTGCCGCTCACCGCGCAGGTGCAGCAGATGCTCTCATCCCTCATCGCCGACGGCAAAGGCGACTTCGATCACTCCGCCATCGCCACCTTCGTTGAGAACGCTTCCCACGTCGAAGTCAAAGTGCCGTCCGCCTAGCAGTGCCTAAACATCGGGGATCGAATCTCGCCACTCCGCTGTCTTTGCAGGGTGCCGCATCTTCGCCACGTCTTTGTTTTGTGGTTAAGGTGGGATCGCAAGACGGCGGACCCCGCACGAACAAACTAGTCCCAAGTCCCTATGTTCCTCGTCTTTCCCCACCCGCCTCCGCCCGGCGTCTCAATCCGCAGCACCTCGCCCTTTTTGAGCTGGCGGCTGCACTTTCCCGGCAGTTCAATCTCCTCGCCGCTCTCCGCTCTCACAACAGTCGCGCGTCCCGCCGCTCCGTCCCCGCCGCCTTCGAGCCCATACGGCCTGAACTTCCGCCGATCCGCCAGCAGCGTCACTTCCGCATCGGTCAGCAGTTCGACTTCGCGAATCAAACCATCCCCGCCGCGAAACTTCCCCTCGCCGCCCGAGCCGCCGCGGTACCCGTACCGCCGCACGCGAAACGGGTAGGCATATTCGAGCGCCTCAATCGGCGTGTTCAGCGAGTTGGTCATATGCGTGTGAACTCCGCTGATCCCGTCCATTCCCGGCCGTGCGCCCATTCCGCCCGCCGCGGTCTCGTAGTAAGCAAACGCCTCACCCGTCCGCGGATCAGTCCCGCCGATCGTCACATTGCTCATCGTTCCCGCGCTCGCCGTCGGAACCCGCTCCGGCACAGCCTTCGCCAGCGCCCGCATCAGCACGTCCACAATCCGCTGCGACGTCTCCACATTCCCGCCGGCCACAGCCGCAGGCGGCCGCGCATTCACAATCGAACCCTCCGGCGTGTGAAGTGTCAGCGGCCGCAGAATTCCTTCCGTTGCCGGCGCATCCTCCCCGAGCAAACACCGCAACACATAAAAGCACGTCGAGAGCGTGATCGCGCGAACCGCATTCACTGCGCCCGCCACCTGCGCCGACGAGCCGGCAAAATCCACATCCATCGCCCCCGCTGCGGGATCGAACTTGAGTCGCACCGCAATCCGTCGCGGCTCATCCGTCACGCCGTCATCGTCCAGCCAATCATCGGCGTCGTAGTCTCCCGCCGGCATCTTCCTGAGTTCCGCCCGCACCAGCCACTCTGAGTAATCAAGCAACTCCTCGCCCCACGCCGCCAGCCTTTCCATTCCGTACTTCACCGCCAGCTGCAGCACGCGCTGTTCGCCCACGCGGCAGGCGCCGATCTGCGCGTCCAGGTCCCCCTCGCGCTCCTGCGGCGTCCGCACGCTGCACAAAATCCAATCGAGGACTTCTCGATCGATCAACCCTCCACGCACAATCCGCACTGGAGAAATGCGAATCCCCTCGTCTTCGATCGTCGTCGCCGGCCCCATCGATCCCGCAAACTTCCCGCCCACGTCCGCATGATGGGCGCGATTCGCAACATAGAACACCGGCGCGTCCCCGCCAGCGAGAAACACCGGCAGCACCATTGTGATGTCGGGCAAATGCGTTCCGCCCGCGTACGGATCGTTCAAGATCGCAATGTCTCCCGGCGCAAACTCGATCGCCGCAATCGCCGCCTGCACGCTCATCGGCATCGATCCCAGGTGCACTGGCATGTGGTCGCCCATGGCGATCGCGCGCCCGCGCCCGTCAAACACCGCACACGAATAGTCGCGCCGCTCCTTGATGTTCGGCGAGAGCGCCGTCCGCCGTAGCGCCGCGCCCATCTCTTCCGCAATCGAGTGCACCGCGCACTGAAAGATCGCGAGGTCGACTGGATCGGCCGCCTTTGACTTCATGCGCCCGCCTCCTCGCCAACCCCATCCTCGCGCACATCGATCACCAGGTTGCCCAGTCCGTCCACGCGCACCGCGCATCCCGGTGGCACCAGCGTCGCCGCGGTGTACTCGGTGATCATCGCCGGCCCTGCGATTGCATCGCCCGGCCGAAGCAGCTCGCGCTTGTAGAATCGCGTCCGCCGGAATCCACCCTCGAACCAAACTTCGCGCTCGGCGCTACAAGCCGCGCTCCCGTCGCCCTCCACTGGCGCTCGCCGCTCCGGCTCATACGGTTCGCTCGCCGCGATCATCCGAAGGCGCAAATTCACTATCTCCACCGGCCTCACTTCATCCGCGAATCCGTACCGCTGCCGATGCAACTCGTGGAACGCCTCGATCGACTGTTCCGGTGCATGCGGATCGAACCCCACATTGAGTTCGTACCCTTGCCGCCGGTAGCGCAAATCCACGCTGCGCTGCGCCACACCCTTCAATCCCTCCGCCGCAAACTCCGCCGCGCCCTGCTTATCGAGTTCGCCGAAAATCTTGCCGAGGCTTCCCATCGCTTCGCCCGGCAGCATCACCGTCCGCGAAAAATCCTGCACTGTATCCGCCAGCAGAATTCCCACTGCTGAAAGCGCTCCCGGTAGCGCTGGAACCAGCACGCGCTGAATTCGCAACGCCCGTGCCAGCGAGCACGCATGCAGCGGCCCTCCTCCGCCAAACGCCACCAGCGTAAAGTCGCGCGGATCGTGCCCCCGCTCCACTGAAATCACGCGGATCGCCTTCTCCATTTGCGTCTCCACCACGCGCACAATCCCCGCCGCAAACTCCTCCACCGTCTCGAGCCCGCCCATTTGCTCGCGCATCAGCCGCCGCGTGCGCTCACCGTCGAGCTGCACGCCTCCACCCAGGAAACTCTCCGCGTCCAAACGTCCCAACACGAAGTTCGCGTCCGTCACCGTCGCCCGCTCGCCGCGCCCAAAGCAAATCGGCCCCGGATCGGCGCCAGCGGACTCCGGACCGACGCGCAGCATCCCTCCCGCGTCATATCTTGCGAGAGACCCGCCGCCCGCTCCCGCTGTGTGAATGTCCAGCATCGGCACGCCAATCGGCACTTCCGCCACTACCGACTCGCGTGTGAGTTCAGCGCCCGTCGCCGTGTTCGCCACAAACACATCCGTCGATGTCCCGCCCATATCGAAGCCGATAATCTTGTCGAATCCCGCCCACTGCGCCATGCGGCACGCGCCCACCACGCCGCCTGCCGGCCCGCTCAGCACGGTGCGCACCGGCTCCTCCGCCGCCACGCGCGCCGCAATGATCCCGCCCGACGACTGCATCACATCCACGCGTCCGCCACGGCGTTCCGCGGCGATGCATTGTTCCAAGGCCATCAGGTAACTTCGCATTCGCGGCGCCAGGTAAGCGTTCACCACTGTTGTCGATGCGCGCTCGTACTCGCGAAACTCCGGCAGAATCCTGTGCGACGCGGAGACCGGAATCCCGAGCTCATGCAACGCCGCTTCCAAGCGCCGTTCGGTCGTGGGATTTGCAAATGAAAACAGCAGGCTGATCGCTACGGCCTCAGCCCCGCTCGCCTTCACGGCCTCAACCAGCGCGGCCAGCTCATCACCAGTGGGCTCGCGCAGCATCTCGCCCTCCGCGCTCACTCGCTCCGCAACTCCGAATCGCAGCTCTTTCGCGACAAGGCATGCCGGCGCCGGCGCAAACCAGTCATAGAGTCGCGCCCGCGCCTGCCTTCCGATCGCAATTGTGTCCTCAAATCCCGCCGTGGTCACAAACGCCACGCGAGCGCCGGTCCGCTCCAGCATCGTATTGGTCCCAACGGTCGTTCCGTGGCGCACCTCCACATTCTCCGCGCCGCCCAACTGCCGCACGCCCTCCAGCACCGCGCGCGAAGGGTCCGCCGGCGTCGAAAAAATCTTCTTCACCCGCAGTTTCCTGTCCGCCAGGCAAACGCAGTCGGTAAACGTGCCGCCGGTGTCGATTGAAATGCGCAAATCCGCCCGCTCCTCTTGTCTGGAGTGTATCGAAACAATTGTGTGGTGAGATCAGCCTCTATTTGCGACTGGAAGAACGTTGAACGTCTGGCAGAGAAGAATCAGCGCTCGGGGCGGTCCCGGCCTCAGCTCAGAAATTCCGCAATCGCCGCCACTACCGTCTCCTGCTCGTCCTCGCGCAGCTCCGGAAAAATCGGCAGCGCCAGCACCTCGCGTGCGGCGCGCTCCGCCTCGGGAAAATCTCCTTTGCCGTAACCCAGCCCTTTCAGCGCTTCCTGCCTGTGCAGCGGAACAGGATAATAGATCTCCGACCCAATCCCGCGCGCCGTCAGGAACTCGCGCAGCGCATCGCGCCGCACCACGCGAATCACATACTGGTGCCAGACGTGCTTCGCTCCCGGCGATTCTCGCGGCGTAACTACTCCACGCGCCGGATACGGCCCGCTCTCCGACAGCCCCGCCTTGGCAAACAGCGCCTCGTATCGTGTCGCCAGCGTCCGCCGCTTCTCGTTCCACGCGCCGATATACTTCAGCTTCACCGTCAGCACCGCGCCCTGGAATTCGTCCATCCGCGCGTTCCAGCCCAGCTCATCGTGGTGGTAGCGCCTCCGCATTCCCTGGTTGCGCAGCATTCTCACCCGCTCGGCCACGTCATCGCGATTCGTCGTCACCATCCCTGCATCGCCCGCCGCGCTCAGGTTCTTCGTGGGATAAAAACTGAACGCCGCCGCATCGCCCAATCCGCCCGCCTTCGTTCCATTCCACTCCGCACCCCACGCCTGAGCCGCATCTTCGACAATCGTCAGCCCGCGTTCCCGGCCCAGCTTCGAAAAGGCCGTCGCGTCGGCGCACAATCCATACAGATGCACCGGCAGGACCGCCTTCACTGCCGCCCCGCGCTCTCCGTCTAGAACAGCCTCCACCGCTGCCGGCGACAAATTGAACGTCACCGGATCGATGTCCGCGAGCACCGGCGTCGCGCCCGCGCGCAGAATCGCGCTGACCGAAGCAAAAAAGCTGAACGGCGTGGTCACCACCGCCGCGCCCGGCCCTATTCCAACTCCCGCCAGCGCGAGCCACAGTGCATCCGTTCCCGATGAGCAGCCCAGCGCGTGCTTCACTCCTAACTGCTCCGCCGCCTCGCGCTCGAACGCCGCCACGTGCTCGCCGAGAATGAACTGCTGCGTCTCCAGCACCTGCCCCAGCGCCTCAAGCAACTCCCCATGAATTGCCCTGTACTGCCGTTTCAGGTCCAGCATCGGCACCGGCGTGCGCGCGACCCCGCCGCTTTTTGTCTCAACCCGCTCCGGAATGGCAGTCTTTTGCATACCGCCTTCTTTCACACCCCTCAACCACAAATCGATGCTATCAGCCGCGGAATCCGCCGCGTCCCACCGCTTCGCCCTTTCCCGTTCTTTCGCCTATTTCATTGCAAATACATCGTTTGGCCGCACAACATGCCTGTTTAACCGCCTCCAGAGCCGGCTCCGCACCGCAAGTAACTTCTCGCGGAGTTGAAATAGGGCGAAAATCCCTATAAAGTTGAGCCATTGCGGGGTTTGCCGGTTCCGGGCGTTCCGGGGCGGTCCCGCGTATCTGAATTGCGGTGCAACAGCAGGTTCACACAACTTCAAAAAGAAAGTAGGAGATCGGCATATGGAGAACAAGCCGGCACAAAACATTCAGGACACCTTTCTGAATACGGTTCGGAAAGACAAATCCCCGATTACCATTTATCTGGTCAGCGGCGTCAAGCTGACAGGGAAGATCAGGTCGTTTGATAAATACTCTGTGCTCCTGGAAAACAACAGTCAGGAACAGTTGATTTTCAAACACGCCATTTCAACCGTGGTGAGCAACCGGAGCGTGATGCATAGCGAGCACCGTCCGGGTGCCGTGTCATCGGGCATCGGACCATCTGCAGTTCCGGCGCCGGTGCAATCGATATCCCAGGCGACCGCTGAGCAACGTTAGCGCGGGAGCGTCCTCGATTGACACGCGAGGCGAATAGGTTGGGCAGCGCTCATGGCCGGTCGAAATCCTCATCGGCAGATTCCGGCCGCTGGGGCGGCGGGCCTGAGCGCGCCGTCCTCGTCGCGGTGGACCTTGAGGTCCGCTCGCGTGGCAGTCGCGCGAGAGTAGGGGGTGCAAACGCGTCAACTGTGCGCTTTGACGCCGCACCTTCAGATCCCTCCGCGCCGGAATCGTATTCACCTCCGCCTCCGAGCCGCTCGCAGGCCCCAATTGATCTGCTCCGCGATTCGCACAGCCCCCACGCTCCCGGTCTTGACGCCGAAGAATCTCTCGCCGAGTTTCGCGAACTGCTCTTGAGCGCCGGTGGCCAGGTCGCTGCCGAACTTGTTCAGCGCCGCCCTCGACCAGACCCCGCTACACTCATCGGTTCCGGCAAAGTTGTGGAGATCGCCGCTGTCGCCGCTTCCACGCAAGCCGATCTCGTTCTCTTCGATCACGACCTTTCGCCGACGCAACTGCGCAACCTCGAAGCCGCCTTGCCTTGTCGTGTCCTCGACCGCACGCAACTCATCCTCGACATCTTTGCCCGCCACGCCCGCACTCGCGAGGGCCAGCTCCAGGTCGAGCTCGCTCAACTTGAATACATGCTGCCGCGCCTCACCGGCCGCGGCAAAGCCATGTCCCAGTTAGGCGGCGGAATCGGCACCCGCGGGCCCGGCGAAACCAAGCTCGAGACCGATCGACGCCGCATTCAGCGCCGCATCGATCAGCTCAAACGCGATCTTGACTCCGTTCGCCGCGTCCGCCGCCAGCAGCGTCAGCGCCGCGAAGCTGTCCCCGTTCCCACCGTCGCTCTCGTCGGCTACACCAACGCCGGCAAAAGCACGCTCTTCAACTCGATCACCGGCGCACAGGTTCTCTCCTCCGCGCGCATGTTCGCCACGCTCGATCCCAAATTGCGCGCCATCGAGCTGCCCAGCCGCCGCCGCGTTTTGCTGTCTGACACAGTCGGCTTCATCCGCAACCTGCCCCACACGCTCGTCACCAGCTTCCGCGCCACGCTCGAAGAGGTTGCGCAGGCCGAGGTGCTCCTCCACATTCGCGACGCCTCCTCCACCTACGGCGGCGAGCAGAAGGCGCAGGTCGAGAAAGTCCTCGGCGAGCTCGAAAGCCTCTCCAAGCCCCG
>Ga0187891_1002259_pt1 | contig 14855 bp, 3 predicted proteins | sample June2016WEW_21_4_FD_132990 | JGI IMG/M metagenome (GOLD analysis project Ga0187891, IMG submission 132990) | Peatland microbial communities from SPRUCE experiment site at the Marcell Experimental Forest, Minnesota, USA - June2016WEW_21_40 | ecosystem: Environmental > Terrestrial > Soil > Wetlands... | reverse complement strand
AGCGTAGTGCCGTCGAGAATGACGCTCGGCCGGCTGGCCCCGGTAGCGACCGGGATCACGGGATTGGCCGAGTATTTGTGCCAATTCACCAAATCGTTCGAACCGGCCAAGCCAATGCCGCTGGTTGAGGGATTTTGCAGACCATACCAACCCCAATACTTGTATGTGGTTCCGTCAAGCGCTGCGCCATAAGGATTCGCTATAACGGTGAAGAAATGCGGCACATCATTCCCTTCCCACGCTTGCGCCGCTCCCAAATTGACAGGTGCAAGCGCGCTCTCCTGGTAATATCCGTTGAGCGTGCTTGCGTCCCCCGATGAGAAATCATCGAAAAATAGAAAGGTATTCGTTCCGCTGGCGGTCGTGGATACGGAGGAATCTCCATAAACTAGATAGATCGTCGAGGTTCCGTTTGGAATAGACGGCACCAACGCCCACACGGTTGCGACCTGGCCGGAGCTGTTCCAGTTCTCAATCCAGTAGGAGAGATTCGTTACGCCGTCGCTGGCTCTGACCCTAACGTCAGACCCATCCGACTTCGCGTGGGAGAAGTTCATATTGGACGAGTTGAGGGCGATTTTCACCTGATAGTTTGTCAGCGTTGCCCCGGAATTATTCAGGGTAACGGGGCGCGAGTAAGTGAAACTCGGCAGTGTCGCGGCGACCGTCAGGACCGTGGAGCCGCTGAAGGAGCCCGAGGTCGCTTGAATCGTGGTACTGCCCGTGGCCACACCTGTCGCCAAGCCCGCGGCCGTAATCGTCGCCGCAGCGGTGTTCGATGAACTCCACGTCACCGAACCGGTCAGGTTCTGAGTGCTGCTGTCGCTATAGGTCCCCGTGGCCGTGAACTGCTGCGTCGTACCGTTCAGAATCGCGGGGTTCGCCGGCGTCACGGCGATTGACACCAAAACCGGCGCCGTCACCGTCAGGCCCGTCGAGCCGCTGATCGACCCCGAGGTCGCCTGGATCGTCGTGCTGCCCGTGCCGGCTCCTGTTGCCAGACCGCCCGTCGTGATCGTCGCCACCGTCGTGCTGGTCGAACTCCAGGTCACCGAGCCGAGCAGATTCTGAGTGCTGCCATCACTATAGGTTCCCGTGGCCGTAAACTGCTGCGTCGTGCCCTTGGCAATCGACGGATTCGCCGGCGTCACCGCGATGGATACCAACGAAGCACTCCCCGCTTTATAGACCTGCTGGATCTGGGAAGCCGAGAGGGCGACGTTGTAAAGTCGCAGGTCATCTACCTCTCCCGCCGTGTATTGTTGTGTGCCTCCTCGGGAGAACAGGAAGAGGGAATTATCGCCGAATGAGTTGGTGTTCGTGACGGTGGAAAGGTGTTGCTCGGGAGTCTGGAGCACGCCATCGATGTAAAGCGAGATGACGCTGGTACCGGGTTGGCTCTTGTCGTAAACCACAGCGATGTGGTGCCAGACGCCGGACGAGGGCTGAGCGTAACAGTTAAGGGTGGACCCCACGTTACCGTTCACACCCGTCATCATGGGAGCAGAGGTGCCGCAGTCGTAAGCATCGTCAGGGAAGAAGCCGAAGCCCGTGGTACTGTTGTCGAAATCCGTGCTGTTTTCAAATAGCGTCCCTCCGGCCGTGGAGTAGGTACGATTCACCCAGGCGGCCCACGTAACTGCGTTGGTGGCGCTGAGGTTGATAGCCGGGATGCTGACGTACTGATTCACTCCGTTGGCGGATACGGCATCCCCGATCTTACCCGTAACCCAACTAACGCCGTTGACCAGGTTGGCGTTATTACCGCCCCCGGAGGAATCTACGGCTGTGGTGCCGGAGCCATCGTTAAAGGTCCACCAGCCCACCAGATTATCCGGACTCGTTCCGTAGCTGTAATAGTTTTGCACCCAGGTTCCGTTGATCTGCGAGTACAAGGTTACATAGATCGTGCCGCCACCAGTCGGCAGACTGGCCGTATACGTCAGCACGCTCAGAATCCCCGACGAACCGAGGTCGGAGCCTCCATAAGTCGACCCAAAGGTCAGCTGATACGCGCTGGCGCTGCCTGCGCTCCACTGGAACGTCACGCTGCTACCGCTCAGAGTTGAACCCGGAGCCGGCGACACCATTTGCGCACCGTTTGCCGCTGTGTAGGTGTAGGAGTTGCTCACCCACTGTCCTCCCGCCAGTGAATAGAGCGTTACATACACGGGGTTGCCATTGGGCGGCACATTGGGTGCCGTGGTCGATAGGGTCGTTATGCTGCCAGACTGGTACCACTGGTTGCCGCCGGGAACGTTGCCGACATCCAACGAGTACGCGGTCACGTTCGTGCCTGCGTTCCACCGGAACGTCACACTATTCGCAGTCAGAGTTGATCCGGGAGTCGGCGATTGCATCACCGCCGGGACGACGTACGCTGCATTGAATGCTGTGTACGTGTACTCGTTGTACACCTTGGTCCCGTTGATGATCGTGTAGAGTGTCGCATACACCGTGCTGCCATTGGTCGGCAGACCGTTGACCGGCAGCGAAAGCACCGTGTTGCTCAAGGTGCCAGACTGGTAGATCGTGTTGCCGTATTGCGTCGTACCCACGTCCAGCCAGTATCCGGTGGCCCCGGTGCCGGCGCTCCACGTAAACGTCGCGCTACTCCCGCTCAGAGTTGTTCCCGGAGTCGGCGATTGCATCACAGCCGCGGCGGAGACTGCATTGAACGCTGTGTACGTGTATTCGTTGTACACCTTCGTCCCGTTGCTAATCGTGTAGAGTGTCGCATACACCGCGCTGCCATTGGTCGGCAGACCGCTCACCGTCAGTGAAAGCACCGTGTTGCTCAAGGTGCCGGACTGGTAGATCGTGTTGCCGTACTCCGCCGTACCCACGTCCAGCCAGTACCCGGTGGCCCCGGTGCCGGCGTTCCACGTGAACGTCACGGTGCTCCCACTCAGAGTTGATGGCGAAGTCGGCGATGTCATCACAGCCGCGGCAGACGCTGCATTGAACGCTGTGTACGTGTACTCGTTGTACACCTTCGTCCCGCCGCCAATCGTGTAGAGCGTCGCATACACCGGGCTGCCGTTAATCGGCAGACCGCTCACCGTCTGCGAAAGCACCGTGTTGCTCAAAGTGCCGGACTGGTAGATCGTGTTGCCGTACTCCGCCGTACCCACGTCCAGCCAGTACCCGGTGGCCCCGGTGCCGGCGTTCCACGTGAACGTCACGGTGCTCCCAGGCAGAGTTCCCGGACTCGGCGATGTCATCACAGCCGCGGCCGCCGCGGCATTGAACGCCGTGTACGTGGACTCGTTGTACACCTTCGTCCCGCCGCCAATCGTGTAGAGCGTCGCATACACCGGGCTGCCGTTAATCGGCAGACCGCTGACCGTCTGCGAAAGCACCGTGTCGCTCAAGGTGCCGGACTGGTAGATCGTGTTGCCGTACTCCGCCGTACCCACGTCCAGCCAGTACCCGGTGGCGCCGGAGGCTGCGCTCCACTGGAACGTCATGCTGCTCCCAGTCAGAGTTGATCCCCCGGTCGGCGATGTCATCATAGCCGCACCAGACGCTAGCGTGACCGTCACCGGGCTTGAGGTTGAAGGTGCATCATTCGCGCCATCTCCGGGAAAATAGGCGATGATCTGATTCGCTCCTATCTGCAATGCGGTAGCCTGTACTAACAGGCTACCGGTGGCCTGATTGGTCGGACTGACGGAAGCAGTGAGCGGCGCGCTGCCAAGGTTAGTGCCACTAGTGCTTCCGATGTAAAAGGTCACGGTCCCGCCGGGCGGCGCAGCGCCACCCCGGCCCGTCTCGGTGACGGTCGCCGTCAGAGTCGTACTGCCAGTCGGGCTGAGTGAAGTCAAGCTGGCAGAGTTGGTCGTGGTGGTCGCAAAGCCCGGTGACAGCGTATTCCAGCCATTCACCAGATTGCTGATGTTGACGCTGCCCAACCCCGTTGCCAAGTCATATCCCGGGCTGGAAGCGTAAGCATCGTTCTCCGTCGAAGGATGACTACCGACAGAAGTGATTCCGTAGGTCGTGCTCGATGGCTCCCAGCAGGTGGCAACGTCTACAAAATTACAAGGCTGCGCGATGTCGCTGGCGATCGTTCCGCCTTGCAGGCTGGGGGTATCGTTGGAGATATCGCGGAAAATGCAGCTGCTGCCCACTGCCGCGCCGTTGGCCGAGCCGGAGCAAGTCTCCAGAGTACTGGTATTCGGTGAATTGGTGGTACCGTATTCCTGCGCGGCCAAACCATACAGGGTGTAGTTGGCCACGCCCTGGCGCTGGCCCGTTTTCTGCACGATGAGCGCCATCAGACCATTGAGTTGCGGCGCGACGTACGAGGTCCCGCCTCCCCCCAGGGCATAGGCGTCACCAGAGTTGCTGAAAGTGCAGGCGTAGCCGGTGTCCGACTGGCAATATAAAAGAAAGTGGCCCCAGAATCCGTTGGCCGCGAACAAGGAAACGTCGGGCTGGTTGCGGAAGGTGGTCGAGGTGTTGTTGCTGTTTCCAGTAGATCCAATGCCATACACGCCCTGCCAGGTGGGGAGCGCATTGTAAGCGCTGACCCCGCCAGCGCCGCCCACGACGGCGAGGTAACCGCCCCCGATGGCAGTGGCGTTGTTGCAAATGGCCACCGGGGTGTAGGTTGTCCCATACTCCGGGTTGGCAAGCTTCTGCAAGTACGACGCAAAGAGCGGGTTCGAACAATAACCGCCCCAGGTGATTTCCGGCAAATAAGAGAGGGCTGAACCGTAGGGCGAAGTGTCGTTAGTGTTCCACCATGTGCTCGCAGGCGAGGTGATGTAACCTTCCGTAGTATACGCGTCGCCGAAGTCGGTGCCGCCGGCAGAGACGTTATACGCCGAGCTCGACATGGCATTGACCGAAATATTGCGAGTTGCGTACTCTTCGTCCTGGTCGCACTGCGCCGAACCGGCGTCGCCGGAAGAGACAACGTGAGTGATGCCCTCCGTGGCACCCTGCTGCCATAAAGCCGAATAGAACGACGTCCCCGATGATCCGGTGTCGATCTCGCACTCGCTGTAGCTCAAGCTGGTGGAGGATACGGTCGAAGACAGGTAGTTCACCACGTACGATGCCGCCAAGTCGGTGCCATAGCTGCCGACGGCTTCGCTGACGGTGTTGCAAGCCACAAAGTCAACGATCGCGCTCGGCGCCACTGCTCCGGCCCACTCCACATCCAGTAATGCTTCACCTTCTTCGTCCGTGGAGGTGGGGTCCGGCGGAGCAGTGCAGCCGTGTCCGGGACCGTAAATCCAGTTCACGCCCCCCTGGGTACCGTTCGGGGTCGCAGGATAGGCCGGCAGTCCGAACTGCGAACGGAAGCTGGCGACGTCGGACTGGTTTTTAACCTCAGTCTCTTCGATCACCGCAATCGTGACGCCGGCGCCGTTGATTTCCGACGAAAGTTCTGGGTTCTCATTGTAAATGGTGTAGAAGTCCTGGGGGGTAACAGCGTAGTAAGTGGAGGAGTCGTAGGTGAAGGTGATGGCCGGTGCGACGCCGGGGGCCGGAAAACGTTCCCAGCGGCCCGTCTTGCTGTTGTGCTTCACCACGCCTGCATTGACCAACAAAGGCTTGGCGCGGAAGTCGGTCAGTTGCCGGAAGCCGCGAATCGCGGGCGCCAGAGCGGCCGGAACCTCAGGCTCGCTCATATTGGCGCGATGCAGCTCACCGTTGGCATTGATTTTGTGGATTTCAGTGTGAAACGCGGTGCGGATCTGGCCGACGGTTCCGGTAAACACAATGTATGTGCGGCCGGGCGGAACGTCTTCGATGGTGAATCCCTTGGATTGCAGCCAATCGGTGACAGTCTTGAGGTCCGCGTCAGACAATCCGTACTGTTCTCCGAATTGCTGGGGTGTCAGCCACTCGTGGTAGTTCGGAGACTTGGGATTGTGGAGCTGATCGATCATCGCCTCAAGCTGCTTCTCCTGCGCTTGCGACCGTTGCAGCAACATAATGATGTGGCCCGTCGCTTCTTCGTCGGAGACCCGGCCGCGATCGTTCTGCGCGGTAGCCATGTAATGGGTGTTGCCAGGCAGCGTCACCAACTGCGATTCGTCAATCGGCTGGGTAACGCGCGCTTGCGGAACGAAGAAGGTTTGGGCAAATGCCAGTGTCATCATGCCCGCTGTGAGGAGTAGGGCAGCGACAAACAAAGTGTGCACTATCGAGAGCCAGAGGCCTCGTCGCATGGACTGTGTCCTTGGAGTTTCTGTAAACACCTTTGAGTCGAGCTTAAGCAAGCCCTTGAAGGAAAGAAGGAAACGGAGAGTGTTCCTTCAAGATAATGTCTTGGCTCAGCGTGAAATGGAGAAGGGGCGTTCTCCGTTAGTGTAGATTCCTCCCCTTCGGGGCGGGGATTCTCAAGGCATGGGGGTCTATCGTCCGATGGCTTTTGCCTCGCAGTGCATTGAAAATAAGGAGCCGAACTCTGCGATGTGTAGTCCTGTGGACAGACATTCGGCAGTTCGTGCTGCTTCCAGTCCGCCCAGATGAACTCCACTGGGCTCAGGTCCGGAGCATAGGGCGGAAGGAATGCTTGGTGAATCCAGCCTTGCAGACCCGCGATGTAGTCTTGGACGAGCCGGCTGCGATGCCGGAGCAAACGGTCCCACAGCAACAGCAACGGCCCGCGCAGGTGTCGAACCAAGGCTTGGAGAAAATCCAGCACACCTGCGCCTTGTTGATAGAACCGGGATACAGACGAAAGCAGAACTTCCACAGCGCGTGAGCCCGGCGGCTACCGACAAGTTCTTCCAGTTAAAGTTGTACTGCAGAAGCGGGGCTTGCCCGCGCGGCGCCCAGGTGCGGCAGCGATGCGGTCGCTGGCTCAGGCGGCTTTCGTCGAGGAAGACTAAAATGGGCCCTTCGCGGAGTGGTTTTTTTTAGAGCCGGCCACACCTTCTTCTTCCAGTGTTGGATCTGCTCCTCGTTCCGTTCCCACGCTCGGCCCTCGGGGCGCTTGGGACCCCAACCCAGAGCGACCAGAATCTCCCACACGTGGCCTTTGTGATAGTGCACACCAAATTCTTGTTCGATCAGGTGCGCCACACGCGCGCAGCGGGGTTTCATAGCCCAAGGCTTCGGGACCCTCCGGCAGGGCTTCCCACGCTTTATTGGACGCAGCACTCTCGGAAAAGTATCGCTATGTTATGCGAGAGTCAATAAGCTTCTGTGAGCCGCCGGATTTTGCCTTTAACCTTGTTCGTCCAGGTGGTCGGAGGTGTATAGAAATTACGGATCCAGCGATGCTTGTGAAGATTGCTGACCATGTCGGGTGGGAGGACGCCCCTGTCGGAGGCAGCGGTATTGCTCTGTACGTGAGCTGCCGTACGCATGCCCGGTATGACGCTCGAGACCACTCGGTGCGATAGGCAGAACCGCAGTGCTAAATCGGGCAGTTCATCAAGCTGAATTCCAGCGTCAGCAGCGAGTTGTTGTACTTTTTCCCAGACTTGCTGCTTGCGGTCTCCCACAAAATAGTAATTTCGGAAGTCGCGATCGGGAAAAGTGACGCCGGGCCGAATCTTACCAGTCAAGCCTCCCTCGTCGAACGGAACTCGTCCGATGACGCCGATGTCGTGCCTTTGGCAGTAGGGAAAAAGTTTATCTTCCGGCGACTGATCAAAGATGTTATAGATCACCTGCACTGAATCTACCAGTCCAGTCTCGAGTGCTCTGATTACATTAGTCGGTTCGTGATCATTGATGGAGATGCCGACAAACCGAACCTGGCCAGACTTGCGAATTTCTTCAATTGTCTCGTACCACTCCACGTCGTCGGCCCATGCATCTGACCATACATGGAACTGATAGATGTCCACCATTTCCCGCTGGAGGTTTGTCAGTGTCCTCTTGAGACAATGTAAGACGTGATCCCTGGGAAATGTGTCGCGCAATAACGTGTTCGGGCGTGCCGGCCATAGCATGTTCTTGGGCGGCACCTTACTTGCAACCACTAGGTCATCGGCCTTACCAAATACCTTCGCCAGCAGGCGTTCGCTGTGCCCATCGCCATACGCCAGGGCTGTGTCAAAAAAGTTGACGCCTGCATCACGGGCAGCCGTCAGTGCCTGAAGGGAGACCTGATCGTCTGCTCCAATCCAAGACGTCTTGCCTATTCCCCAACCACCAAATCCTATCTCACTTACCTGCAGGCCAGTCCGACCAAGGGTTCTGTACTTCATTGTTTATTCACCAGGCAGACGGCCCATAAGGTGCTAATTGTTGATTACAGAGACTTCAGGCTGTGTTTCAGTACCTTGCCAGCACTATTCTTGGGCAGAGAGTCGATTACCACGATATCCCTGGGGACGAGTTGATGAGGCAGCTGCTCTTTGCAAAACAGCCGCAATTGTTCTTCGAACCCGTCTGAGCCCGACCGCCGCGGGACAACAAAGGCCTTCACTGCTTCCCCCAACATTTCGTCCTCCACTCCCACTACAGCCACTTCTAGGAGTCCGCTGAATTCCAGCAGCTTTTCCTCCAGCTGACGACAACTGACACGCTTACCGCCGCACTTGAGGAAGTCCTTCGCCCGATCGACCACATAAATGAAGCCATCGTCATCGACGGTTCCCAAGTCGCCCGTATAAAGCTTGCCCTCACGAAAGGAGATTGCCGTTTCCTCGGGAGCACGCCAGTAGCCTTGCGTCACATTCGCACCTTCTGCGACGATCTCTCCAGTTTCTCCCCGCTGCACGTCTTCCCCCGACTCATTTACTACTCGAAGTTTCACACCGGGAATGGCTTTACCGATAGAACCCAACTTGCGATCTAATAGTTCAGCGGGGACGTAGGAGAGCCGCGCCGTAGCCTCTGTTTGGCCATACATCACGAAGATCTGCGTCGTCGGCAACGCCTGACGTAATTCGCGAACAAAACTGGGCGCCAGATGCCCGCCGGCCTGTTGAACGTACCGGAGATGAGGGAATCGTCTTTTCCGCAAGCTGGACTTCCTCAGCAGGATCTGAAAATGACTGGGCACGCCAGCGAAACCTGTGCATTCGGTTTCCAGCATCCTCTCCAGCACTTTCTCCGGATACATGAAGCGCAAATCGACCACCAAACTTGCGCCAACCCTGAGATGGGTATGCAGGAGCGATGTACCGAAACAATAATGGAATGGCAGCACGGCCATGATCCGGTCTTTCTCTGTGAGACCGAGGTATTGAACGATCGATTCCGTGTTGGCCATTATGTTTTGGTGTGAAACCATGACCCCTCGCGGCTTTCCTGTCGATCCGGAGGTGAACATCAGCGCCGCCAAGTCGCACGGTTCCACGTTTGGAATGTCCTGGCGGCCATCGGCCGCTTCACATCTCAGCTTGGCAAAATTCACCACATTAGCTGAGGTCGACGTCTCACGATCAGTGACCAGTTGAATTCGCACAAAATAATCTTTGTTCGATATTGCAAAACGGGCCTGCACAAATGCAAAACGCGCTTCTGTGGTCTGCACAATGTATTCGAGCTCTTGCGCGGCAATACTCGTTGGCAGGGGCACGCAAACCATGCCCGCTCGCAGCGTACCAAGGTAGGCGGCAACCCAAAACAAAGAATTATCGCTAACCAGAAGGACCGGTTCTCCCTTCTGCACACCCCGAAGAGTCAAGTACTTGGCAACATCGAATGAGGCGGATTGCAATTCTCCATACGTATGATCCCGGTCAATCATGTGCAGTGCTACCTGCGCCGGATCCTTTCCGTCCAGCAAGAATTCCGCAACATTTGCGCTATGGCAGGCCATGGTCGCCGATTCGTTTTGCAGAGTCTCGAACTCCATAACAATACCGCCGAAAGCTGAGGAAAACCGCCTAGAGAAGAACAAACCCTATTTATGGCAGAACCCAGTCATCAGAACATTGGTGACACTTTGATGAGGCCTGCCGGCCTCCGACGACCATCAGTGCTATCCGGATTGTTCATCATTGGGGGCTTGAGCCACTCTTTGTGGCTAAGGTTGTCTTGAGCCTAGCTGCAGCCTCCGAAGGCACTAGCAAGTCGACGATGTCTAGATACCTGTCTTTGTTGCTCTCCCAATCGTATTGGTTGGCGAACTGCAACCCATTCTTGGCAAGCCGCTGACGCAACTCGGGATCCTGGATGAGTTCAAGGATGGCCTCGGCCAGATCATCTTCGTCTCCACTGCGGAAGAACCTGACGAGCGAATCGTTGAAGTAGTATCTGTCAATCTTCGTAGCTGCAACGATAAGAGGAACGCCTAGAATCATAAACTCAAGTGTCTTCGTACTGAACGCTTCGTCTCCGAAGGTGTCGCTTCTCTTCGGAACGATTCCTAGGTCCGCATCAGCAATGACCGCAGCAATCTCCCGCAAGGGTACACCGTCGTGGATGAAAACGCGGTTATCCAATCGCAACTCGTGTGTAAGAGCAATCAACCTCTCTTTCTCACCGCCATCACCATAAATGTGGAACTCCGCATGGGGCACTTGGTCGCATATCTTCCCAAAGGCACGAATGGCAATATCCAGCCCTTGATGCTTACCCAACGATCCAGGATAAAGCATAAGGAATCGGCCGTCCTTGCGCGTCTTGCTCCTACGGCAAAACACACGTCGGTCCGGGAAATTCAGAATGGTGGAGCATTTGTCCTCGCGGACGGCACGGGCAACTAGCCGATCTCTCCAGAGATCATTGGCAATGATCACATGGTCAGCTATTCTTGCCGAAACCCTTTCTGTAATGAGTAGCAGCTTGAAGACAAACGACTGCCGACCCGCATTAAACTTGCTCGTGTAAAACTCTGGCAGAACATCGTGAATGTCGAGGATGACTTTGGCCCCTGTCAGCTTCGGAAACAATGCCGCGAATACCAGGAAATCAGGGACGGAATGCACGTGAATCAGGTCGTAGCGAAGCCGGCGATGCCGCTTCGCCAGCAGCCATGCCGACCTAAGCAAAAAGAGGACAACGCGAAACAGATATGACCTCTTTGCTTTCTCGTTCTGAATTCGCGTCTGAATCTTAAGAACATTGACGCCTTGCACCTCTGAGTAGGGTTGCTCATCCGGGTGGCGAAGAGCGATCACATCGACGTGGTCGCCTTGAGCGGCGAAAGTCTCCGCATACCGCATGACGCGATTATCTTCTTCATAATACGTATATGCCACCATGCAGACTTTCATGCTACTTTTGGACCTCGGCTCCCTGGCACTGATTGCTGAAGCAGTGGCGCATCGTTATTCGGTCAGATTCACCAACGTTGGGACACCGTTGACCACTGCCCAGCAAAGTTGCTACACATGCTGCGCCTCAGCGTGACCAAAACCAATCCCCGAAGATTTCAGCAACCGTCCGGGTCCTTGCCTGTACGACCACCTTCAGCCGCGGGGCGCGTTTCCACTGCGCTGTTATTGACTTCACTCTGAACATTAAGCGAACATTTCCGATCGTAGCGATTGCGACGACAGCGCGTTCGCTACCTGTCCCCTCAATTTGCCATCCGACCTGACGCTCTACGAATGTTATCGACCTTCCCTGTTTCCATCATGCGCTCACATTCCCAGGGCTCCTGGAAATCGGCTCACGAAGGTGCATACTTCGTGGCTCTTCAATGTTTTACGATAGGATTTCCAGGGTCTCCGTCTTCGGTGAGATTAATCCACCGATGAGCAGATGGATACTCCTACGGCATTGATACCCTTGTAGAGGAGGACTTGCGATGCTCCCACGAATCGGCGAAGCAGGGAGCCCGTTAATAGCCTTAAGGAGAAACGTTGCCGCGGCGCGTTACCCATCGCCGGAACATTAAGGCGATTGCGTCAAGGTGCCCCGAATCCTTGTGCCAATCACCAAGACGCGGAGATTCACTTTTTGCAGGCCTCACTGAAATGTACCTCCCGACCAGTTTGCAGCAATATGATCGGTCGTGGTTCCATTGAGTACCTGCATGGATATGCCGGCGTAGCCGGAAGTGATGTTCGTGTCGAATGCACTGAGCAGGAGAGTGCCTGTTGTGATATCGATCAGGCTGAGCAGGCTCCCTTGAACTTGCCCACGAATGTAGTCGAAGGGTGACACTGCTGACCACGTTGTATCAACTACCAGGGGTGTGATGGTACCGTTCAGCACCGACGCAATCCTGGTTTCAGCAGTTCCAGGTGCGCCTGTAATGTTCACATCGAGCACATAAAGTGTATCGCTTGAGTCCGAGGCGCGAACTTCGACTGCGTTGTCTCCAAGCACGTCCTCAACAACAACTTGTATTTCGGACCATTGGTCGTTTGGAAACAAGCCGGCAGCAACGTAGTGTTCCTTCGACGGTTGGGTACCGCCAGCAGGGTACGGCTGAATCTGTTGACTGACGATCTGGACTGGACCGTGGCCGAAGCCAACGTGCCAGTCTGGACCCAAGTTCAACGCATCTGCACGATTGAAATTATCGCTGGCAATCGGTTGTACCGTCAGCGGCGCGCCGCTCGACCCTGCAGCCCAGTTCGTCATGATGTAGCTAGTGACGGACCCGGTGCCCGCAGAGTCGACAAGTCCAGGATAACCGCTAGGAATTTTGGCATCGGTTGCTGTTAGCAGCGTAGCCGACGTAGTCCGATCTGTCATGGTCACGACTGTCCCCTGGACCGTGCACCGAATGACATCCCCGACACTTACGCTAGAAGTCGTCGACGTCGCGAGTATCGAAGACGTTCCCGCATTTTCGAGCATGATTTCCACGGTAGCGTTACCTGAGCCTGTATTGAAAACGGCACAAGCATAATATGTGTCGTTTGAGGTCATACGCACAGCCGGGCCTTCGTAGCCGTTACCGCTGGCTGCAACGATTTGTACTTCACTGTACTGGTCAGGGTACCATGTGAGACCGCCGTAATACATTTCCTTACCGACATCGGGACTTAGTGCCGTAGATTCCACTTGGTCACTCGCAACTTGTAGCGCCACGTTAGTGCTAAGGCCAATGAGCGGCGTCCAATTGGATCCGAGCGTAGAAGAATTGGAGCGATTGAAACTGTCGTCAGCTATTTGGGACATCGTTACAGGCGCCACCGTCAGGTTGGCACTCTGTGGCGGGTCGTTGTAGGTCGCGGAGATAGCAACCGAAGTGTTGAACGTTACTCCTCCGGTGGTCACCGTGAAAGTTGCAGTCGTTGTCCCTTCCGGAACCAACACATTAGGCGGTACCGTCGCAACCGCCGGGTTGCTGCTAAGGAGCGTTACCGTCGCCCCGCCAGCCGGTGCTGGCGTAATCAATGTCACTGTTCCCGTTACCGGATTCCCACCTGTAACTGTCGTCGGGGTCAAGCTTATGTTCACAGTAACGGGAATTTTAGGTAGTAAGGGGAAATTCGCATGGGTGTAATCAACGATTAAATCATCATAATAGGTAACCTCGCCCGACTGGCCCGAAACTCCACTCGTATTGCCGAGGAGAATCGCCTGCGTCGGGGAAAAAGTATAATCTGTGTAATTAACGCTGCCGACCAAGCTCAGGGACGTGTCATACACACTGAACGAACCCGTGCCGCCTAGCACAAACTTCACAGTGACCCAGTACCATGTATTGTCTGACACGGGGACTGCGACGTCCAAAGGACTGACACGAATTTGACGGGTGTTATCCGCCGAGGAACGTTCGTCAGAGAGCCTTTCCATAGTCCCGTAACCGAAGTTGTAGAGTGTGACAAAATGTGGTCCCTCTGTATAGGTACCAGGTACTCCGGTTTTGTACCAAAGCCCGAATGAGAGAGAGCTTTGAGCAGCAGGCAGATTCCATTCAATATAATCCTCGGTTCCGGTGGACACATCGTACGCCATTCCTCGATTTCCAGTGTCTCCAGTCGCGGCGTGGCCCTGATCTTCACCTGCCGACTGAGTGGTAAGAAGACCAGCAGCGTTATTGCTCACATCCCACGTTCCCGCCGCGCCATGCGTGGACTCTGCCAATTCGGTCGCATTCATTACTGCGCCGATCGTACACTGCTCAAAATCGACCCACATGTCATAATAAATCCAAGGGAAGCCGGAGTTAGAAACGTAGCTATAGTAATTCTGCACCCAAATCCCGTTGATCTCCGAGTAGAGTGTCACATACAGCGTGCTGCCATTCTGTGGCAAGGGGGTCGCCGTTGTCGTCAGCGCGGTAAGGCTCGTCGACGAATAGATGTCGGAGCCCCCATAAGTCGACCCAACGGTCAGCTGGTACGCGGTGGCGCCGCCCGCGCTCCACGTGAATGTCGCGCTGCCACCGCTCAGAGTTGAACCCGGAGCCGGCGACACCATTTGCGCACCGTTTGCCGCTGTGTACGTGTAGGAATTGCTAAGCTTCTGCCCTTCCGCACCCAGTGAATAAAGCGTCACATACACGGGGAGGCCATTGGGCGGTACATTGGGCACCGTAGCCGATTGACTCGTTATACTGCCAGACTGGTACCACTGGTTGCCTCCCGCAACGTTGCCGACATCCAACCAGTACGCGGTCGCGTTCGTGCCTGCGCTCCACGTAAATGTCACGCTGTTCGCAGGCAGAGTTGAGCCCTGAGTCGGCGATTGCATCACCGCCGGGACGACGGACCCTGCATTGAACGCTGTGTACGTGTACTCGTTGTAAACCTTCGTCCCGTCGGTGAAGATCGTGTAGAGTGTCGCATACACGGGGCTGCCATTGGTCGGCAGACCGGTGACCGGCTGCGACGTGCTGCTCAAGGTGCCTGATGACTGGAAGATCGTGTTGCCGTACTCCGCCGTACCTACGTCCAGCCAGTACGTGGCCTTGGAAACCGTGCTCCACTGGAACGTCACGCTGCTCGCACTCAGAGTTGATGGCGAAGTCGGATATGTCATCACCGCCGCGGCCGCCTGGGCATTGAATGCTGTGTACGTGT
>Ga0187891_1002251_pt1 | contig 14889 bp, 12 predicted proteins | sample June2016WEW_21_4_FD_132990 | JGI IMG/M metagenome (GOLD analysis project Ga0187891, IMG submission 132990) | Peatland microbial communities from SPRUCE experiment site at the Marcell Experimental Forest, Minnesota, USA - June2016WEW_21_40 | ecosystem: Environmental > Terrestrial > Soil >... | reverse complement strand
TGTTCTTCATTTGAAACCGCTATCCCAATCATCATGCTTAGGGAAGGGAAAGTGCGCGCTGGAGCTTTTACTTTAAGGTAAGGTAATTCTTCTTCAGAACCCGTTAATACATGAATCAGTGTCATCGAAGTCACCTTTGAAGACCCTTATCGCTTCTTGCAAAAACGAGATTTTGGTCATTTAAACTACGGTTACTTGATGAGCGTAAATTTGCTTCTCTAATTGCTGTACGGAGTGGTTTTATGCCAATCCAAAGTTTATTTGTAATCCAAATTGACGAAGATAGGAAAGCAGCATGAACAAGCGAGCAGACTCTTTGTGCGAAAGCATTTTCCAGAGTCTTCACGAACTCCAACATTGAGTGAGATGCAAGTTTGGACTTTCCATGTTTTCTTTCATAAAAAATAATTGGCTCCTCACCTATCTCGCAGCCAACTTTTCTACATTGAGAAAGCATGTCTATTTGGAAGGCATAGCCATTGGTTCTTACCTTTGCCAAATCAATTGTTTTCAACACGCATGAATCATAAGCGCGAAATCCACTCGTTGCATCTTTCACATTTAGTCCGACTAGCAAAACCGTCATAAAATTGGCGGATTTGCTAATGAGTTTCCTCATTTCAGACCATTCCTTGTCGATTCCGCCGCCATTTATGTATCGAGAGCCGATAGCTACGTCGTATCCCTGTTCAATTTTGGCGAGAAGACTTGGAATATACTCAGGTTTATGTGAAAGGTCAGCGTCCATCTCCATTACTATGGTTACGTCAGGATCGTTAAGCAAGAACTTGAAAGCATCTTTGTAGGCGCTTCCTAAGCCAAGTTTTCCCGGTCTATGAATTACTGAGATGTTTTCGTGATTTTCCGAGAGTTGGTCGGCAAGCTGGCCAGTTCCATCGGTGCTGTTGTCATCAACTATTACTATGCGACCCCGTATCTTGTTGCTTTCGAAAACATTGAGCAAGCGATCGATGAGGGGCTGAAGATTGGCTTTTTCGTTATAGGTAGGTATTGCGATTCCGACTTCCCTTGCGGAATCTTCAAAATGATTTCTGACTTTGCCCAATTCGGAGACTGAAATTGATTCCATTTGTTAACCTTCTTCCTGAAGGTCTTCTGTGCCGCAAAATCGTATTACTGAACTTGTGTGTTATTAGTTGTGACGCACAAATCTTTTGACGCTGTAAGTATAATTAATCCCAATAAATGAGTAGATAGCCATGCAATTAAATACCGCCCAATTTGATAATCAGTTCCTAAAAAAAATCCAACTTCTATTCGCCAGAATTGGTTTAAACATTTCATTCATAAATTCAGAGAAAAAAACGTTTTCTAGCGTTTATAAAATCAAGAGCGAAACTGATATGGTTTTGACGCTGAATGAAGCCTCTCAAATATTTGCTTCAGTTCGAGATACAACTAAGATACTCGGAGATGTTGCAGAGGTAGGTGTATACATGGGTGGCTCAGCAAAGTTAATTTGCGAAGCGAAAGGCGACAGGCCGCTTCATTTGTTCGACACGTTTGAAGGATTGCCGGAAGTTTCCAAAACCCAAGATTCTACTCGTTTCCATAAGAACCAGTATAGCTGTACATTAGGATGCGTCAAAAAGGGACTCAGCAAATATCCGAACGTGTTTTTCTACAAAGGCATGTTTCCTTCAACCGCTGATCCGGTAAGCGACAGGCAATTCAGTTTTGTTCATTTAGATGTTGATCTTCACGAGTCAACGAAAAGCTGCTTGGAGTTTTTTTATCCAAGGATGAGCAAGGGTGGCGTTATAATTAGCCATGATTACCTTGACTCAAAAGGTGTCAAGACAGCGTTTCAAGCATATTTCAAAGATAAACCTGAATCTGTGTTGGAGTTAGCTGACAGCCAGTGTTTAGTTGTGAAAAGCTAGTTGACAGCCAATCACATTTTGTCCGTCGACGTAAACACGTTTTTAAATTGCCTTCCTGTAAAAGATGAATCTTGGCTTCATAATCGATATATTAAGCTTAAATTCATAAATTGGATACGAAAGGTTTTCACTAAATCTTTCGGTGATTAAAATATGTTCACTGTTTCCGTCGTCAAGGATGATGCGTCTTCACAAGAAATGCTGCACGAAGCCTTGAACCTAATCGGTGACATTCCAGCACTTTTTCCGGATAAACAAGAAAAAATATTAATCAAACCTAATTTCGGCTGTCACAAGACTGCGATCACAGGGGCTACAACAGACCTTAGAATGCTGGTAGCGCTGATTCAAAAACTTCAAAGCGACGGGTACTCAAACATTGTTGTAGGTGACGGCGGAATGGCTGGGTACCTTAAAATAGACATCTTGGATTACCTTGGTGTGCCAGCACTATGTAAGAAATATGGTGTACCCGTTCTTGATTTGAACAAGGATGAAAGTTTCTTAACTCAACTGTCTTCCGGCGCAAAAGTTAAAATCTCAAAAACAGCTTTAGAATCCAAAGTTATCGATTTGGCAAAACTGAAAACGCATGTCCTTGCAACCGTAACACTTGGCGTCAAGAACCTTCTGGGTTGCGTGGTTGGCTCAGACAAACGGGAAATTCATCTTCATGGACTGAATGAAAACTTGGCCTGTCTTCCAGGCGTCATAAAACCGGCATTGACGCTGATTGAAGGGATTGTCGGGATGGAGGGGCGAGGTCCTGTTGGCGGTAAACCAAAGAAAAGTGATTTGCTTATTGCAAGTTCTGATGTCATAGCTGCTGACATGGTGGCGTCGAAACTTATAGGGTTTAATCCATTTGAGATTAAACACTTAGTCTGTGCCATTAAGTTGTCTTCAAACTCTTACAGATGGGAAGACATTAACATCTTTGGCACGCCAATCAAGAAAGCGTTTACTCCGTTTGAAGCTGCTACTCCAATAAAGTTGGAAGCTAACCCATACATGAACAGGTTAAAGCACATGATTCGAGGCGGCCCAATTCATCCGTTTGTTACAACGCTGCTGTCTTCTTCAACAGTTGTGTCTACTATGGTGAAGAATTTGGGGATTCTGCAAGAAGAAATCAACTATGAACCTTCAGCAAGTTTCCCTTCCGTTAATAAAAACGTATGCAAGGGTTGCGGCGTTTGCCTGCACGCATGCCCAGTAAACGCTTTATCGGTCTCAAGTGGACGTGGAGATGTTGACGTTTCTAAGTGTGTAAAATGCTATTGCTGTGTGGAGACATGCCCAGTTAATGCTATCAGGATATAGAATACCGCATTTTCAGTTAATTATTCATAAGAATTGTTCGTCACTAATTCTTGTTTCTTAAATGGAGTTATGCATTGCAATCTTTTGCGTTTTCAAAAAGCACACCAAGTTTTTTAAAATCAATTTAACTTCGATTTGCGCTGTTAGCCACTTTAATTTAATTTAAGAGATCCTCTTTTGCAAGAGACAAAAATCTGAAAAGAATAACTGAAAATTTCAAAATTGTAAAATCCAAGTTTTTTTAAATTACTTAGATCCTTTTAAAGTACGCATCACTGATATATCCCTTTTCAATTTTTGTGCGGAAAATATATCTTGAGATAGTCGTCGACATATGTATGATGTTCTAAAATAGAAGTTTTTGTAGGCCTGTTTTTGCGCTGCGAGTACTTCTTCGCGAGTTAAGCAGTTCGGGATATACAGTGGAAGAGTGCTTCCTAATTTGCCTTGAGTATATTTGTCCCAGACGTCCGCGGGGATAATATTTTCCTCGGTCGCAATGTTAAACAAGTCGGATCCTGGAAAAGGTGTGCTTACGTGGACTTCAATGTAATCTGCCTCTATTTTTTTACCGAAGTTTACTGTTTTATAAACCTCATCTTTTGTCTCTGTTGGAAGCCCCAATAGAAGAAAAGCGGTCGTCTCGATTCCTACCTTTCGGCAAAGTTTGAACGCCGTAAAAACGCTGTTATCGTTGAATGTTTTTCGAAGTATAGATCTGATTCTTTCACTTCCAGATTCAACTCCAAAAGAGATTTCTCGACAACCTGCCTCGTGCATAATTTTCAATAGGGGTTCATCTACCAGGTCAATCCTTGTTTGACAGCCCCATTCAATATTCAATTTTCGGGCGATAATTGCTTTGCAGAGCGAAAGAATGTGATTTTTATTTAACGTGGTAGTGTCATCAACAAACTGGAACCATTCTATTCCATATTTCTTAATACACTCTTCCATCTCGTCAACTGCGTTGCTTGTAGACCTGTATCTAACATTTTTGCCAATCACTGGTCGACTGCAATATAAACAGTTATATGGGCACCCTCGACTTGTGATAATGGAAGTAAATCTCTTAGCGTTAATCGGCATAAAATAGAGACTATTGTCGATTAGATGCCTAGCGGGAAAAGGTATACTGTCAAGATTAGTTAATGCTTCTCCAGGATAAACGCCTTTTACCTTTTCGCCTCCTAAAATCTTTTTCACAATTTCAAGAAACGTCAGTTCCCCTTCACCAGTCAAACCAAAATCAAAATAGGGAAAACGTTTTATGAAATCTGGATCAGCGCTTATGTGCGCTCCTCCTAATCCGATAATCAAATTATCTCCGAACTTTGATCTCAACGCCTTAGCCAGATGGACGGCTGATTGGATCTGAGGGGTTGTTGCAGTGATCCCAACGATAGATGGCTTTTCTTCTTCGATTATCTGAACTATATCATCTATGTTGCTTCCATTGGCTGGAGAATCGATAATTTTCACATTTATATTATCTCTCTCTAACACGGCGCCCAAGTACAATAATCCCAGAGGAGGGTACGAGAGCAGTTCTTTTTTACTTTTCTTCCCGCCGCGATGTGCCTGCATGAAAGAGTGAGGCGGGTTAATTAGAATAACGTCCATATATTATACCTCCTCAAATCCAGCGCTAAAATAGAACCCAGTATTCATGCCATTCGTTCTTTGAATTTTTGGAACTTGAATAAGATTCATCGAAATTTTCAATTCGGCTTTCTCCTTTTTTAGCATTCATATTCAATTTAAATATAATAATTATGAATCCAGCGTTCATATTCGACAAAAAAACTGGACTCGTACTAAGGGCACAAGCATAAAAAAGTCGAAAACTGCAGCTGAAACTGGCTTAAAAACTAATTTAACACTTGATTAATCCAAAATAAGCTGAATAATACAACGGTCAAGACTGAGAAAACTTTGCCGATTGTTTTTAGTGTCACCTACTCAGTAGCTCTTTCAGCATAGAAAATAGTGCGGTTTGTCTGCAATTCCATTAACGCACGAAGTATTATACCCGATGGATGCGTTATAGGGAAAACTTAGGTGACTTTACTAGGAATAGGCAAACATGGAGAAAAACGAACATACCTCTCGCAATACATTAAGGAAAATGATAGCTACTTTAAGGCTCTCGTTGAAGGATAAGCAAGTTTTGCTTTTTGCCATCTTGTCAATCGCTTTCACGATTTGGTATTGCAAGTTCATTTTTTCTCCAAGCAGCATGATGTTAGGTAATAACATCAATGATGCCTACCAACTTTTTGAAGGTTTCAAAATAGATTATACGTTCCTGCAATCGGGGCATTTACCGTTTGGAGTTTATTGGGTTCCTAATTTAGTCGGCGGTTCGGTTGCAACATGGTTTTATTTGAGTGTTCTTCCAGATATTTCCCTAAGTTCTTTCTTTGTCATATTTTCAGCTTTAAAAAATCCGGTTCTGTCGCTTAAGATTGTGGCGTTTATTACTCTTTTTATCTCTCAGTTCTGCTCTTATAAGCTCGCTAAGCATTATTTTAAAAAATCCTGGATCGCTTGGATATTCTCTATAGCCTATTCTTTCTCTTCATTTTATTACAGTCAAGTTAATGATGGACATATTTCTTTCATTATGGGTGCTGCTTTGTTACCGGCAACCCTCCTTTTGTTTGAGAAAATGCTTGCATCTCCAAACAGGAAGAACATGCTTTTTGCAAGCACAGGATTAATAATCCTTTTCTTGGCAGACATACAAACCATGATTTTTGCATTGTTCTACCTTCTATTAAGAGTAATTTACTATTTCATAATAAACTATAAAAAAAACAGCAATACAGACCTTTTGAAAAGGCTTTTAGAACTTATTGTATTGGTTTCGCTGTTTGCAGCTCCCTTCTTGCTAAGTTTTTCAATTCTTCAGAACACTGGAGCATTGTCAGTGACTTCTAATTCAATTCCTTCCAACTGGATTATCCTGCCTTCCCAGCTTTTCTCGAGAGGTTCCGGGCAATTTTCTGGCAGTTCGCTAATTGTCTCATTTTACTTGGGAATCAGTCTTTTGGCGATTTCTCTTGTTCCAATGTTTCTTTCCCGTTCACAGTCAAAACGAGACAGCCGAAACTATTTGTTTCATTGGATGACATTTGCTTTTTTCGTGTTAGTGGCTATTGGAACTCCTTTGGATATTTTCGTAACTTCATTTTTTGTGAGAGTACCTGATAGAGGACTATCATTAATTATTTTTTCGCTTTGTATGTGTGCTGGATACGGCTTGTTATCTCTCAGCGATTTCTTTAATCAAAAGTCAACAAGATTCCATTGGCTAAAAAGCAAGACATTAAAGACGATTCTGATTATCTGCTTAGCCACAATTATATTTGCCGACCTCACCTTTGGACTGCAACCCTTGACTTCTCCAGTACCAACGTTAACCAGTGGGGACCATTTCATCGCAAACCAAACGGGAGATTTCCGTGTTCTAAAATATCCAATATTGTGGGGAGATACAAATTATGAGTCGTCACTCATAAATCATGAAATGGTCGGCGAACCAGTAATGTCTCTGAGGTCTTACCCGGAAAACAGCGAACTGTTTATTGATCTTACTGAGTACTTTAACGAAATTTCAGTACCTTCAAACTTCAATCAAACTACTGGTAACTGGAATATTATTGCAAGCACGTTGACTGCATTTGCAACTTTGGGCGGTGCAAAGTATGTTTTGATTGAAAAGAATCAACCCGAATCTTCGAATTATATTAATTTCTTTGGCAATTCAACAAAATATTTCGCTTTGGTATTTAATGGAACGGACTCTGTAGTTTATGAAAACTTGTACTTTGAGGGCATGGTTTTCGTATTGAAGGATAACGGCGAGTTACCTATTCTAGGAAACTTCACTATGGACGACTTGTCAACTTTTAGTCTTTCCGATATTCTGGAGAACTTCACTGTGCAAGAGCTCGCAAAAGATAGTCTTCCTGATGCACAAATAAGTTATACTCAAGGCTTTAACGAAATCCAGCTCTCAGGGAACTTATCCGAACCTGCTTATGTCGTAATTAGCCAATCTTACTATCCTTATTGGGCGGTGAATAACGGTGACCAAACTACATTCACAAACTTCCTGAACGTTACCGCCTTGGAAGTAAGCCAGGGGACATTTAATGCAACCGCCACTTTCTCTGTTGGAGATCAGACCCAGAACTTATACATCGCATTCTATATTCCGCTAATCTCGGTTGGTCTGCTTTTCTATGCAGATTGGAAAGCTAAAAAAGGCTTGTTCCGGTTAGCCTCCAGCTTGCTGATAGCCTCGGGTATAGTGCTAGTGTCTTTGGTATTCCTACAAAAAGGCGCAGCACCATCATTGAATTGGACTGACTTTGGACCTTTTAGCAAATTAGTTATTGAATTTGGCGCTTTGATAGCCATTGCCGGGGTTCTCGGCTTAGTAAAAAATAAGGTACTTGAATATACCAACCGCTTTCTGATAAATATTGCCAAATTATTCATCAATAACATAAAGACGGCCTTGAAAAGTTTCGTGAATTATTTTGATTCAATTATTGAATCCTTGAAGAGTAGAGTGAACTTTTCTGATTCGATTGACAAATCGCTAAAGTTCTTAATAGCCTCGCTGCTAGTTTACATTTGTATAATCAATTTGCCCTTGCCTAAATCGAACACGGTTAGTTGGGTGGAGCCTTCTTTTGTCGGGGGGATGCTCTTACTTGTAGTAGTGCTTTACGCGTTGAACGTTTCTGTTGCAGACAAAAAACCTGTTCTATTTATCCCTCCAGTATTTGGTAACCCTTCAAAGTCCTTGGACTCAAAACAAAATCGCGATATCCATTATTTGCTTTTAGGCATATTTGGCGGGATGTTGGGTGTATGTGTCGGCGGTTTGCTGATGAGAGTAATTACGTCATATTCACAGGGCTATGTCAGTTTAGGTCTATTTCTATGTACAGCACTAGGCGGATTAGGATTTGTGGCTCTGACCAGCGGCAACAACAGGCTACGCGGCATAATCGGTTGCTTCTTCGGAGTAATCGCAATAGTATTTGGATTAATAATGACCTATACTACTCCAATCATAATTGGATACATGCAAACAATCGGTACGAGCACACCGATCCCACTCTACAAATGGCACGAATACACTTTCGCGCGATTCTTCACCATGCAATTATTTACCTCCGATAGCCTATTCTTCTTCTTCTTTGGTCTAACTATAACATACTTAGGTGCTTCGCGATTAGGGCTAAAATTCAAATCTAAAAAGGAACCGTTAGATAAGTAAAACACAGAGAAGATGAAAAATGTTAAATATAAAAAGTAAAAGCTCTCTATCGCTTACCAAAAGGAGAGGCATCAGCGAGTGAATCGAAGTCAAGCGCTCAAAATCTTGATTTTGCTATTAATGTTTTCCATCGTATTCACTGCAAGCATAAGCGTTATTGAGAATTCTTCTCCAAAGCTTACTGGCACCTCAGTAAGCGTTTTGCCTGCAAACGTAATTTGGGAAAAAAACTACGGCGTCGTGGGAGATGACGACCGAGCATATAACGCGCTCCCCGTTGGTGACGAATATTTAGTTGTTGGCTCATCTGAGTCGAATAAGACTGGCGTAACTGTTGGTTGGGCATTAATGCTTGACGATGACGGCAATGTTATTTGGAACCAAACGTTCCTCGATGGATCCGGCACCGAACTCAGATGCGCTTTCAATTTGACTGGCGGATTCTTGCTTGTAGGCAACGAATTTTTGCCATCAGGAAACGAAAATGGTTATGTTGCAAAAATAAACAGTCAAGGAGCATTATTGTGGCAAACCACTATTATGGGCGGAGAAGACGTCAACAAGTTCTTTTCGGCTATTGCTACTCAAGACAGCTTTGTACTTATAGGGTTAAGCTACTCTAATTCGAATGGGGAATCAAACGCTTGGGTCGTCAAGATTGACGCAAATGGCAATGTTATTTGGAACAAAACCTATGGAAACGCAACAGACACAGCCGCGACAACCGGCGCCTTAGCCCCAGACGGCAATTACATGGTGGCCGGTTACACGAACACTCGAGGAAACAACAACTATGACTTTCTACTTATGCAAATTGACCCGAATGGGAACCTGATTTGGAATGACACCCACGGTCAAACAGGCAGCCAAGAAGCCTCAGCCATGACCAAAGCTCCTGACGGCTACGTAATAATCGGAGACACCCAATCGCCAGATGGCGAAATGCACGCGTGGGTGGTAAAAGTTAATTGGAATGGTACACTGCTGTGGGCTAAAACTGTAGGCGGCAAAAACGCTGATTCGCCATATTTTATCGCTCCTTCTGAAAATGGCGGATACTTGGTTGGCGGCTTTACTTTTTCCTTCGGCGCAGTAAACCGTGATTTTTGGCTCTTCAAAATCGACGATTCAGGACAAGTCAATTGGAGCTGCATTGTTCCCAAAAGCGGCTCGGGTTTCCAAGAAGCCTACGGCGTTATCCAAACTGGAAAAAACCAGTATGTTATGGTTGGGTGGACAGATCCGCCTGGGCAGCCTGCCTTAGTTGGCAAAGCTCGATATATGTTCAATGTTGTAAACTTCACCTCCCCTCCAGATACCAATTGGTTTTCAAGTTTACAGTTCATCTCCTACGTCAGCGCAGCGTTTGCGATTTTACTGGCAGTTTTGCTTGTGCTGTTAAAATTTCGCTTTAAACCGAATACTAATCAAGCGTTGAAGAGTTAATGTGAGAAAGAAAAACCTTAGCGTTCCAACTTTATTACAATAAAAAAACTCAAAAAACAATGTGGGTGTTGATTGTTTTTTATGCTTCGGTCAGCTTGGAGAACAGCATTTGCAGAACCTTGATGAATGCACTGTAGTTTGTCCATATGGCTGTTGTTTTTTCCTTCTTCTTTATGTCTTCATCGTTCGCTGTTTCTTTTTCGTGGAATGTGATTAGTACCTCTTTGTTGTCTGAAATCATGAAGCAGGGTAAGCTTTGGTCGTCGCTGATTCTGTGAGATTCGCTGAGCCATTTCAGTTGTCCAAGGAAGTAAGCGCTTTTTAACGAGTTATCCGTGACTAACGTTACATTGACTTTTTCCGCTTGATTTTTTAGTTTGTCAGAAAAATCGCTGTAGTACAGTTGGGCAAGGTAGTCGGCTGAAGCGAAGACTTGAAAATCTTTTTCGGTTCTTTCAAGCAATTCATTAGCTTTCATAAGTATCTGCTGTTCACCCTCAAGCATTTGGAAAAGCTCTTTTTTCGTGTTTGCAGCTTTCGGCTGAGGCATCGACTGCCAAAGTTCCACAAGGCTCGTTTTTTCCTGCTCTAACAGCTTAATTTTTATTTTTTGTGCATCTACAAGCAAATCAATAGCTTTATCCAAGGGAACAGCTGTGAATTTTAACGGTTTCTCAAAAATAGAAAAAACTACGCCTCTCTTCTCCAGATCCCGCAGGATTCTGTACGTTTCGGTTCGATGAAGCGAAATTGCTTCAGCTATTTCTCCGGCTTTCATTTCGCCTGCTCTCGCAAGATGCAGGTAAACTTTAATCTCGTTTTTAAGCAGTCCAAACCTTGAAAGAGTTTCTTCAATAGTCGATAATTGCTCATTGTATGATTGATCTTTCTTTACCAGCTTCCAAGATCCATTTTGCTTATTATACACTTTCTGTAATTCTTGTTTTTCCATTGCTAAAGTCATTGTGGGGGATTCTCCTTGTTTCTCAATATTTGGGGTTCTGCTACCCAATTCTGACCCTTTATATATAATATAATTACGACTTCAAAATCTGAATTCAGAATCCACATTTAAAATCCGATACAGAATCCTGAGTCAAAGCCAAATTTCACCCTCAGCTAAACGAAGCAGATGGTGCTAACCAATCGGTTAAAGTTCAAATCCTTTCGGCAGCACCAATTTCAAGTTTTAGGGTATTCAATCAAACTGTAGTATTTTGTCGTTTCAAGTTTTTTTGCGAATTTAACGTCAAGGCTCATCAGCCGAATATTCAGCTTGTCTGCAAGGGCTAAAAAAGCAGCGTCATAAACCGTGATCTTCAACTCCAACGCTTTGCTTAACGCGTCAGCTATAATCTCGGAGAAACTATGAATAGAATTTAGGTTCATCATTTTTTCAGCATGCTGGAACGCGTCGGCGGCATCTTTTGAAGTAAATCTGTCGGAGATTTTATGGTTTATAGCGTTGGCTACTTCGTAAAAGTTTAAGTCCAAAATATGGGAGTATTCATGCGTCTGTACGCTTTCTGATGCCCATTCGGAGTATTTTTCGGGCGTTACCAATGCTACGAGAACGGAGGAATCTAAGACCGCTTCAGTGGCCATGTTTTCGGTCTTCCTGGATAATGTCTGTGGAGGATTCGGTGATGCCTGTTTTTTTGCCTAATTCATTTCTGAATGTGTTAACTTCTTTTAGTACCTGCTTTAGTTTCTCAGCTTTAACTTTTCTTTCAAGGCATTCCCTGACATCTTCTGCATAATCAATATGCAGCTCTTGAAGTTCGTCTTTGAGTTTCTTTGGCACTCTGACTGCAATAACGTCACTCATAATTGACAAATTGTAAACAAATTATATAAGCTTAATGCAAACAAAAAGTAAACATGATTTTCTAGGTCACTGCTTTTCCTCTTGCAACAAACAAACGGTTGACTGTAGCCGCCCTAGGTAAACTGTTTACGTCAAAGTTCAAAATTAAAGCGAAAAGCCACGACTTTGGTTTGCCTGTGGTTAAGCGTATGACAGCGTCTTTAAGCGGCAACGTCTCTCTTGAGAACCAAGAAGGCAAAGGAACAACTTTTATGGTGTGTTTGCCCCTTCACCAAGGAGCTAAACGATAAATTGGCAAGTAACTTTTTCTAGAACAATTATTGAAGAAGATTGAAATAAACAAGTTGGAATTACTGAATAAAAATTAGAAAGCAAAGTTTTATCTCGCTCTCGTACGTACTAGTATTTGGGAGCAATAGTGTCTTGTTGCAAACTCTAACTGATTGGGAATTCGATATATACATTGCTGGACACACACCCAAATCAGAATTAACCTACAACAACCTACTTAGTATATGTCAACAGTATTTGGGCGGCAAATGCGTCATTAACGTTATTGATTTATCAAAGAACCCCAGGATAGCTGTTGAGAAACAGATAATGGCCATCCCAACAGTCATTAGAACCAAGCCAGAACCACAAAGAATCTTAATTGGCGACCTAACAAATATTGAGCGGGTAATTGCAAAGCTTGATATAAAATCGTATCAATTACAACGTCAGGGAACCATGGTAAGCTTTAGCGGTAACCCACCATTTTCCGCCAAGAGCGGAACATTAAATTGTAAAACGGCGTTATTCAATTTCAGTTTTAAGTAGTCTCAACCAGTTTATTTACTTTTTAATCTACACGGCTTTTAAAGGGAAAAAGTATTAAGTACGCATTGTCTAAATGAGATATCATGTCAAGCAAGCAAAAAGCCGAACCTCAAAATGTTTTTAAAAAAATCTTATCTGGAATTCGGGGTCTTGACGAGATAACTTTTGGCGGATTGCCTAAAGGGCGCCCAACATTGATTACTGGTGGTCCTGGAAGCGGCAAAACTTTGATGTCTATGGAGTTTCTTGTGCGCGGTGCCACAGATTACGGTGAACCAGGCGTTTTCATGGCTTTTGAAGAAACCAGTGAAGAACTTGCCCAAAACGTTATTTCTTTAGGTTTTGATTTAAAAGAGCTTGTTGCTGAAAAGAAGCTTCTCGTTGATTATGTTCGTGTTGAACGCAGTGAAATTGAGGAAACAGGCGAATATGACCTTGAAGGATTATTCGTACGCCTTAACTACGCAATTGACAGCATCGGCGCTAAACGTGTTGTGCTAGATACAATTGAGTCGTTGTTTGCTGGATTAGGTAATGAGGCTATTTTACGCGCTGAACTCCGTCGGTTGTTCCGTTGGTTAAAAGACAAGGGCGTCACGGCGATAATTACTGCTGAACGTGGCGAAGCCACTCTTACCCGTTATGGGTTGGAAGAGTATGTTTCCGACTGTGTCATAGTTCTGGATCACAGGGTACAGAATCAGATTTCTACAAGGCGAATCCGCATTGTCAAATATCGTGGTTCCTTGCATGGTACCAATGAGTATCCTTTCCTGATTGATGAAAAGGGCATATCAATATTGCCAATCACCTCGCTTACTCTAAGCTATCAGATTTCCACTAAACGGGTTTCAAGCGGCATTGCCCGATTGGATGCGATGCTTGAGGGAAAAGGCTTCTATGTCGGCAGCACTATTTTGGTTTCGGGAACAGCGGGAACAGGCAAAACCAGCATTGCAGCCAGTTTCGCAAACGCAACCTGCCAACGCGGCGAACGATGCCTTTACTTTGCATTTGAAGAAGCACCAAACCAAATAATGCGAAACATGAAATCCATAGGAATCGACCTTGAATCAGGCGTCGAGAAAGGATTGCTAAAGTTCCATGCCGTGCGCTCAACTTTTTACGGTTTAGAAACTCACTTGGTGCAGATGCAGAAATTGATAGATGAATTCAAACCTGCCTCTGTCATAGTTGATCCAATAACTAACCTCGTCACTGCAGGAGAGCAGGATGAAGTAAAGTCAATGCTGACCCGTCTAATTGACTATTTGAAAGCTAAACAAATTACCGCCATATTCACAAACTTAACGCATCTAGCTGCTCTGGAGTCAACAGAATCTGAGGTCTCATCAATCATGGATACATGGATACTGCTAAGAGATATTGAATTGGGTGGAGAACGTAACCGCGGCATATACATCCTGAAATCACGAGGTATGGCTCACTCTAACCAGATACGCGAGTTCCTCATTACAAGCAAAGGTGTAGACATTGTAGACGTTTACACTGGACCCGCCGGTGTACTCACAGGATCAGCAAGACTTTCTCAAGAAATCAAGGACCAACTAGTTGAAGATACACGCAAAGAAGAAGTAGAAAAGCTTCAGCGCGACCTTGAACGCAAACGCAAGCTGATGGAAGCCCAAGTTGCAGCTTTGCAGGCAGAATTTTTATCCAAAGAAGAAGAATTCAAACAACTCCTCAATCAAGAGAAACGCCGCGAAAAAACAGTCATTGAAAATCGAAAAGAAATGGGTCGCATACGCAAAGAAGACAAAACATAATCAACTAAAAAACAAAGGAAGCAAAAAGCATGAGTAAAAAAGTGATTACAAAAGAAACGGAAAAAGAACCGGAGATTTGGGAACTTCGGCTTTATGTGGCGGGACAAACCCCAAATTCCATTAAAGCCTTGGCTAATTTGAAAGTTATCGCTGAGGATCACCTCAAAGGCAAGTACACAATCGAGATCATTGATTTGATCAAGAACCCGCAGTTAGCAGCAGGCGACCAGATATTGGCCATTCCAACGCTTGTGAGAAAGCTTCCTGAGCCGATTAAAAAAATAATAGGCGACCTTTCAAACACCGAACGTGTGCTTGTCGGACTTGATATACGCCCCAAATCAACAACTTAAAATACTATTCGGCACGTCTAGAAAACGGGAACTTTTATGAAAAAAGCTAAAGAAGTCAACTCCACAGAAGAATTCGAGAAAACAATGCAACAAAGTGCCAATGAAAAATATGTCCTGCGACTGTACGTTA
>Ga0187891_1002248_pt1 | contig 14909 bp, 12 predicted proteins | sample June2016WEW_21_4_FD_132990 | JGI IMG/M metagenome (GOLD analysis project Ga0187891, IMG submission 132990) | Peatland microbial communities from SPRUCE experiment site at the Marcell Experimental Forest, Minnesota, USA - June2016WEW_21_40 | ecosystem: Environmental > Terrestrial > Soil >... | reverse complement strand
GCAGGGCTCGATCGCCTCGGCCGTCACCTCGTGCGGTACGTTGGCCAGCACGGCGCTAAGCCCCATCACGTCGCCCGGTCCGGCGATCTTCAGGATCATCGTCTTGCCGTCGCGCGAGGTGGAGGAGATCTTCACCTGTCCGAAGCAGATGACAAAGACATTGCGCGCAGGGTCGCCCTCTGAGAACAGCTTGGCCCCGCGAGCGTGGCTCATCATGATGCCGATCTGGTCGTAGTCCGCCAGCGCCTCCGGCGTGAGATTGCAGAACATCCGCAGATGCCGGTGCTCACAATTCAGGCAATCTTCCGGAGGGTGATGAGAGTGGAGCGTAGCCATACCTGGACTCTCGGGGACGAAGGACTAGGAGAAGTATAGCGCAAATCCCCCTCCGGCAAGCCGGGCTTTCTTGGCCGCACGGCACTCGCGATTGTTCTATGCGCCCGCCGCTGCGTTGCTGTGGCGTCTGGCGGGCGTCACGCGGGTCAGGCAGCAGGTGATATAGGCCCGCGACACTTCGCGCGCCAGTTCCTCCAGGAGCCGCATCCGCAGCGGTGGATAGCTTTCAAACGACCTGCGCAGCGCTTCCATCGGCAACAACAGCAACGATCCGGAAGTGACTGCACTCAAGGTGTAAGTATGAAGTCCGTCTCCCAGCGCGGCAGCCAGCTCCACCAAGTCCCCCGGCCGCGCCGGTCCCAGCGTGACGCGCATGTCAAAACGCTCCGCCTTCCGCACAAAATCACCCGAAACCACGACGTAGAGCCCTTTGCAGGGCCCGTGCTGGCGAAAGACCACTGCACCGGGTTCAAAATCGACGCATTTTGTCTCCCCGCTCAATAGGCGACCGGCATCCTGGGGGCAATCCAACAACTCCGCGAGCGGATGCGCCGCCGCCGCGGCCAAACGTTCGAATCGCGTATCGAGTTGATTGCTAACCATTTCTTCGCCCTATTTCCGGCTCCAAAGCGTCTTGGATTCCGTCTCCACCATTCCCCCGTTCCAGGTGTGCCCCTCCCAGAGGTGCGTGGCAAAGCCAATCGCGCAGGCCGTCCACTCCGCTGCGCCGGCTCCCTACTGTCCCGGTTTGCGTTCGATTTTGATCGGACAAAACGGTGCGGTTTCTCCTTTCACCCGCCCATTTTCCCTATCGATCGATCCCTATCGATCGATCCACATGAAGCGATCAGCGCCATGCGCTGCAGCGCGTGTCCCCGCCTGCTACGGTGCTCCCACGGGGAGCGCAACCTCCCGCTCCTCACCGGTGCGCGCCGCCTCAGGCGGAACGCAAAGAACCGGCACGCGCGAGGCAGAGAGCAAGGCAAAGGCCGTGCCATGCGGCCCCGGCGTCCCGCTGGCCCGTTTTACCCCGGCTACAAGAATGCAGGGGTGATTTTCAGCAATCGCTTCTGCCACGGCATCGGCAGGGTCGCCGTCCTTCACGAGGCAATGCACCGGAGCCTCTTTGAGCAGCCAGCCTGAGCCCCCACTGAGCGCATAGTGCCTGCGCGGTGGAAGCTTGATGCCGAATTCCGCCGCCGCAGCGGCGCAAGGATCTTTGCCGGCCCTGATCTCGGCGGCGGTGCGAACGTGCAGCACCAGCAACGGTCGTTGAAAGGTCACTGCCAGCGAGTACGCCGTTGCCGCTGCGGCGACCGCCGCTTCGTTGCGTTCCACGGCCAGCAGCACCGGTCCGCCCGGCGCAGGACGGTTGGGGCCTGCATTCCAGTCCGCGGCAACGGCCAGCACCGGGCACGGCGACAACCTGACGAGTTGCTCCGCAATAGCGCCTACCACTACAGGTCCGGCGCCCTCCATCCCCTTGGTGCCAATCACGATCAGCCCGGCATCGTACTGGCGCGCCAAATCCACCAGCATCTCCGCAATCGTCCCTTGCCGCACCTCGGAATGGCTGTGAATTCCCTCGCGGAGCAAGTCGCCCGCCAGCTTGTCTAGCACTTTGCGAGCCTGTTCGGTCAAGTGGCTTGCGACACTGCCGGGGAGCCCATCCACGGCGGCATACTCCATCGGATCGAGCCCGTGCGCCAGAACGATTCGCGCCTCGTAGTTCGTGGCCAGCTTGCGCGCGTATTCCAGAGCCGCCTCAGCCTGACCCCCGAGGTCGGTCGTGACCACAATGGTCTTTAAGCCTTGATCGAAGCTCATGGTTCTCTCTCCGCCCAGTCCGCTGCTATCCCGTTCATTGGACTCTGAGTGTGCGCTTCCGGCGCAAGGCCGGGCAGTGACCCCATTCACCCCTACCTGTGATTCGAGTCACAACGCAAATTCTTGATTTCGCTGGAGAACGATTCTATTCCCGAACTTTTCAACGTCCGCACGATCCGCCGCCTGCACTCTCAATTTCACCGCGCGGATGCCTCGCCGGGACGAATTCTGGAAGGTTCATGCACACCTGCCGCTGTACACCCGGCGGCCCAATGCGCTACCTTGGGCGCGATATGAAAACGCTCTTTGAACGCCCTCTTCTCTCTGCTTTCTTTCTCGTTTCCACAATTCTGGTCGCAGGCAACCTCTCCGTTTCGGCCCAGGCTCCCGCGCCCGGCTCGCCCGCCATTGAGGCTCAGGCCCAAGCCATGGTCTCCAAGCTCACGCTCGAACAGAAGATCGAGCTTCTGGGCGGCATCAAAGAAATGTTCACTCGTCCCATGCCGTCCATCGGGCTGCCGCAGTTCAAGATGTCCGATGCCTCGCTCGGCGTGCGCACCTGGGGCCCCACCACCGCCTATGCCGGCGGCGTTGCGCTTGCCGCCAGTTGGGATCCCGAGCTCGCCCGCAAGATCGGCGAAAGCCTCGGCCGCGACGCCCGTGCGCGGAACGTCAACTTCCTTCTTGGTCCCGGCGTCAACATCGCCCGCTCACCCTTATGCGGGCGCAACTTCGAGTACCTCTCCGAGGACCCGTTCCTGAACGCTTCTCTTGTTGTGCCATTCATTGAGGGCGTACAGTCGCAGGGCGTCGTTGCTACCGTCAAGCACTTCGCCCTCAACGACCAGGAGTTCAATCGCCACAATGCCAGCTCCGACGTTGACGAGCGCACGATGCGCGAGATCTATCTGCCCGCGTTTGAGGCCGCCGTCACCAAAGCTCACGTCGACGCGGTGATGGACTCCTACAACCAGGTGAACGGCGTTCACTCCACGCAGAATGACTTTCTCAACCTCAAACTGCTCAAGGGCGAATGGGGTTTCCAGGGAGTTCTTATGTCTGACTGGGACGCGACGTACGACGGCGTCGCCGCGGTCAACAATGGCCTCGATCTGGAAATGCCCAGCCCCAAATTCATGAACGCGAAGAATCTCGTTCCAGCAGTCCAGAGCGGCCAGGTGAAAGAGTCCACCATCGACGAGCATCTGCTGCGGATCTTCCGCACTGAGCTGCGCTACGGCTTCACCGATCGTCCGCAATTCGATCCCGCCGACTCCACTTACTCCGTCGCCGATCGCGCAGTTGTCCTTCAAGGAGCCTTGGAGAGCATTACCCTCCTCAAAAACCAGGGAAATCTGCTGCCGCTCGATCCCGCCAAAATCAAGAACATCGCCATCATCGGCCCGGACGCCTATCCCGCGGTCACCGGCGGTGGCGGCTCTTCCGAGGCCCATGCCTTCGAACCGGTCAGCATTCTCACCGGCATCGCCAACCTTCTCGGCCCCGGTGCGCATGTCTTCTACAGCGCCGGCATGCCCGATTCGCCAGACGAAAAGAAAGCGATCGCTGACGCCGACGTAGTGGTCGTCGCCGTGGGCTTCGACGCGAAGACCGAGCATGAAGGCGCCGACCGCACCTTCACGCTGCCACCGGGCCAGGACGCGCTGATCGAAGCGGCCGCGGCGGCCAATCCACGCACGATCGTGACGATTACCGCCGGCGGCGGCGTGGACACCAGCCGCTGGCTCGATAAAGTGCCCGTGCTGCTCCACACCTGGTATCCCGGCCAGGAAGGCGGCACGGCCGTCGCGCAGATTCTCTTTGGGCAGCACGACCCCGAGGGCAAACTTCCCGTCAGCTTCGACCGCAGTTGGGACGAGAACCCGTCCTCGAAGTGGTACTACGGCGACCCCAAGGACAACACGACGCTGCATACCATCGGCGAAGACGGCAAGCCGCTCGACTACACCATCGAGCACATCAAGTACGGCGACAAACTGATGGTCGGCTACCGCTACTGGACCACCACCGGCAAGCACCCGCTCTTCCCCTTCGGTTTCGGTTTGAGCTACACGACATTCACATTCTCCAAACTCGACGTTCCCGCCAGGACTGCCTCAGGTTCCGCGGTCACAGTCAGTTTCGATGTCACCAATTCTGGCACCGTGGCCGGAGCCGAAGTCGCCGAGCTCTACGTCTCCGACCCGTCCGCGCAGGTCGACCGTCCCGAGCGCGAATTGAAGGGCTTCGCCAAAGTCCGCCTCGATCCGGGCGGAACTCGCCACGTGACCATCAGCCTGGACGCGCGCGCCTTCAGCTACTGGGATGAACCCGCCCACAGGTGGATCATCGATCCCGGCAAGTTCATCATTCGCGTTGGTGATTCCAGCGAGAACACTCCGCTCCACGCCGATATTGATCTGCATTAAGCGATCATCTGCACGAATCCATACTCTGAATTGCAGAGGAACGAACCGATGTTGAAACAAATCATCCGTCTTGCTGCCATCGCCGCGCTTGTGTTCGCCGCGAATACCCGCGCCCAATCCACGCCGCATCCGCAGTGGGTAGGAACCTGGGCCACTTCTCCTGTGCTCGCCGACGGCGGCTTCAACGTCCATCCCTTCAGCGGCGTTACCCTGCGCGAAATCGTTCACAACTCAGTTGGCGGCGCGGAGATTCGTGTGCGATTTACAAACGCCTACGGCACCGATCAACTCACCATCAGCAACGCGCACGTGACGTTGAGCGCCGGCAATGCGGCCATCCAGCCTGGCATCGATCACGCAATCACATTCGGCGGAGCAACCTCGGTCAACATTCCGCCCGGCGCCGAGCTCTTTTCCGACCCGGTCGCGCTTGCAGTCCAGCCGCTCTCCGATCTCGCCATCAGTTTTTATCTGCCGACTCAGGTGATGCGCGCTGAAACCTACCACTCCTCCGCTGCCCAGGACAACTTCATCACCAACGGCGACATGTCCACCGCGCCGGACCTGCCCGGCGCAACGAAGATCTTCTCGTGGTACTTCCTCGACGGCATCGACGTGCAGGCTGTCGCAGACTCCCGAGCCATCGTCACATTCGGTGACTCCATCACCGACGGCGCGCTATCCACGCGGAACGCCAATCACCGCTGGCCCGACATTCTCGCCGCGCGGCTCAACCAGGACCCCAATCTCAGTCACGTCTCTGTCCTCAATGAAGGCATTGGCGGCAACTGCGTCCTCAACGAGACGAACGGCAACAAGGCCTACGGCCCCAGTGCTCTTTCTCGCCTTGACCGTGACGTGCTTTCGCAGAGCGGCGTGGGCTACGTCATCGTCCTCGAAGGCATCAACGACATCGGCCGTCTGGCGCATCTCCAGGCGCCATGGGACGACATTACCGCCGCACAGTTGGAGATGGGACTCAAGCAGATCGCCGACGCGGCGCACGAGCACGGCATCAAGGCCATCGGCGCAACTCTCACACCTTACGGTGGCGCGGTCTACTACTCCGACAAAGGCGAGCAGGTTCGAGAGGCCGTGAACGACTGGATTCGCAATAGCGGTACATTCGACGGCGTCGCCGACTTCGACAAAGCCACGCAGGATCCGGCGAATCCAACCCACTTCAATCCGGCTTACGACTCAGGCGATCACCTGCACCCAGGCGACGCAGGCTACAAAGCGATGGGCGGAGCCATAGATCTCTTACTCTTCGCGAAGTAAGCCCGTAGTCCGCCTTTTCCTTTGCTGCGCGGGTATCCGCCGGTCAACCAGAGGCCCCAGCGAGTACCCACGGCCGCGGATATGCGCTGGGATGACCTAGTTTCGCAGTCCGCGCAGCGCCGGATAGAGCTTTCTCCACCGCGCGTAGCCGGCTTTGTACGCCGCCACATCTTTCGCGTCCGGCTCAATCCGCTGCGCCACTTCGATCGCCTGCCCGCAGGCCTCATCGAGGTTCTTCCAGTGTCCGGCGCCCACGCCTGCCATCAGCGCGCAGCCAAACGCGCCGCCCTCTTCGGCGACCAGAATCTCCACCGCGTGCCCGTAGATGCCGGCTTGAATCTTCCGCCACAGCGCCCCGCGCGCACCGCCGCCGCCCAGGCGAATACCGGTGACGGGAATGCCCAGCTCGCGGAAGAGCGTGAAGGTGTCCTGCAGCGAGTAGGCGACGCCCTCCTGAACTGCGCGGACAAAATGCGCCCCGGTGTGCTGAACGCCGATGCCTGCAAACGCAGCGCGCACCTCGGGATCGAGATGCGGCGTGCGCTCGCCCAGCAGATACGGCGCCCACTCCAGGCCCTCGCAACCCACCGGAACCTTCGCCGCGCCGTCGCTCAGTGCGTCGTAGCTCTGGCCCGCAAAGAACGCTCCGCGCAGCCAGTTCAAGCTCAGCCCCGCGCTCTGCGTTACGCCCATCACGTGCCATACGCCGGGCACCGCATGGCAAAACGTGTGCAGCCGTCCCTTCGGATCCTTCGTCGGCTCGGCCGTCGCTGCAAACACCACGCCCGAGGTCCCGATGGTCGCCGACACGCTCCCCGGCTGCAGAATGCCCATGCCCACCGCGCCCGCGCCCTGGTCGCCCGCGCCCGCCGCAACCGGCGTGCCCGCCTTCAATCCCGTTAGCCCCGCCGCCTTCTCGCTGATGCGCGCGCAAATCTCCGGCGACTCGTACACCTTGGGCAGCCAGCTCATCTCGATCCCCGCTGCCTCAGCCACCTCGCGCGACCACTGCCGGTGCGTCACGTCCAGCAGCAGCGTCCCGCTCGCCTCCTGCACGTCGATCGCGAACTCGCCCGTCAGCCGGTAGCGCACATAATCCTTGGGGCACATCACGTGGCGGATCTTCGCGAAGATCTCCGGCTGGTGCGTCTTCACCCACAGCAGCTTGGTCAGCGTAAAGTTGGGCAGCGCGGGGTTGCAGGTCAACTCGATCAGCCGCTCGTAGCCGATCTTCTCGGTCAGCCAGTCGCACTCAGGCTGCGTGCGCGTGTCGCACCAGATGAGCGCCGGCCGCAGAACACCGCCCGCCTCGTCCAGCATCACGGCGCCGTGCATCTGCCCGGTGAGCGCAATCGCCGCCACCGGCTTGCGCGGCTCCGGCGTACTCGTGAGCGCCCCGCGAATCGCCTCCTGTGCCGCGCGCCACCAGTCCTCGGGATCCTGCTCCGCCCATCCCGGATGCTCGGCACGAAATGGAGCGTGCTCGCTCGACGCCGCCCCCAGCAGCTTTCCCGCGCCGTCCACAATCAGCGCCCGTGTTCCGCCCGTACCGACATCCATGCCGAGGAACCACATTGCTGTTCACCCCTGCCGTAAATCGTTTTTCCGTAACGCCCGCAGCATAGCAGCTTGAGCGCCCGGCGGAAAAGCCACACGGGGAAGGGCGGGCAACTTCTGCGTAATCCGTAATCCGGACAAAATGTGCGGCAGACACAACGAGTCCAGCCGTAGTGATAACATTGGCGCCTATTCCAAGCCCAACGATGAGCTGCGAGATCCCGGACCGCCCAAAATTGCTCTGAGCAGGGGGCAACTCAAAATGCTTGGATGAAAGAGACCGATCAGCAATGGTACGTCGGTACTTGGCATTTGACATTGAAACGGCAAAAGAAGTTCCAGGCGAAGATTTCAACTGGCGTCCGCATCGCCCACTAGGCATTTCATGTGCCGCCACCTTGGCGAGCGATGAGGTCCAGCCAACTTCTTGGCACGGGATCACGCAGAACGGTTCGCCTGCGCCACGAATGAGCCGGGATGAGGCCCAGGAGTTGGTCCGCTATTTGGCGCGTAAAGCAGCTCAAGGCTACAAAATTCTCACATGGAATGGTCTGGGGTTTGATTTCGACGTCTTGGCGGAGGAGTCGTCCGCAGCCGCCGCCTGTAGGGAGTGTGCGCTCGGCCATGTAGACATGATGTTTCATGCCTTCTGCTCCCTTGGCTACCCCATCGCCCTGGAAAAAGCTGCACTGGGTATGGGCCTGCCTGGAAAGCCAGCCGGCATGAGCGGCGTAAAGGCTCCCGGACTTTGGGCACAGGGGTACTTCAGAGACGTTCTCGAATATGTCGCGCAAGATGTGCGCATCGCTCTTCAGGTAGCAGAAGCCAGCGAAAAGCGTGGCAGGCTTGAATGGATAACGCGAAAGGGCACGAAGAGCTCAATGCCTCTGCCAAATGGTTGGATCACTGTGAAGGAAGCAATGCGTCTCACTCCGCCAGACACCTCATGGATGTCTGCCCCGATTCCCCGCCGGGAGTTTACTGCTTGGCTCGAGGCAGAGTGATTCGACACACCAAGCCGGTTGGGTGCCCACCCTCGCGGCGCTCTCATTGTTGCCTCCAAGACGCGAAAGCGACGTGGATTCGTGTGCGAACTCGATCAGGCTGCCGGGCCAGCCGATGGTCAGTTTGCGCTGGGCGTCGCCGCGGCGGCCGCAACCTGAGCCGCATCGAGCGTGAGCGGGCTATCGAGAATCATCTGAAACTGCCAGCCGGCGTCGTAGAGCAAGAAATCCGTATTATTCACGCTGTGATGCGCAAAGACAAGCATCAGGACGACGAGGGCGGCAAAGCCTCCCCCAATGGCTCCGCCCACGACGGCGGGGTTGGGGCCGACCCGCGGAAGTGTCGGCAATTGTGATTGCTGTCCTCCGCCCATGGCAAAGTGTGACTCCGGCAGCCGCAGCGGCGCGAGTTCCGCCACTTCGTTTGTTGGTGCGCTGCTGTTGAGTGGGAGCACCAACGCCTGTGCGTTCTCGCCATTGAGGGCCACCGAGTAGCCGTTGGAAAACACGAGGCGCGTGAAGTGGACGCGGAACGACGGCTGCTGGCCCACCTTGGGGCGCGCCGACACCTGTAGCACATCGCCGTCCACGAAAGTTCCCGCGGGAATGGCAAGTTGAGTCCCGATGGTCACGGGAAACGCTACCACCGCGCGCACCGTGTCCCCGGCTTGCGTCGACTTGCTTTTAACGGCGCTCATCAGCGTGAGCTGAACAGCCGTTCCAGCGGGAACTGCGATGGCCTGCGCGGTAGGCGCCAGCGCATTTTGTCCGGTGGGCGCCGGCGCAATTTGTGCCGCCGGAGCCGAAGAGTCTGGCGCGGCGGGTGGTGCAATCTGCGGGGCGGGAATCGGAGTTTGAGCCATCGTAAGAGAAGCAATCATGAGTGCGGTAATGGATTGGACGAACATGGAACACCCTTCCTTCCTGGGCGTTACTCAAAGAATGTGCCGGGTTAACGAGCCGCCACCGGCTGAGAACTTTGCGTTGGTTGATTGTTGACTGGAGTCGACGAAATCACGAGCGGCTTGGCCGGGCAAATATAGTCAGGGGTTCCCGATGTTCCCGGCGAGCCCGGAATTACTGTGTCCGGAGTCGCCGGAGTTCCCGGGATGATAGTGTCGGGCATTCCAGGTCCTCCGGGGATTGTGATGTCAGGCGTGCCGGGACTTCCGGGAATCACCGTATCCGGCGTTCCCGGCGTTCCCGGACTGCCGGGAATATTGCGGCAGAGGGTGGCCGATTTGAGTTGTCCCGGCTGCGGCAAGCGCGAAAGTGGAATCGACTGCACAATTTGCTTTGCGTCCAACTGGAGCGGCGCGGCAAGCGTCATCTCCACTTCAGCGCCGTTGTCGAGCAGCAGATCGTTCGCCGGCGTTACCTGAATCGTGATCGCAATCAGGGTCTCGCCCGGCGCCGGATTGGTCGCCGGCGTCTGCATCGCGTTTGCTCCGCCGGGCAGCCCCACGATGTAACCGTCGGCAAAAACGATTTTGGTGAAGAGCACCTGAATCTCGGCGCGATCGAACTTGCGCGTGGGCAGCGTCACGCTTTCAATTGTCCCTTCCACGTAGGTGCCCGCGGGGATCGCCATGCCATTGCCCGCGATGGTTGGGAACGAAGTTTGCGCGTAGACGGTGTCGCCGTCCTTGGCGGACTGCGCCCACTCAGGGCGCGTGACAACCAGTTCAATCTTGGTTCCTGCTGGAATTGTGATGAAAGCGGGTGTGCTTGCCGGGGAGGGCTGAGTCAGCGTTGACTGAATCTGGATCGCCGAACCGCTGACCGGAAGACCAAGGAGAGAAATCGAGAGCAAAACTGCTTCAAAGTGTTTCACGATACCACCTCCACGTACCGCGGTATCACTTGCCTCAGATGCGAACCTCTGAGATTGGTTGTACTCCTTCCGCGAGCATCACATTCTCTATTCCGCGCAGCTCGCCGTAAAATCACTCTGAACACGTGTACTTGTGATGTGCGCCACGAGGTGACTGCGGACTGTGCCGAACGATTTTCAAACCGGGGGCCCCAAGGACAACCGAAGTGTGGATGGGTTCAAGTCCGTGGGTTGGAAGTCTCTGGCCTTCGATCCAGCGGAACCCAGTGCCGCGCTGGCTGCGCTGCCGCTGTCGGCAGCGGTCTTCGCCCTGTATGGCGCCGACTCTCGCGCCGAGCCCTACATCGGCCGCACGCCCAACCTTCGTTCCAGACTTGACCGCCTGCTGCAGCCCTCTGCGAAGCATCCGCGCCGCCTGCATCTCGCGGGACTCGTTCGCCGCATCGAATGGCAGCGCACCGGCTCCGAGTTCGAATCTCTGCTCACGCAGTTTTCTCTTTTGGAGGAGATTTTTGGCGCAAAGGCGCTGGAGCGGATGCACCTGCGTTCGCCCGCCTTCGTCCGTTTTCTCGGCAGCAATCCTTATCCGCGCGTTACAGTCACGCATCGGCCCAGCCTGCGCGAAGCAGATTGGGCCTACGGTCCGTTCCCGTCGCGCGCTGCCGCCGAGCGCTACGCCGAAGAGATGCTCAAATTGTTTTTGCTGCGCCGTTGCACCTTCGAGCTCGCGCCGGACCCGAGCTATCCCGGCTGCGTCTACTCCGAGATGAAGATGTGTCTCGCGCCATGCTTCAAGGGCTGCAGCGACGCGCGCTACGCCGAAGAGTCCAGCGCCGTTGAAAGATTTCTCGCGACGCGCGGCGAAAGCCGTCTCGTGACGCTGCGCACCGAGCGCGATCAGGCCTCGACCGATCTCGCATTTGAATCCGCCGCGGCACTTCACGGTCAAGTCCAGCGCGTTGAGGCCGTGCGCGCACTCGCCGCCGAGCTTGTCCGCCCACTCAGCCATCTTCGCGCCGTGATTGTTCAGGCTTCAGCAAATCCCGATGAAGTCGCCATCTTTTTGTTTGACGGCAGCCGACTCCGCGGTCCCGTCGCCTTCTCGACTCTGGGAATGCGAATCCAGAACGAGCAGTCCGGCTCGACGTCACTCTTCGCGCAGCCGCTCGCCATCGAACGAGTTCCGGAGGAACAGGGAACTGAAAGCGTCGCAAGCGGAGCCGTAGAAGCGCAAACTGAGTCGCATGCGCCTGTCGTACCCAAGCTCGCTCGCGGAGTTCTCGAATCCCGCCTCGAAGCGGCGCTTGCCGCGCTCTCCGCACCCACGACCGCGCCCACAGCCACGGTTCGGCAGGGCCATCTGGCGCTGTTCAAGCGCTGGTATTATCGCCCTGAAGCTCGCCGTTCCGGCGAAATCCTCTTCCTCGGCGCCGACGATCATTGGCCCATCAAGGCCATTCTCCGCGGCGTGGGCCGCGTGGCTGCAAAATCGATTCTTCCGCCGCCTCCTACCTGATCGGCGCGCAAACAAATCCATAGCCGTGCGCGGCCCTCGAGGTCTATCATCCGCTCAAGTTCTTTCCCGTCTCAAACCGGAATCGTTCAGCAGAGTTTTCTCGTGCGATATTGGCTGCTTTTTCTGTTTCTGGCCATGCCTTGCGCTCTTCCTGCGCAGCTCGTTCAGGTGCCCTTCGACCAGTGCGTCTACAGGCTCGGCGACAACCTCGCATGGGCCGCAGTCACAGTGGACCCCAGCGGCTGGGAGCCCTACACTGATTACCGTGAGACGGGGGATGCCTACCTTGTGTGGGTGCGCTGTCGCGCAACTTTCGACACCACCGAAATTCAACACCCCGCAGTGGTCGTCGGCTCGGACGGGCCTGAGCAAGTGACGGCCTTCGTGGATGGCCAGCCTGTCGCGGAATTCGCCGGCTATCGGATTTACCCCATAACACCGGTCTCAACTCAGGCCATTCGCACCGTTGTCCTGCGTGTTGTTCAAAATCAGCTCGTACCCGGCGAGACCCCGGGCCGTCCCGTCTACCTCTATTTCGGAGATGAGCTGTACCTGCAGGCGCGTATTGAGGCTGAGCGCGGAGATGATCTCAAGAGCTCCGTGCCCACCTACTCCAGCTACCTCGTGATCGGAGCGGCCGGGCTTTTCCTGATCGGGCTCTTTCTCTTTGATCGCTCACAAAAAGCCGCATTCTGGCTCGGCTTGTATTGCCTGGCTGTGTGCATCACGCGGCTCAACCTGATAGGCCACTTCCTGTTCTGGCAAGAGTACCCGTATTGGGTCGATGATCTGTTCTTCGGCCTCGCGATGTTCGAGTCGTGGGCGCTGGTCCGCGTCAACTTTGCTCTTGTCCAGCGGCGGGTCCCGGCCGTTTACTGGGTGGTCTTCGCCGCATGGACACTCATTTTCTTCGGATCGGTCCCGCCTGCCTTCCTTCCTCCGCAAATGGCCCTGCCACTCTCGCTCTTTGTGCAGGTCACCTGCTTCAGACCCATTTGGTGCATTTGGGGATTCGCGTGCACGGCTCCATTTGTTGCATTCTGGCCATGGACGCGACTTAGCGGCCGCATGCGCGTCGTTGCCGCTCTCGCCGCCGTCTGGGCCGTCATCGAGGGTTGGTTCCAGTTGCAACAGGTCATCCTTGGCCGCGACACATGGTCTGGCCAGGCGCAGGACTGGATGTCCCTCGCCATTTCCGCATTGGTGGTCGCCATTCTCGGCTACATCTTCCATGAACAAAGAATTGCCGCCGACGAACGTGCCGAGATGCGCGGAGAGCTCTCCGCCGCCCGCCAGGTGCAGCATCTGCTCATTCCCGAAAAAATGCTGGTCGCACCCGGCGTCATCGTCAGTTCAGCTTTTCTGCCAGCCCACGAAGTCGGCGGAGACTTCTATCTTTGCCGCGCTCTCGCCAACGGGTCCCAGCGCGTGCTCCTCGGTGACGTGAGCGGCAAAGGCGGTTGCCGCCGCGCTCACCTCGGCGCTGCTGCTCGGCGCCGCCGACCGATGCGACGATCTGCGTCCTGCTGCCGTTCTCAAGGAGCTGAACGCGGCCCTCCATAACAGCGGCATCGAAGACTTTACTACTTGCCTCTGCGCCGATCTCTCGGCCACAGGAGTTCTGCTGATTTCGAACGCTGGCCAATTGTCGCCCTATCGCAACGGCCAGGAGATCGAGATACCCGCCGGTCTTCCTCTCGGCGTCGACGCGGCAGCCGAGTACACCGAATTGTCCCTTCAACTCGCGCCCGGGGATAAACTGACATTCTTGTCGGATGGCGTTGTCGAGGCGCGCAACGCCTTGGGCGAGCTCTTCGGCTTCGAGCGCACGCGCCAACTCAGCTCGCGCGCGGCTCAGCAAATCGCCGAAGCTGCCGTCCAGTTCGGCCAGCAGGACGACATCACGGTGCTCACGCTGTCGCTCGCGCCGGCGCCGGCTCCCGCCATTGCATAACCAATCAACACCCGCCCACACCCCTGCTCCCGCTGATACACTGTCCCCGCAAGGAGTTGCGCGCGAATTGATGGTCGCGCTGCTGCCAGTCTTACGATGGTTGAGCTTTTGCCTTCGATATTATCCGCCGATTTTGCCCATCTGGCCGACCAGGTGGCCGCGGCCGAGCGTGGCGGCGGCACTGCCATCCATGTCGACATCATGGACGGCCACTTCGTCCCCAATATCACAATCGGTCCGCCCGTGGTGGCCAGCCTGCGCAAATGTACCCGCTTGCCCCTCGATTGCCACCTGATGATCGAGAACCCCAACGACTACATCGCCGCCTTCGCCGACGCTGGCGCCAACTGGCTCAGCGTCCACTACGAGGCCTGCACGCACCTGCACCGCTCGCTGGAGATGATCCTTCAACACGGCATGAAGCCCGGCGTGGTCCTCAATCCGGCCACGCGCGTCGACCTGATCGTCGATATCCTGCCGATGGTCCACCACGTCCTCATCATGAGCGTCAATCCCGGCTTCGGCGGGCAGGAGTTTATCCCTTTCTCGCTGAACAAGATACGCCGTCTCGTCGAACTCCGGAGCGACCTCGACCTCGACTTCAGGATCGAGGTGGATGGCGGCGTGGCTCACGACACCGTCGCTGCCATCGTCCAAGCCGGAGCGGAGTTGCTCGTGGCCGGCAACGCCGTTTTTGGCCAGGGCGAGCCGGAGCGCGATGCCCGCAGCTTGCTGGCAGCGGCACACGAGGCCGACGACCAGATCATTGCCAGCAAAGTTGCGGCCGGAAAGAGTAAAATTCACTGAAAAGCGCACGCAAGCTGCGGATGGCCCGCCCCAGGGTCCTCCTCCCAAGAGGTGGTATGAGTCGGTTGTCTTTAAAGATCGTCGCTGTGGCACTTGTCGCCTTGTTTCTGGGCGTCGGCTCGGCCGATGCCAGAATCAAGAAGAAGCAGAAGAAGGCCTATGACCTGAACGCCAACCCGCTGGCCGGCGTGCAATCCAAGCAGCCTGACAAGGAGCTCTACGACAAGGCCATGGTGGCCATGAAGAAAGGCCGCTATGATGTGGCCCGCCTCGACCTGCAAACCATGCTCAACACCTATCCCGAGTCGGAATACCGCATGCGCGCCAAGCTCTCGGTGGGCGACACCTGGTTCAAGGAAGGCGG
>Ga0187891_1002246_pt1 | contig 14917 bp, 13 predicted proteins | sample June2016WEW_21_4_FD_132990 | JGI IMG/M metagenome (GOLD analysis project Ga0187891, IMG submission 132990) | Peatland microbial communities from SPRUCE experiment site at the Marcell Experimental Forest, Minnesota, USA - June2016WEW_21_40 | ecosystem: Environmental > Terrestrial > Soil >... | reverse complement strand
TTCCGTCAGCGGCGACCCGTTGCGCTTCTTTGCGGCCTCCGGTTTCGGCGACCGCGCAATCCACGCAGAAACCGCGCTCAGGATTCGCCCGCCAGTCGCCATTTGCCACAACAGAAACGTTCCCGCGGCGGCAAACAGCAGGTTGGCCGACCACACCGCGATGAACGCCGGCAGCTTGTTCTGGTGCCCGAGCGCAATCCCGGTCGAAGAGAGAAAGTAGTAAACGAACACCAGCAGAATCGTGAACACGAAGCCCGAGCTCTTGCCGCCCCGCCTCGATGCAACGCCCAACGGCACGCCCACCAACATCAGCACCAGGCACGCTGCCGGAAAGGCAAACCGGTTGTGCAGCTCGATCAGGAATCGCTTCCCGTCAGGCCCGCTCGTGTGCTGCATCAAGGCGCTCACCGGCATCGCGTAAAGCGCGGTGTCCACCCGCCCCAGGTGTACGTCGCCCTGCTGGCTCAGCATCAGCGGCAAATCGGTTGTCGTGAACGTTGAGATATTTGATTGTTCCGGCTCGTCGGCCACGGTCTCGTCGCGCACGCCGTCGCGCAACCGCATCAGCAGCTCCTGCGTGTTATCCGTCACCACCGTCGCCGACGCAGCAGTCGTAATCAGCGGGTTCGCGGGATCCGACACATCGGCCATGAATACCTGGCGCCAGTTGGCCGCGCCCGTTCCTGAGCGCACGTCCTCCACATAGAGAACGTAGTTGCGAAAATCCTCGTAAAAAACGCGTGGCTCAATCTCGTAGCTGGCCTGTGACGTCTCCAGCGACTGCTCCATTTCGATGATCGCCTGGTTGGCGCGTGGCGCAAGGTACAGCGAGTTGCCCAGTCCCAGCAGTGTGCCCCCGATTGCCACGATCGACGCCACGCGCACGAAGTAGCCGATCCCAAGCCCCGATGCGCGCATCGCAATCACTTCGCTGTCTGCTGCCAGCCGGCTCAGCCCCAGCAGAATTCCCCACAGCACCGCCATGGGAATCGTCACCTTGAACAGATTTGGCAGCGTGAAGAGAAACACCTCTGCCACGTCCGCGAGCGTGGAGCTGTTGCGCACCACCACCTCAAGGATGTGCGGCAGTTGCGGCATGAAAAGAATGAAGGTGAACAGCGCGCAACCGATCAGCGTGAGGGAGAGGATTTCGCCGAGAATGTAGCGGGTAAGGATGCGCACAAACAGAGCCTGCGCCTAGTTTAGCTTGTCCGCGCGCAGCCGGCCTCAGGCTGCCAGCCTCTCAGCCGCAAGCTGTTCCCCAGCACGCACATGCTGCTCAGCGCCATCGCTGCCGCCGCCAGCCACGGCGTCAGCAGAATGTGAAACGCGGGATACAGAAGCCCCGCGGCCAGCGGAATCCCGATCAGGTTATAGCCCACCGCCCATCCCAGGTTCTGCCGCATGATGCGCAGCGTCTCCCGCGCGAGCTCAAGCGCCGCGGGAATCGCCGTCGGCTGCGTACGCAGCAGCAGCACATCGCCCGCCTCTTGCGCCAGATCCGCGCCGGTTCCCATGGCAATGCCCGCGTCGGCCTGAGCCAGCGCCGCGGCGTCGTTGATGCCGTCGCCCACCATCGCGATGCGCAGTCCGGACTTTTGCAGTTCGCGAATCCGCGCCAGCTTGGCCGCCGGATCGAGTCCCGCCTCGACTTCCGTGATGCCTGCCTGCTGCGCGATCGGCGCCGCAGCGGCGGCCGAGTCGCCGGTGAGCATCAGCACGCGGAGACCCTCGCGACGCAGCGTCGCAATCGCTTCCGCCGCATCCGGCCGAAGCGCATCACGCGCGTCAAAACAACCAGCAGGAACGCCGTCCAGCGCCATCCACAGCCGCGTCACACCCGGCTCCGGCGGCGCAACATCGCCATGCAGCGCAATCGCAAACTCGCGGAACAACGCTTCGTTCCCCAGCAAACACTCGTGCCCTTCCACACGCGCCGTCAGCCCGCGCCCCGGCAAAACCTGCGCATCCTCCGCCTGTTGCCAATTCAGGCCCCGCGCTTTCGCAGCGTCAATCACTGCGTGCGCCAGCGGATGATTCGACCGCTCCTCCGCCGCTGCGGCCATCCGCAGCAAATCATCTTCGGCGTGTCCATCGAGCCCATGAACCGCGGTGAGCACCGGCCGTCCTACCGTAATCGTCCCCGTCTTGTCCAGAACCACCGCGTCCAAATGCGCCAGCCGCTCCAGCGCCTCGCCGCCTTTGAACAGCACGCCAAGTTGCGCTCCGCGGCCCACAGCCACCGTCAGCGCGGCGGGCACCGCCAGTCCCATCGCGCACGGGCAGGCGATCACCAGCACTGCCACCGTGTTCGCCAGCGCCAGCGGCAGCGAGCGCGTCGCAATCAGCCACGCCGCGAACGTCACCGCCGCCAGCCCCAGCACCACCGGCACAAAAATCGCGCTGGCCCGGTCGGCCAGCCGCTCCATCGGCGCGCGCGAGCTCTGCGCCTGGTCCACCATGCGCGTAATCTGCGCCAGCACCGTGGCCTCGCCCAGCGACTCCGCCCGGCACACCACCGCGCCGTCGTAGTTGAGTGAGCCGGCCAGCACGCGCCCGCCCACCTCGCGCGCAAGTGGCGTCGGCTCGCCCGTCAGCATCGACTCATCCACTGTCGTGCGTCCTTCAACAATCGTCGCGTCCACCGGAAAGCGCTCCCCCGGCAGCACCACGATGCTGTCGCCCGTCCGCACCTCTTCGAGCGGCACCAAAGTCTCCACGCCATCCACAATCCTGCGTGCGCTCACCGGCCGCAGCCGCGAAAGCGAATCCAGCGCCGCTAGCGCCCGCCGCTTCGCCCGGCCTTCCAGGCTTTTACCCAACAAGAGAAAGCCAAGAATCAAGAGCACTGCATCGAAATAAACACTGCGTCCCGGCGCGGGCGCGACCGTTGCATAAGCCGAATACGCAAACGCCACGCCCGTTCCCAGGCTCACCAATGTGTTCATGTTCGTTGCGCCGTGGCCGAGCGCCCGAATCGCGCTCACATAAATCCCGCGTCCAGCCCATGCCACAACAGCCGCCGTCATCGCCAGCAGAAACCACCGCAACCCATCAGCCGGCAGCGCGTAGAGCCACGGCAGCAAATGCCCCGCCGCTCCCATCCCCATCCGTGTCTCTGTTCCCAGCGGCATCGCCAGCAGCATCGCCGCCGCGCCCGCCACCAGCGTCGCCCACGCCTTCAGGTCCGCGCCCGCCGGCGCATCTTCGGCGTGTCCGGCGCCGGCGCCCGCCCTCGGCAGCACCGCGTCGTAACCCGCCCCGCGAATCGCCGCCACCAGTTGCTCCGGCACGGCCAGCGCAGGGTTAAACACCACGCTCGCGCGATGCGCCATCAAGTCCACGCGCGCTTGCTCCACTCCCGCGGTGCCGCGCAGAGCCTCTTCCACATGGTGCTGGCAGCTCGCGCACGTCATCCCCAGAACGGGCAGCGTCAGCGATTCTGTCGTATGTGCGGCCACAAGTGAATCCAATCCAATCAACCCGCTTGAGATGAAGCCAAATCGACGGTACTTGATTCCAAATACGCCGTATAGCCAGCCTTGGCAATGGCGGCGATGACCAGACCGAGAGGCGCGGGCTCCTCATCAGAACTCAGCCTGACCATCCCTATTTTGAGCTCGTTCACCACCACGCCCGGCGTCGCGGCCAGCGCCTGGCTCACGCGCCGCACACAGCCACCGCAATGCATCCCATCGATCTTCAGCGTGAACTCAGCCATTTTTTCTCCCTTTCGTCTTTATTTGATGATAGCTGCGTGCGCGCGATTCGCCTTCGGTCCGCCTTCTGAGACGAAGCCCCTTTCGCGCCGTGACAGAATTGGCTTATCGCATGGAAATCAAGGTCGAACGCGAATTTCCCCAAACGCCCCTCGTCGGCGTCGGCGCCGTTGTCGTCCAGGAGGGCCGCGTCCTTCTGGTTCGCCGCGGCACCGAGCCTCTCAAGGGCCACTGGACGCTCCCCGGCGGCATGCTTGAAGTCGGAGAGGCGCTCACCGCTGGCGTCGTCCGCGAAGTGAGCGAGGAAACCTGCCTTGATGTCGAGCCCATCGAACTTCTCGATCTCCTCGACCGCATTCACCGCGAGGGCCAGCGCGTCCGCTATCACTATGTCATCGCCGACTACCTCTGCCGCGTCACCGGCGGTGAGCTGCGCGCCGCCTCTGACGCCGACGCCGTCCGCTGGGTCGAGCGCTCCGAATGGAACAGCCATAGTGCCCTCGTCCTCGATCCCATCACCGTTCGCGTCATCGAAAAGGGCTGGCAGCGGGCACAGCAACTGCGCAACGAAAGGCAGTAAACCATGAGACACGCGATTCGAGTGCTTTTTGTTCTGCTCGCCCTTGCGGCGATCGTCGGGCTTGGGTTTTTCTTCCGCCCCGTGAGCTACCTGAATGCCTGGGTGTATCTGCAAGAACACTTCGACGGCATCGAAAGCCACTCGATCAAAGTTGAAGGCTACCGCATGCATTACCTCGCGGTGGGCCCTGCGAGCGGCCCGCCGGTCATCCTCATCCACGGCCTGGGCGGCCGCGCCGAGGACTGGTGGAACGTCGCGCCCGTTCTGGCCAAAGCAGGTTTCCGCGTCTACATGCCCGACTTGATCGGATTCGGGCGCAGCCAGCGGCCCGCCGATTTCTCCTATTCCGTGCACGACCAGGCCGCGGTCGTGTTGGCCTTCATGGACGCCCTCGGCTTGAAGCAGGTCGACCTCGCCGGCTGGTCGATGGGCGGATGGATCGTGCAGCTTGTCGCCGTTGAGCATCCTGAAAGAGTCTCCCGCCTCATCCTCATCGATTCCGTCGGCCTTGACATCAAGCCTGCCTGGGACACCGGCCTCTTCACCCCAACCTCGCCCCAGCAGTTGGATGAGCTCGATGCCCTGCTTATGCCAAATCCGCCGGCGGTTCCGGCCTTCATGGCGCGCGACATTTTGCGCATCTCCCGCCGCAATGGCTGGGTCATCAAGCGCGCGCTGGCCTCCATGATGACCGCCCAGGACGTGGCGGACTACCTGCTGCCGCGGTTGAAAATGCCGGTCCTCATCATTTGGGGTTCACTGGATCAGATTGCTCCCGTCGATCAGGCCCAGATCATGCACAAGCTCATTCCACAATCCGGGCTCGACGTGATTCCTGGCTGCGGTCACATGGTCCCGCTCCAATGCGGTGCCGAGATGGACCGAGCGGCCTTGCAGTTCGTCCAGTAATCACCAGGCTCCCCGCCCCCAATTTCGATTTGACTCGCTCGCTCCTCCTCTGCGAGACTCAGCCAGATGTCCTATAACGGAAGACTTGAATTCGCTGAAGAGCGCAGAACCCGGGAGCGTAACACTCGCCTCTACCGGTTGGCGCATTGGCCCATCTGGATTTGGGTATTCTTTCTGGCCCCTGGGCCACTCACCTTCAGCATGTTTTCCCATGGCTTCCATTGGCTCAATTGGGCCTGGTTGGCTGCGGTCCTCATCGGCACAGGAATCGCCGGCCTCCGTGGCCGCCTCCCGGGTGTCGAGCCGCGCCCCTACATCCTCCGCTTCGACGAAGACCGGCCCAACCCGCTTTACCGTCGCGTCTGCTACACCTTCGCCTGGAACGCCGTGCTCAACTTCTCGCTGCTCAATATGACCGGCCTCGTGCTGGCCTCAGCCACCGGTGTCTGGCACCTCAAGCAGATCTACTACTACGCCTACTCTCCGCTCTGCGCCTTCATCCTGCTGCTCGGGATACTGGGCAAGCTGCCCCGTGTGGGGCCGTCAACTAAAGGCGAGGGCCTTGAGCGCCGCTACTTCTACGGTTCAGTCTGGGCCGCCACCGCCGCCCATTCCGTCCTCCTCCTTCTCTGGAGGGTCCTCCCCGAGACGCGCACCGGCAACCTTGCTAAGCTGATTGTCTTCAGCGCGGTGCTGGCGGCCTTTGGCCTCGCTGCCTCGCGCGGCCAGTTGCCTCGCACCCGCCCCATCGTCCCCGGGGAGCTCATCGCCTCCGACTAACCCGCACAAAGCACCGCATGTAGCGCCGGTCTCGAGACCGGGGTCCCCGGCAAGCCCGTTCATGGCTCGCTGGGGTGGTAGACCGGCTGTACTGGCGGCGTCCTCGCCGGCGTCGCAGCTCCACTGTCAGGAAACGGAGGGAGCGGGGGCCTTCAGGCCCCTGAATTAGCGCGAAAAACCAACGGGCCTTCAGGCCCGGAAACAAAGGGAATGCCTTACACCCCCAGCCTGCGAACTTGCTCCCTCGCGCAAGAGCCCGCGTCAGCGGGCGAAAGATCGAGCCCCTCGTTGCCTCCCTCCCTCGCATCGATGTCAAGCCCCTCGCTGCAACCTTCGCACCGCAATCCGCTGAAAACACTCAGCAAATACTTTCTCGAAGTTTGCCGATGATTTCTGCCTTCCGGCGCACACTCATTCCATGAGTGAGTGTCCAATTAGGACTCCGCTGCGCTCCCGATTTCGTGCCTTCCAGCAAGGGCTTTTTCGCAGTAAGTTTTTTTACTGCACTATTTTCGGTGCAAAATAGCATTAACTCATTTGTAATGAATAAAACTTCCCGAAAATCGCGGCAGAAAAACGCGCAAAGAGGCGCGAAAAATGACTAAAATCGAGCGATTTGAGGCCTTTTCTCACGCCTCACTCGCCGAGTAACGGCCAATTGCCCGACGTGATTCAAATCACATTTGACCATCGGGTCACAGAGGTATAAGAAGGTTGCTATGTGTCTCGCCATTCCAGGAAAAATCGAAGAGATCACCACCGACGGCCTGATCCGCATCGGCCGCGTCAACTTTGGAGGCGTGGTCAAGAACGTCTGCCTCGACTACGTGCCTGAGGTTGTCGTCGGCGACTACACCATCGTCCACGTCGGCTTCGCCATCTCCAAAATCGATGAGGCCACCGCCGAGCAGACGCTTGCCGACTTCCGCGCTATGGGCGTGCTAGATGAAGAACTTGCGAGCGAAGAAGAAGCTTTTGCCCGCGCATCCAAGGCGCCGCAATCGAGCTGTCCGGATGGCAGTTGCGGGCCCGAGTCGAAGGAATCGAGCTAAGGTTCGAGGTTTCCCTGGTCGGTGGTATCCAAGGTCCCCAAATGCTAGGAAACTGGGGCACCCGGTACCCGCCGTGGGAACAACTCAGATCTCTGCGGTGTCCAATTACGCAGCAGGTCCGATCCGACTCAACGAATTCCCCATGGAGGCTCGTTCTATGAAAAAACTCTTGTCCGTATGCACGGCGCTCGCCATCGCCCTCACCTCAACAGCCGCATTGGCCGCCGATCTCACGGGCACATGGTCTGGCGAGATGCCGGGCCAGAATGGCGGTACGTTTCACATCTCCTACACCTTCAAGGAGGATGGCGCCGAGCTGACCGGCTCCGTAAAATCCCCCCAAGGCGACCTGATCCAGATTGCTGACGGCAAGATCGATGGAGACAGATTCTCGTTCACCCTAACCGTCAACGGCACCACGATCTGGCACGAGGGCACCGTTAGCGGAGAGACCATCAAGCTGACCACGAAAACCGATGCGGCCGGCTATCCCGGCGCCGAAGTCACCCTCACGCGAGAAAAGTCCCAATGAAGTACCTCACCGAATTCCGCAACGGCGAAATAGCTCGAGCGCTCGCCCGCGAGATTATGCAGATCACCACGCGCCCATGGAAGATCATGGAAGTCTGCGGCGGCCAAACTCATTCGATCATCAAAAACGGAATTGACCAGATGCTCCCGTCCGGCCCCGGCGCAAGCGTCGAAATGATCCACGGCCCCGGCTGTCCTGTCTGCGTCACGCCGCTCGAGCTCATCGATAAAGCGCTGGCCATTGCCGCGCAGCCCGGCGTCATCTTCTGCTCCTTCGGCGACATGCTGCGCGTTCCCGGCACCGACAGCGACCTTTTCCAGGTAAAGGGTCGCGGCGGCGATGTGCGCATCGTGTATTCGCCTCTCGACGCCGTCGATCTCGCCGTCAAGAATCCTGACAAGCAAGTCGTATTCTTTGGCGTCGGCTTTGAAACCACCGCCCCCGCCAACGCCATGAGCGTGCATCTGGCCAAGCGCCGCCGCCTCATGAATTTCTCGCTGCTCGTCTCACACGTCCTCGTTCCGCCTGCAATCACTGCGATTCTGCAGTCGCCCGGCAATCAGGTGCAGGCCTTTCTCGCCGCCGGTCACGTGTGCAGCGTGATGGGTTATTGGCAGTACCCGCCGCTTGCCGAGAAGTTCGGCGTGCCCATCGTGGTCACCGGTTTCGAACCTTTAGACCTGCTCGAAGGCATTCGCCGCGCCGTTGTGCAACTCGAAGCCGGCCGCCATGAAGTGGAGAATGCTTACAGCCGCGTGGTCACCTTCGAGGGCAATCAAGCCGCGCAGAAGTTGCTCGCCGACGTCTTCGAAGTCACCGATCGCGCGTGGCGCGGAATCGGCGTGATTCCGAACAGCGGCTGGCGCCTGAACGCGGACTATCGCGACTTCGACGCCGAAGAGCGTTTCCACATTACCGGCATTCACACCGAGGAGTCGGCGCTCTGCCGCGCCGGCGACGTGCTCCGCGGAGCCATCAAGCCGGCCGAGTGCGCCGCCTTCGGCAAAGAATGCACCCCCCGCCATCCGCTCGGCGCGACCATGGTCTCCAGCGAAGGCGCCTGCGCCGCCTATTACAACTACGGCCGCTTCCTCTCCGCCGAAGAGCTGGCCGGCGCGGGCTCTGCACTCAGCGGAGCGGCGCATGGCTGACAACGCCAAAGTCGTCGCGCCGCATTCGGAAAAAGCCACGCCGGACTTCTCCAACTGGTCCTGCCCGCTCCCGCTGGCCGACTACCCCACCATCGTGATGGGCCACGGCGGCGGCGGCAAACTGGGCAGCGAGCTTGTCGAGCACTTGTTTCTTCCCGCGTTCCGCAATCCCGCTCTAGAGAATCTCGGCGACGCCGCTGTGCTTGAGACGGCTGGCGCGCACCTCGCCCTCAGCACGGATTCCTTCGTCGTGCAGCCGCTCTTCTTCCCCGGCGGATCGATAGGTGAGCTGGCCGTGAACGGAACCGTAAACGATCTGGCCGTATCCGGCGCGGAACCGAAGTTCTTGAGCGCAAGCTTCATCCTCGAGGAAGGTTTTTCCCTCGCCCAACTCGCCGCAATCGTCGACGCGATGGCTAAATCCGCCGCAACCGCCGGCGTCCAGATCGTCACCGGCGACACAAAAGTTGTCGAGCGCGGCCACGGCGACGGCTGCTACATCACGACTGCGGGCGTCGGAGTTCTTCGGGCGGGCGTTCAAGTCGGCCCGCATCGCGTCCAGCCCGGCGACGCGGTCATCGTCTCCGGAACCATTGGCGACCATGGCATGGCGATCATGAGCGTCCGCGAAGGCCTCGAATTCGAGAGCCCGATCCGCTCTGACTGCGCCGCGCTTAACGGTATGATCGCCGAAGTGCTCGACGCAGCCGGCGCTTCCGTGCACGCCATGCGCGATCCCACACGCGGCGGCCTCGCCTCAACGCTGAACGAAATCGCACAGTCTTCAAATGTCGGCATTGCGATAAACGAGGCCAGCGTTCCCGTGCGCCAAGAGGTGCAGTCGGCCTGCGAGCTGCTCGGGCTCGACCCGGTCTACGTCGCCAACGAGGGCAAGGCCGTCTTCTTCGTCGCGCCCGAAGCCGCCGATCGCGTGCTGTCGGTCCTGCGCGCCCACCCCCTCGGCAAAGACGCCGCACGCATCGGCCACGCCACCGCCGAGCACAAGCGCATGTTGGTCGCTCGCACCACAATGGGCGCCAACCGCGTGATTCCTACCATGATCGGCGAGCAGCTACCGCGCATCTGCTAGTTCATCCGCCGCTCCGATCAGATTCACGAGCCAAACGGAGCGTTGACATAAGTTTCTTCAAATTACATTCGTAAGTCGCTTTCCCTCACACTCCAACGTTCCGCCCCTCAGACCCCGCCTTTCCCCGCCGATAGATGAGAAAAGGCTAAGACCGCACACGGCTCTTACTGAGCCGCAGGTAGTTTGTGCCTTTGCGATCGACCGGAATGCGCCAACGTATAAGAGCCGTCTCATGTCTCGCCTCCGCGCTGCTGATTGCAAGCTGCGGCGGAAATCCACGCGTCGAATCGTCGCAGGCTTACGCGTCGCTGCCCGCCACCAACATCGCAAACCCCATTGACGAATCGCGGATGGTCACGCTCCACGGCAATGTGCATCCCTTGGCGCGAGCGGAGTTCGATCAAGGCGCGGTGAACCCCGCCACGCGGCTTGATCGCATGTTGCTCATACTCAACTCTTCACCGGCGCAAAGCGCCGATCTTGACGCGCTCCTTGCTGCGCAACAGGAGCCCGATTCGCCGCTCTATCACAAATGGCTCGCGGCCGCGGAGTTTGGCTCACGCTTCGGAGCGAGCGACGCAGACCTTGTGCAAGTGTCTGCCTGGCTCGAGTTGCACGGATTCACCATCGACGAAATCCCTGCCGGGCGAAGGCTCGTCGTCTTCTCCGGTTCAGCCGCACAAGTCTCGGCCGCGTTCCGCACCGGCCTGCACATCTACCGAGTCAACGGCACCGACCATCTTGCCAACGTCTCGGACCCGCAGATTCCCGCAACGCTATCTGGCTTGGTTGCCGGCGTGGTTTCACTCCACGACTTCCGTCGCATATCGGAGATGCGCACGCGAACACCGCTCGCCGCGCAGCCTGACTACTCGGCCGGCGCAACGCATTACCTCTTCCCTGCCGATTTCGCCACCATCTACGACCTGAACCCGCTCTTCGCCGCGGGGACGAATGGGACCGGCAGCTCCATCGCCATCGCTGCCCGCAGCAACATCAGGCTCAGCGATGTGGAATCGTTCCGTTCCATGGCCGCTCTCCCCCCGAACGATCCCACAGTGACACTCGCCGGCGCTGATCCGGGATTGGTCGACCATGATCAGGACGAGTCGACGCTGGATGCTGAGTGGAGCGGAGCCGCAGCGCCTGCGGCCTCGGTGAACCTCGTCGTCGCGGCTACAACAGCTACGACCGACGGCGTCGACCTCGCCTCGGCCTGGATCGTGAATCACGCCGCCGCGTCGGTCGTCAGCGTGAGCTACGGCAGTTGCGAGCAGGAGATGGGCGCGACAGAGCTGGCTTTCTACAACAGCCTGTGGGAGCAGGCGGCAAGCCAGGGAATGAGCGTCTTTGTCGCTTCAGGCGACGCTGGTGCAGCCGGTTGCTCCGCGGCTACAGCCAACACCGGATCAGCGAACGCCGTCAACGGCCTTTGCTCCTCGGCTTACTCCACCTGCGTTGGCGGAACAAAGTTCAACGAAGGATCGAACGCGGCGCAGTACTGGTCCGCCGCAAACTCGTCGGCCTACGCTTCGGCGCTCGGCTACATCCCCGAAGAGGTTTGGAACGAGAGCGCGTCGAACGGCGGCACAGGATTGTGGGCGTCAGGAGGAGGCGCAAGCGTGGTCTACCCGCAGCCTGGCTGGCAAGCGGGCGTAGACGGCGCAGCCGCAGCCAACGGCATGCGAGCCGTTCCCGACATCTCGCTCTCAGCCGCCGACCACGACGGCTACTTCGTGGTGGAGAACGGATCGTTCTGGATTGCCTCGGGCACCTCGGCATCAGCCCCGTCGTTTGCGGGCATCATGGCGTTGGTGGCCGAAAGTCAGCACGGCGCTCCGCAAGGCAATGCCAATCCCCGGTTGTATACTCTGGCGAACTCAACGGACGATCCATTCCACCCGACGCCATCCGGCGATAACACTGTGCCCGGCGTCGCGGGTTTCACCGCCACTGGCGCGACGTACAACCTTGCCACCGGCCTTGGATCTGTCGACGCCTCACTGCTGGTGAACAACTGGAGCTCTCTGAGCAATCCCCCAACCCTCGCGCTGACCGCAGCCGCACAATCCGTTGCGGTCTCTCAGGGCGGCTCGGCGACCCTCGAATTCACCGCCGCGACCGGAGGCTCTTTCGCCGGCGCCGTCACCTTCTCCGTCTCAGGCTTGCCTGCAGGCATCGCGGCTGCGTGGTCCGCGAATCCCGTCATAGCTTCCGCGAGTTCCGGCACAAATCATGCCACGCTCACCCTGACGGCGGCGCAAGGATCAGCCATCGGTTACTTCCCGCTTGTCGTTTCGGCTGCGGGCGATGGTCTCACTTCAGAGCAGACCGTAACTTTGCTGGTTCAGCCCCACTCGATCGCCTGCTCGCGCTTCGGCCTCTTGCCCACGAGATGCGCGCCGCTTCCACGCATGCCAATCCCGCTGGCCGGTCCGCCGCACAATTCCGCCTCAGTGCGCTCCCGCTAGAGCGCCTATGCGAACAACCCGAACGCCTTTTCGATTCGCGCGGGCAATGCTGCCGGTGCGTCAGGCAGCGTGTAGCTGATCTCAAGAACAGTTGCCGGCGGCGATGCCAACGCTTTGAGCTCCTTCAGCGTCGCCGACCAGTCGATCGTGCCATCGCCGGGCCACAGGTGCTCGTCCTTCACGCCGTGATTGTCGTGCACGTGAACGGATGCGATACGCTCACCGAGAGTGGCGATCGCCGCCGCCGTTCCGGCAGTGATGTGCGCATGGCCAAGATCGAGGCACACGCCGACGTTTGCCAGGTGGCCCATTTCGAGAATCAGAACCAGATGTTCAGGCGTTGTGGCCTCGCTCAGCAGATTCTCCACCAGCAGCCGGACGCCGAGCGGGCGGGCAAACGCGCCCAAATGCTCAAGAGCGGTGAGTGCAAGCTCGATGGTGCGCTGCGACCAGGCGTCGTCCCGCTCGCCAAGATGCATCACCATGTTGCGCAGTGGGATGTGCTCGGCCGACTCCAATGCTCGCTTGATCTCATCCATGGCGTCGATGCGCCGTGCCTTGTCAGGGTGCAGCACATTTACGCCAAGACCGCCGGCGCGGCCCATTTCGCGGTCAGCATACAGCGGGGCGTGCATGGAGAACGGTTGCAGCGCATTCCCTCGGAACCACTCGGCGAGCTCTGCCACATCCTCGTGGCTGGTGTAGTCAAAGTGCTGGCGCGCGGCGAAGATCTCCACTGCCTGGGCCCCAGAGCGATCCGCCAGTTCAAGCAGACCTGGATGCAGACGATGGTTCAGAAAAAGATGAGTCGAAAGAACGCGCAGCATCTTCAAGAAGCCCCTTGCGCCAGACAAACGAACAAAGCAGACCCGGCGCTAGGTTTATTCTCGCACCCTGACAGGGATTTCTCGCATAGGTTCTGTTGTGACAGATGATGCGGGACACAGACACTCGTCGTGCGGTGTCGATCTCTCGTTGGTGCGCCAATGCTTCCTACGGGCTGCGGGAATTATCCCGCGCCGACCGTCTATCATCAAATCGAAGATACCGCTCTAGAGCTGTATCTGGGAGTTTGAACACTTGGACAATGTGTTTTGGATCGAAGGAAGTCCGCCTGTCGGCCTGGCCATTGTGCTGTGCCCGCGCGGCGAAGATTGGCTCAGCGACGAGCTCCTGCAGTTCAAGCAGAGCGGAATCGAAGTTCTTGTTTCGCTGCTCGACCCGAACGAGGCCATTTGGCTTGGCCTGGGGCAGGAAGGTCCGCTCGCCGAAGCAGCGGGCATGCACTTTCTTTCCTTCCCGATTCTCGACGTCCACGTACCCGCCAACGTTGGCCCATTCCGCGCGTTCGTAGCGGGCCTGGCCGATCGTCTTCGGGCCGGAGAGCGCATCGGCGTGCACTGCCGGGGCAGCATTGGCAGGTCGACCGTTACAGCTGCCTGCACGCTCATCCACCTCGGCTGGAACGCGAAGGAAGCCCTCAGAGCGATTCAGGCCGCGCGTGGCTGCGTGGTGCCCGATACCGAAGAGCAGTTGCGCTGGATTCTGAAGTACAAGGCGCAGCCGTGACTGCGCCGGCGCCGATCCCCAACCCGGTTGTCGATCTGAGCTTTCCGCATCTCTGGCAGGCCGAAATCCTCGCAGCGCGGCCGTTGATTCTGCCTCCGCGCCACTTCACCTACCCACAAGCCGCAGAGGAAGTGGAACGCGGCGCGCTCGAGCTCCTCATCCGTCCCGACGCCCCCGACGTGCAGCCCTTCCTCGCCACTTGCGCGCTCGGCTTTCGCGATGCGGCGGCGCCGACCGGCCTCTGGTCGACCCCAAAACCAGTCGAAATCTGCGCCGTCGCGGGCGGTTACGCTTACCTCATCGACACCACTTCGCCGGAGCGCTTCACCATGATTCCCTACCGGCCGGTGTTGGAGATTCGGCCGCTGGTGGAGATGGATCTGTTGCTCTTCGTCGGCCATCACTCGATTTTTGCGTGGGGCCGCGAAGGCCAGGCGTGGGAATCGGAGAAGCTTTCGGATGAGGGCGTGACGATTACCGGAATCGATGGCGGCGTCTTGCACGGAACGGCTTGGGAGATGAAGAGTGGCCGTGAGAGCGCATTCGATCTCGACCTGCGAAGCGGGATGCGCGTGCCAGTCGCGCGCTCCGGATGACGGCGGCGAAAAGTGCGCGAACCACCGCCTCGCCATATGCGTAATAAGGGTCACGCAGGCAGCGAGCAGCCGCGTATGATCTGGGTTTGAGGAAAGCATGACAATACAAAGGCTGTTCGCGGACTTGTTCTGGGTGTGGGTTGGGTCCGAGATTCTGCTTCAACTCGTCACGCGCACCAGTCGAAGCACCGGCCAGATCAAAGATCGCGGGTCTCTGCTGCTCATGTTTCCGGTGGTGTTCGCCTCGTCCTGGTGGGCCATGTGGTATGGCGACGTGCATCCGCACACCATGCTCGGCGGGGCGCACTGGCTTAGAACGGCCGGGCTGGTGTTCTTAATCCTCGGCCTCGTCATCCGCTGGACGGCGATCCTCACTCTCGGAACTACGTTCAGCACCAATGTAGCGATTCACGCCGCTCAAATCCTGCGCACCACGGGCCCCTACAGGTGGGTGCGCCATCCTTCATA
>Ga0187891_1002244_pt1 | contig 14925 bp, 8 predicted proteins | sample June2016WEW_21_4_FD_132990 | JGI IMG/M metagenome (GOLD analysis project Ga0187891, IMG submission 132990) | Peatland microbial communities from SPRUCE experiment site at the Marcell Experimental Forest, Minnesota, USA - June2016WEW_21_40 | ecosystem: Environmental > Terrestrial > Soil > Wetlands... | reverse complement strand
TCCACCGCGCGGCCGTTTTGCATGCAGATCTGAGTGCCGAGCGGCGTGGCGAAATACACCATTCCGTTCACGTCCTCCACCGCGCCGCGCGTTCCGCTTTGCCAGCTCATCACGGTGGTCTCCGGCAGCTCCAGCCGGTAAAACGGCTCGCCGTTTCCGAGCGTGCCGTCCGCCGCAATCTGAAACGACCAGCTATAGCGCGAGACCGTGTCGGTCACCACGAGCATCGACTCGTCGGGTGAGAGTGCCAGCCCCTTGGGAGCAACCATCTCCCCGCCGAGATCGGTCCAGCGTAGCGCGACACGCGGCTGGCCCGAGGAATCGACCACGCCAATCGTGGCCGTGGACCCGTCGAGAAGGTAGATCGTACCGGTCTCCGTAACCACGAAGTCGACGACGGCAGTGAGGTTCCTGGCGATGGTCTTCTGGTCGCTCGCCGTGCCGGTCGCTGTGTCGGAGGAGACGATTTCTCCCGTAGAAGGCGAGTAAGTGTAGAGGCGATGGTTCGCGCCCATGCGCAGAATCGAAGTGTCGTTGGGCGGCTCGGCGAATTGCGTGATCTTGCCGTTCGCATCGACGCGTTTGATGTTTCCCGCGTTGCGGTCGGCGAAGTAGACGTTGTCCTCGCGGTCGCTGGTGAGGCTCGAAATGGAACCGTAGTCGCTACCGGCCTGTTGCCAAGGCTTGTCGACGAAGATCGTCGAGAAGACTGTCCCGGAGGGATCCCATCCCGGCTCGTGAGCAGCTTCCGGTTCATGCACGACGATTGGCGCGGGATAATCGCGCCACAGCCAGCGCAAGGCATCGGGCAGAATCGCTCCGCCCTGCTTTAAGTTGTGGCCTTCTGTGCCCATCACCAGCTTCGCATCGTAGCCCGCAAACTCCAGCGCCTCGAACATCACCTGGTTGTTGATGGGCCAACTCCCGGCAAAGTTGGTTCCGTAGGGTTCCGCGGGAACGATATGATCCGCTGTCCCGTCCTGCATAAAGATGCGAATCGGCTTGGGCTCCGTCTTGCGCACCAGCGCCGGCAGCGCGTCCGCGCCCTTCATCGAAACATAGGTGCCGATGAGGCTCAGCACGCGATGAAACTGGTCAGGCCGGTTCCACGCCGCCATGAATGCGCCCACCGCACCCGTGCTCACGCCGCTCAGGGCGCGGTCGTCGGGGTTCTTCGAGAGGTTGTAGTGTTTCGCCACCTCCGAGATCAAATCGTTCACGAGAAAGTCGGAAAATCGCGGGGTCAGCGAGTCGTACTCATAGATTCGGTTGTAGCGGTTTTGGTCTGCTTCCGAGACTACTGGCAAAATGCCGGGATCGACGAAGATCGCGATCATCGGCGGCAAATCGTGCTTGGCGATCAGGTTGTCCAGGACCACCGGCACGCGCATGCTGTCGCCGAGCGCCTGGCTGCCGTCAAGAAAGATCATGAACGGCGTCGGCTTGCTCGGGTCGTACTGCGCAGGCACATAGATTGCGCAGTTGTGCGGCGTTCCGGGATAGTCTTTGCCCGGCGCCAGCGTGAATTTGGTCACCGTGCCTTTAGGCACGCCGTCTTGCGGCTGCGAATCAGGGCCAAGGGTGTAGTCCTCGGCGCGGGTGATGGTGAAGGCGGAAGCCAGCAGCAAAGCGAACAGAATTCGTTTCATCAAAAACTCCAGGCACTGATATGGACGCAGTGGAAACGAGGACGGCCGTGCAATGCTCAAGCGCGATTAACTCATCCTAACTGGCGCGGCCCGGCGTTAGGATGATGTTTTCGCAAGGAGTCCGCCGCAGCAGGTTCGGTGGCCCTTGTGCCAGGCTTGAGGAGACCGCCCCACGTGAGCTCCGTGCTCGATGACGACAGGATGCCAGTTGAGCTGGCCCGGTTGGCTGACCAGCCGCGCGTATTGGTGCGCCGCCCAGGCGCTCCACACAAGGGTGCGCGCTCCGTCGTTTACTGGATGCAGCGTTCTGTGCGCATCGTGGACAACCTCGCGCTCGACGTAGCCATCGAGGCGGCCAACATTCTCGACCTTCCCGTGGTCGTTTACTTCGGCGTCATTACTTACGATCCCAGCGTCAACCTGCGCCATTACCATTTCCTGCAACAAGGCTTGCGCGACGCGGCTCAGGACGCAGCGGAGCGGGGCGTGGGTTTTGTTGTTCGCAGGGCGCCTGAAGCCTCGCTCGAGGTATTTCTTGAAGAAGTCCGGGCTGCGCTCCTCATTGGCGACGAGAATCCCTGCCGCGAGCCGGAGCGCTGGCGCAATGTTCTCGCCCGCCGCCTCAGGATTCCCTACTGGACGGTCGATGCCGATGTCGTGGTTCCTTCACGCGTCTTCAATCGCAGCTTTGCCCTGTTGCACCATTTCCGGCCGCGTCTCAAGGCCGAATTGCCGAGATTTCTTGTGGCCCCAAAGAAGATCGAGCCTCTCCACAGCTGGCAGCCGCGCAAAGCTCTCGCAACTTTCCCACTTTCCAGGGACATTACCGCTGGATTCGCGAAGCTCGACCGCTCGGTCTATCCCGTCGACACCTTCACTGGTGGCACGCACGCCGCGCTCAGGCGGTTGCGGTCGTTTATTCGGCACGATCTGGCCGCCTACGATGAAACACGCAACCATCCTGAGACGGCGGGCACCAGCCGCTTGTCGCCCTATCTCCACTTCGGCAATATCGGGCCGCTTACCATTGCTCTCGCGGTAAAGAAGGCAGCGAACGAAGGCAAAATCGCGCCCGCAGTGAGCGAAAGATTCCTTGAACAACTCATCGGGTGGCGGGAGCTGGCGGTGTTGTTCGTTCGCCAGGAGCCGAACTACGACAACTGGGAGTGCGCCGCGCCGTGGGCGCGCAGAACGCTTCTCGAGCACGCCGCCGACGCACGCCCGTATCGCTACAGGCTGGAGCAACTGGAGCGGGCCGAGACGCACGATGAGCTCTGGAACGCCTCCCAGCGCGAAATGGTCGCGACAGGCTGGATGCACAACTATATGCGCATGTACTGGGCGAAGAAGATTCTGGAATGGACGCCCGATCCGGCCACAGCTTTCGATTGGGCTGTGACCATGAATGATCGCTATGAACTCGACGGCCACGATGCGAACGGCTATGCGGGGATTGCATGGGCGATCGTGGGCAAGCTCGACCGGCCGTGGTTCAATCGACCGGTCTTCGGGCTGGTGCGGCCGATGACGAGCGCGTCCTTTTCTCGCAAGTTCAATGCCGAGGCATACATCCGCAAGTGCGGCGATCTCCGTCAGCCTGCTGACCGGCCTGTTAGCTGAAACCGCCCACGCGATGTATCCGGGATCACACCGGGCCGTATCCGCCGCTGTCCTATAATGGGCCACAATCTCATTCCCGGAAATTGCGTGTTTCGTTGAGCGTTATCGGATGGATTCCGTGCTCATCCCCATTGGAAGATTTTGAGAATAGGGGAAGCCGGAATCGAAGTCTGGTTCCGCGTGACGAATCCAATGTCCGATCCAAAATGTATGGGCCCGGTCCGTGGCGGCGGGGCAGGGAATCGAGCCAGGCGGCCTGGGCAGCATTCAACCCTTGGCGCATGGGCGGGCGCAGCCTTGGCCGCGTGCCTTCTTGCGCTTCTCTCGCAGGGCCCGGCGGATCGAGCGCAGACGCCAAACGCGCAAGCCAATCCTGCTCGACAACAAACACCCAAGCCCACGCCACTTCCCCCTCGCGTTCTTGAAGCGCAGCGCTTTCTCGCTCAGCGCGGCTTTGTGCCCGGCCATAGCCTGCCGGCGAGGTCGAGCGCGGGCCGCCGCTCAGGCGGGATGAGCCTCGGCGCTCCTTTCAGCACTCCGGCAGTCCAGATCCAAAGCACTGGCAACGCCGCGCCCGTAAACACCTGGCAGCCTCTCGGCCCCACAGCCGTTCAAACCCCTGATTTTGGTCTCGTCACGGGCCGCGTTGCCGCGCTTGCCCTCGATCCTGCCGATGCCACCGGCAACCGCCTGTACATAGGCACGACGGGCGGCGGTGTGTGGCTCGCCAACAATGCCGGTGTTGCGGCGCCCGCCTCCATCGTTTTCGCTCCGCTCACCGATAACGTCCCCGCTCTCAGCGGAGTTCCTGACGCATCCATCAGCATTGGCGCTCTCACGGTGCAGCCGGGCGAAACCGGCATCATTCTTGCCGGCACTGGAGACCCCAACGACGTGCTCGACTCCTACTATGGCGCCGGCATCCTACGCTCCACTGACGGCGGCAACACCTGGAGCGTGATCCAGCAGACCATGGACCTGGAGCAGGGCCTCGGCGCGCAGGACACCAGCTTCATCGGGCAGGGCTTTGCCGGTTTTGCCTGGAGTACCGTCAATCCGCAGCTTGTGGTGGCCGCGGTCTCTCAGGCCTATGAAGGCACGCTGGTGGGCGCCGATTGGCCGGTCAACACCTTCGAGGGCCTCTTCTATTCCACGGATAGTGGAGCTACATGGCACCTGGCCACCATCACCGACGGCGCTGGCGAAATCCTTCAGGGTCCGCTCACTCCTCTCACTTCGCAGGGCAACGCCGCCACTGCGGTGGTTTGGAATCCAGTGCGCCAGTTGTTTGTGGGCGCGGTGCGCGATCATGGCTATTACCAGTCGCCGGACGGCGTTACCTGGACGCGCATGGCCGCGCAGCCGGGCGCCGGTCTTATTGCGCAGATGTGCCCTTCCTTCCTTGGGCAAATCGGCTCCATCGCATGTCCCATCTATCGCGGCGCGCTGGCCGTGAATCCCCAAACCGGCGACACGTTTGCATGGACCGTCGACCTGAATAACCAGGACCAGGGACTCTGGCAGGATCAGTGCGACCTCAGCGGCGAAGCGTGCAGCAATCCAACCATCACCTTCGCCAAACAGTGGAACACCGCGGCGCTTGAAGCCAACACCCTCCAGGGCGCAGCCACCATCCTGGATGGCGACTACAACCTCACCCTGTCCGCGGTTCCATCGCAGCAGGACACGCTCGTGCTGGCCGGAGCCAACGACCTGTGGAAGTGCAGCTTGGCCATGGGATGCGTGTGGCGCAATACCACCAACTCAACCACCTGCATGAGCGCGCAAGTGGCTGAATACCAGCATGTGCTGGCATGGAACGCCGCCAATCCACTGGAGGTCTTTCTTGGCAACGATAGTGGGCTTTGGCGCTCGACAGACGCCATCGGCGAGACAGGCTCGCCCTGCGCCGCAATGGACTCCACGCATTTCCAGAACCTGAATGGCAGCTTGGGTTCGCTGGCCGAAGTTGTCAGCCTGTCTCCGGTCTTAACGTCGCAGTACAACTTGATGGCTGGTTTGGGCGTTAACGGCACAGCTGGCGTGAAAAGTTCTGCCGCAACTGCGGACTGGCAGCAGATTCTCTCCGGATACGGCGGCCCTGTGGCCATCGACCCCAGCAAAAGTGTCAATTGGTATGTGAACAACCAGATCGGAGTCGCCATTTATCTGTGCTCGCAGGCAGCCCCCTGCACGCCCGCCTCGTTCGGCACAAACCCGGTGGTCACAGACGCGGACGTAGGCGGCGACGGTGACGCCATGCCCACGCCGGCGCCATTCCTGATCGATCCCATCGTCAGCGATCAGTTGCTCATCGGCACCTGCCGCGTGTGGCGCGGCCCGGCCGACGGTGTGGGCTGGACCGCCGACAACGCGATCAGCCCCATCCTGGATAGCGGAGCCATGGGCGTTCCCTGCAATGGCGACGGACTCATTCGAGCCATGGCCGCCATGCTGCTCCCCTCCGGCAGCGAGGTTATCTATGTGGGCATGTATGGAGCTGCCAGCAATGGCGCCAACCTGCCCGGCCATATTCTGAGTGCGACCTTCGATCCCTCCTCCAGCGCTGCGCCCGTGTGGCAGGATCTCACGCTGAATCCCGTCGTAAACAACACCTTCACGCTGAATTCCGAAAACTTCGATGTTTCCAGCGTGACGATCGATACTCACGATCCAACCGGCAACACGGTTTACATAACCTTGGCTGGTATGAATAGCTCGATGGCAAAGATCCAGGTCGTGTACCGCTCGACCAACGGAGGCGCAACCTGGACCGGCATAACGGCCAACCTGCCTCTTGCGCCCGCCAACAGTCTTGCCATCGACCCGCAAAATGCGAATACGGTCTACGTCGCCACGGACCAGGGCGTGTACTTCACGACGCAGGTTGCTAACTGTGCGCAGTCGACCTCCAACTGCTGGTCGGTGTTTGGCACCGGATTGCCTGCCGCGCCGGCCGTGGCCCTCAGCGCGGCTCCCAGCTCGTCCTCCGCGCCGGTGCTGATTGCGGGCACATACGGGCGCGGAATCTGGCAGACCCCGCTATGGAGCGCGGGAACCGGCCTGACCGCCGCAGCCGCGATCCCTCCGTCACTCGTCTTTCCCAGCCAGGTTTTCAACACCCCCAGCGGTCCGCTCACCGTCACTCTCGAAAACACCGGCAGCCTGGCGCTCACCCCCACATCGATCGCGATGAGCGGGAACTTCAGCGAGGCCGATAATTGCGTGAATGCAACCGTCGCCGCGGGCGCAAGCTGCGCTATCCAGGTTACGTTCACACCGCAAGCCGCTGGACCGCTGAGCGGCGAAATGACCATCTACGCCAACGTCTACGGTGGGCAACTGACCGTCGACTTCACCGGAACCGGCGCCTCGACGGGCGTGGTGAGACTGTCCCCGGCCACCGTCACCTTCGGCCCGGTGGAGGTCGGAACCACGTCTGCGCAGCTCTCGGTGACCGCAGAAAACAGTAGCGCAGTGACAGTGCCCATCAGCAGCATCGTCATCACACCTCCGTTCGTTATTTCCAGCAACTCCTGCGGGACACTTAGCCTGGCGCCAGACTCCAATTGCCAGTTGGCGGTGGAATTCGCGCCCACCGAAGCCGGCCCGGTCTCCGGCCTGCTCACGTTTACCGACGGAGCGGGCACGCAATCCGTGGAACTCCTCGGAACGGGCGCTTCTCCGCCCGCCGATGTTCTCAATCCCACATCGCTTTCCTTCCCGTCGACACAGGAGGGCCAGCTTTCCTCCGCGCAGTCCGTCACAATCACAAACTCCGGCGGCCTGCCACTGACGTCGATCTCCATTTCAGCGAGCGCGCAGTTCCAGGAATCGAACGCGTGCGGAACGCAACTGGCAGCCGGTGCGGTCTGCACCATCAGCGTGATCTTCGCTCCTACTCAAACGGGCGAGGTTTCCGGCACGCTCACCATCGCCGACGCTTTGCGCACGCAGACCGTTGCGTTGAGCGGAGTGGGACTTGCGCCTCCCGCCTTCAGCGTCAATCCCACGAGCCTGACTTTCACCAACCAGCAGCCGGGCGTGCCGAGCGCACCGCAAACGGTCACCGTCGGCAACACCGGCGGATCACCCATGGCGAACATCGGTTTTTCGATCACTGGCGCCGCTGCCTCCAGCTACTCCATTGCCGCCACCACCTGCGGGGCACTGCTCGCCAACGGAAGCAGTTGCACGGTGCAGATTGTCTTTACACCCGGCGCGACGGGCGCCATCGCAGCCGCGCTAGCGGTTTCTTCGACCACCTCCGGCGTCGCCCCGGCTTCGGTTCCGCTGAATGGCTCGGGAATGCTCGCCTCCGGCCTGGCCACCAACCCGGCCCAGGTCGCATTCCCTGTCGTGGCAGCAGGCCAGTCCAGTACCGCACAACCGGTGACCGTCACGAATTCCTCCAGCTACGCCATCAGTTCGGTCTCTCTTTCCGCTGCCACACCGTTCAGCGTCACGCAGAACACCTGCACCGGCGGCCTGGCCGCTGGCGCCAACTGCACCGCCTGGGTCGTCTTTCAGCCCAGCGCCGGCGGCTCTGCATCCGGCACGCTCACTGTGACCTCCTCTGCCGTTGCCACCCCGGCCACAGTGCCGCTTTCCGGCACCGGATTCGATTTCGCCGTGAGCATAACGGGCCCGGCGAGCCAGACCGTCGCCGGCGGCCAGCAAGCCAGCTTTACCATGATCGTCGCGCCAGTCGGCTCCAGCGGCACTTTTGCGTTTTCTTGCGGCACGCTGCCCACAAATGCGCTCTGCCTCTTCAACCCCAGCACGCAGACGCTTGACGCCGGCGTTCAGGGCGCCGTCCTCATCGAGATCTCGACGGGCAACGCATCGACGGTTCGCCTGCAAAAGCCTGACGCCGCCAGACCGGGTTCCGGCCGTCCCGGCTTCCTGCGCGCTCTGCCTCTGGTCTGTGGGCTGCTTCTCCTCCCGCTCGCATTTTTCAAGCGCCGCAAGCTCTTTCTGCTGGTTGTTCTGGTCGCGATCTTTTTGGGCAGCATCTCCAGTTGCACCAGCTCCGGCGGAGGCACCGGCGGAGGTACCGGCGGCCAGGGCGGCGGCTCCAAGACTCCGCCGGGCACCTACACGATTCCCGTCAGCGTGACCTCCATGGGCATCACGCATGCAACGAACGTGACCCTGACGGTCGACTAGCCGCGGCCGATTTCGCGATCCTGAAACGGCACCGAGAACCGGGGAACCACTTTATACTTGAGCTTCGAGCCAAGGACCAGAATGCCTGCCAAAGTAACTGTCGAAGATGTGCAACGCGTAGCCGAGCTGGCGCATTTGGAGCTGGCGCCTGAAGAGGTTGGGCCGATGTTGCGCGACCTGAACGCGATTCTCGACTACGTCGCCGAGCTGAATGAGCTCGACACATCGAACGTCGTGCCGCTCGCCCAGATGAGCGAACTGGAGGGCGGCGCCATTGCCGCTCTTCGCGTCGACCGGGTGGGGCCTTCGCTCAGCCGCGCCGCCGTCATGCCCCAGGCCCCGGAGACCGACAACGTCTTCTTCAAGGTTCCGAAAGTGATCGAGCGATAAAGAATCTGCCGGCCGGAGCGAATAAAAGACCCGATGAGGAAGATCGATTGTCAGCCGAGACCATGACCGCTGAAAGCTACGTTGAAAAGCCGAAGACCCTTGCCGCTATCCGCGCGGATCTTGCCGCCGGACGCACCAAGGCCACTGACCTCGCTTCCGCTTACTACGAGCGCATTGAAAAGCTAAACCCCCGGCTGAACATCTTCCTGAGCCTCACCAAAGAGCGTGCCCTCGCTCAAGCCGAGCGCATCGATGCCGTCGCCGCTAAAGGCTACCCACTCCCGCCGCTGGCCGGAATTCCCGTCGGCATCAAAGACGTGCTCGTCACGCAGGGTGCGCCGTCCACCGCAGGCTCCAAAATCCTTCAAGGCTATCGGCCGCCCTACGACTGCACGGCCGTCGCCCGGCTCGAAGCCGCGGGGGCGGTGATTCTCGGCAAGCTCAACTGCGACGAGTTCGCCATGGGCTCCTCCACCGAGAACTCGGCCTACGGGCCGGTGCGCAATCCCGTCGATCCGGAGCGCGTTCCCGGTGGCTCCAGCGGCGGCTCGGCTGCGGCCGTAGCCTCCAACCTCGCCGTAGCCACGCTGGGCACCGACACCGGCGGTTCCATTCGCCAGCCTGCCAGCTTCTGCGGTGTGGTCGGCGTGCTGCCCACCTACGGCCGCGTCTCGCGCTACGGCCTCATCGCCTTTGCCTCCTCGCTCGACCGCATCGGCCCCCTTGCCTCAAACGTCCGCGACGCCGCCACGCTGCTCGGCGTCATCGCCGGCCACGACCCCAGTGACGCTACCAGTTCGCCGGCTCCCGTCCCCGACTACGCCGCCGAAAGCGACAAGCCTGCCGCAGGCCTGCGCATTGGTGTGCCCGCCGAATACTTTGGCGACGGTCTCGATCCCGAAGTGCGCGCGGCCGTCGAAAAGGGCGTTGCCGCGCTCCAGGCCGCCGGCTGCACAATCAAGCCCGTCTCGCTGCCGCATACCAAATACGCCGTTCCCACCTACTACCTGGTGGCCACGGCCGAGGCTAGCGCCAACCTCGCCCGCTTTGACGGCGTCCGCTACGGCTACCGCTCGCCTTCGTCTGCGACGCTCTCTGACATGTACTCGCACTCGCGCGACGAGGGCTTTGGCGCCGAGGTCAAGCGCCGCATATTCCTTGGCACCTACGCGCTCTCTGCCGGCTACTACGACGCCTACTACCTCAAGGCGCAGCAGGTTCGCCGCATTCTCGCTGACGAATTCCTCCGCGCCTTTGCTGAAGTTGACGCCATCGTCACACCCACATCGCCCTTCCCCGCGTTCAAGCTCGGCGAAAAGACCGGTGATCCACTCGCCATGTATCTCGCCGACATCTACACCGTCACCGCCAGCCTAGCCGGCATCTGCGGAGTCTCGGTTCCCTGCGGCGTCACCAAGGCCGGCCTACCCGTGGGCATGCAGGTTCTTGCCCGCCACATGGGTGAAAGCACGGCGTTCCGCGTGGCGCGCGCCGTGGAGGCAGCGGAGATTTAGGAGCAAGGGCCATGAGCAAGTCTGCATTTTTCGGAGTTTTGGCGTTGGCGGCAACAATGGGCGTCGGACCCTCGGCTTACGCCGCTCCACGCAAGACGCACACCGTCGTCCTCGGCGCGGTCAAGCGCGTGCCCTACTCCAGAACAGGCGATCCCGCCGGCGCCGCCACCGGCGAGAACGCACTCAAAATCCGCGCCCTCCTGGTCGACGGCGTCCTCAAGGAGTGGACCGCGGGCGAGGCGCACGACGTCACCGATCGCAGCTTCGCCGTGCGCCGCGTCATCCGGCTCAACGACGCTTTGCCCACTGACAAGCCCGGCCCAGGCGACAAAGCGAGCCACTGGGTGTGGCAGCGCGGGCCTTGGCTGCTCGTCGATCGCATTACCGGCCGCGTCACCGCGCTCCGGCTGCCCGACTACGACCCCGGCGTCAGCCAGGTGAGCTGGTTCCGCGACTACGCTGCCTACTGCGGCCTCACAGCGAGCGGCAAGAGCCTCTATGCCGTCGTGGCGCAGATCGCCGCGCGCAAACCGGTTCTGGCCAAGAAGCTCGCGGCCTTCGACGCGGAGAATCACCCCGACCCGGTCTGCGCGCCGCCCGACTGGCAGCGCGAGCCGCTGCGCATCGCATTTCATCCCACCGGCAGCGATGCGGTAAGCTACGACATCGTCCCCGGCTCGGCGGTGCTGGTTGAAGAAACGGGCGACGAAGATGCGACGCCGGAAGCCGCCCCCGCGAAGTAGCGCGTCTGCAAGTCGGCACACGGTATGGAATCGATCGACGAACTTTTGCGTCAGGCTGAAGTCGCGCATGGGCACCTGTGCGCGGGGCAGGTCCTCGGCGTGCGGATGGCTCTCTTGGGCCTCGACCGGCTGGGCATCGCCGATCCGCGCGGCGCTGACCGCAAACGCCTCGTCACCTACGTCGAAATCGACCGCTGCGCCACCGACGCCATCGCGCTCGTCACCGGATGCCGCCTCGGCAAGCGCGCGCTCAAGTTCAGGGACTGGGGCAAGATGGCGGCAACCTTTGTCGATCTCAGTTCAGGCCGCGCGGTCCGCATTGTCGCTCTCGAAGATTCCCGCGAGCTGGCGCGCAAGCTCTACCAGCACGAAGAGAACCAGAGCCGCAGGCAGTTGCTGGCCTATCGCAAACTGCCGGATGCGCAGCTCTTCCGCGAACAATCGGTGCGCGTCGCCATCGATGCTGCCGATCTGCCCGGTTACTCAGGCGATCGCATCATTTGCCCGCGCTGCGGCGAGGGTGTCAACTTCGGGCGGTTTGCTCTAGTGAATGGAGAGTCGCTTTGCCTCTCCTGTGCCCGCCCGGAACTCCGATACTGGAAGCTCTCCGCGCCGGAAGAATAACCCCGGCTTCCGTCATTTGGGCGCCGCTCTTCCCGCCACCAGTTGCAAAGCACCCAGATCATAAAACCGACGGCAAGACCAACGGGAATCAGCCACAGCGTCTGCTCATGAATTTCCAATGTCATGGAGACGATTCCTCTTTTCGTCCTCCAGCAAACTGTGTGGAATTCATCGCACGCGCGCCCCGGAGGACCTCGTACTTCCAGTTGGCGCCCTTTCCCGTAAGGAACGAGTAGCCAATTTGTAAGGGGTTTATTAAGACCGGAAGGGATGCCACCGGGGCCCTGCCTGTGCCTGACCTCCTTGACACCGAACCCACCGCGCATTTCTTATCTCTCTAGGTATTCTTTTGGCATTCCGGGCGGGACGAACGTGGTGCGAATCGCCTTCCTTGTGTCCGGATGCTATGAGGGATACTGTGTCGAACAGGAAGTATGCGGCAGTTGGGTTACGTGATGCGTGCGGGCTGGGCGGGAATCCCGTTTTGGCCCCCGTTACCGGACCCTCCTTCCAAAGCCCGGGCCGGAGAAGATCGAGGCCAGGGAACCTTTCCCGGAGACAAATCTGTTGTCAGGCGCCGGCAGCAATGGCCGGGTCAGCCTGCGCCCTGAATCCGGCCATCGCCGGCCGTGAGGGCGAGTAAGGGAAGCAAGCCAACGATGAATGTAGCCACGAATTTCGCATTTTGGGCGGCTGCGCCCGCCCCGGGAGCAGGCGGCGGCTTATCCATGCTGCTGCCCATCCTGCTGTTTATTCCGCTGCTCTATTTGCTGATGATCCGTCCGCAACAGAAGAAGCAAAAGCAGTGGCAGCAGATGCTCACCAACATCAAATCCGGCGACAGGATCACGACCGCGGGAGGAATTCGCGGCACCATCATCTCCCTCAAGGACGATTCCATCGTGATTCGTGTCCCCCCCGACAACCTGAAGCTTGAAGTGGCCAAGAGCGCGATTGCCTCGGTCACTCAAGAGGATGCTTCGAATTCTTAAGGCCCTCCGGGCTTTGATCTTTTGGACTAGAGAAACGAATCAATGAAGAAGAATCTCAAAAACAAAATTGCCCTGATCATCGCGGTTCTTTTGATCTGTCTCTATGGAATCTTCGGAATCCCGTCGGGGATCAGCGGAAAGGCGCTGCTGAGCGCCATTTCCAGCCGGATTCATCTCGGCCTCGATCTGCAGGGTGGCGCACACCTGATCCTGCAAGTGCAGGTGTCGGAGGCGGTGAATGCCGAAACCGACAATTCCGTGCAGGAGATCCAGCAGGACCTGAAAAAAGCCAACCTGACCGTTTCTCAGGTGTACAAACCCGATCCCAACAAGCCGGATGCCATTCGCATCGAGGGCACGTCTCCTGCGCAGACCGACGCTGTCAGCTCGTTGCTCGGCACCGCCAAGTATGCCAACGAGTACGACGTCTCCGGCGGTTCCGACAACAACTGGACGATGACCATGAAGCCGCTCTTCGAGAGCGACCTCGACAAGCGCACGGTCGACGAGGCCATCGAGACCATTCGCGACCGCGTGGATGCGCTGGGCGTGAGCGAACCGCTGATCCAGGAGTACGGCCTTGGCGCAAACCAGGTTCTGGTGGAGTTGCCGGGTATCAGCGACCTGGACCAGGTGAAAAGCGTCATCCGCTCTACGGCGCGCCTTGAGATTCATGCCGTCGACGGCGGCCCGTTTCCCAGCGAAGACGCGGCCCTGCAAAGCGTGAACGGTGCGCTCCCGCCCAATGACGAGATTCTGCCCTTCTCGGGTGATCTGGGCGGTTCGAACGGCACTTCCTACTACATCCTCGAGCGCTCCTCAATCGTAGCCGGAAGCGATTTCCGCTCTGCCCAGCCGGGCGTGAATTCAAACACCGGGCAAAGAACAGTGAACTTTACCCTCACCGACGAAGCCGGCGACAAGTTCTGGGACTATACCAGCGGCAACGTCGGCCGGGACATGGCCGTGGTGATGAGCGGCACGGTGCGCGAGGTAGCAGTCATCAAGCAGCCTATTCGCGATCAGGGCCTGATCGAGGGCGGCTTCACCCAGAACGAAGTGATGGAACTCTCCAAGCTGCTGCGCACAGGCGCGCTGCCGGCTTCGCTCAACTACATTGAGGCCAGCACCGTGGGCGCCACGCTGGGCGCCGATTCCATCCGCGAGGGCGTCACTGCAGCCATCGTCGGCATCGTCGTCGTCATGGCCTTCATGCTCATTTACTACAAGGGCTCAGGTATCAATGCCGATCTTGCATTGATCTTTAACCTGATCATTCTGCTGGGGATTATGGGACTCTCTGCCGCGATCTCGAGCGCCTCCGGCGGCGGAGGCTTGGTGCTCACCCTCACTTTGCCGGGCATCGCCGGAGTCATCCTCACCATCGGTATGGGTGTGGATTCGAATGTGCTGATCTTCGAGCGCATCCGCGAAGAGATTCGCGCTGGCAAGGTTCCTTCGGCGGCGGTGGATCAGGGTTTCGCTCGCGCCTGGGTCACGATCGTTGATACCCACGTCACCACCATCGTCTCGGCGGCGATTCTGTTTATATTTGGCACTGGTCCGGTAAAGGGCTTTGCCACCACGCTGACCGTCGGTCTTGCGGCCAATCTTTTCACGGCCGTCTTTGTCTCGCGAGTCATCTTTGAGGCGCACTTGAACAAGTTGAAAGCCGGCGAGATGGTTTCGATTTAGAGCCAGTGATTCGGCAGTTGGGAGAAGACAAGAAGTGGAATTCTTTCGCAACGTAAATGTGAACTGGCTGGGATGGAAGTGGTACTTCCTCGCCTTTTCCATGATCTTCAGCGTGACCGGCATCGTGAAGATGAGCTGGAACTGGTCGCACATCGGCAGCCCGGTTCCGCTGGGAGTGGATTTTCGCGGTGGCACGCAGGTGGATGTGCAGTTTACCAATCCCCCGGACATCACCGCCATCCGCAAGGCCATCGAGTCGGCGGGCGTGAAGGATGCAAGCATTCAGACCTTCGGGGCGGCCGCCGATCATCAGGTGCTCATCAGCCTGCCCGAAGAGACCAACGAGGCTGCTCTTGATACGGGCCGCCAGGAGATCGAATCTGCCCTGCAGGCCCATTACAACAACTACTTCAACCCCAATACGGGGGTGAAGGTCGACGTTGTCGGTCCCACGGTCGGCCGTCAGTTGGAGAAGCAGGCCACGCTGGCCACGCTCTACTCCATGCTCGGCATGCTCATCTATCTCTGG